>Ga0114996_10008319_pt1 | contig 11567 bp, 10 predicted proteins | sample ArcticOcean_MG_C_4_FD_87039 | JGI IMG/M metagenome (GOLD analysis project Ga0114996, IMG submission 87039) | Marine microbial communities from western Arctic Ocean - ArcticOcean_MG_CB4_134 | ecosystem: Environmental > Aquatic > Marine > Oceanic | place: Arctic Ocean: Canada Basin | collected... | reverse complement strand
TTTTTAAAAAATGAAAAATAAAAAATATAAAATTTTAGGTATTACTTTAGCTAGAGGTGGGTCCAAAGGTGTAAAAAAAAAAAATATTAAAAATTTAAATGGAAAACCATTAATTGCTTATACAATAAAAGAGGCATTAAAAAGTAAGTTTATTTGTAAGTATATTGTATCTACTGATGACAAAAGCATAAGAAATATCTCTCTTAATTTAGGAGCTGAAGTGCCATTTTTAAGACCCAAAAAATATGCAACAGATAAATCCAGTTCAGTTCAAGCACTAAAACATGCAGTAAAATTTTTAGAAAAAAAAGAAAAAAAAAGATTTGATATTATTGTGGAATTAATGTGTACAAATCCATTAAAAAAAGTAAAAGATATAGATCTCATTATAAGAAAGTTAATTAGAACTAAAGCAGACACAGTAATAGCTGTCCATAAAATAGAAGATAATCACCCTAGAAGATTAAAAAAAATAGTTAATGACAGATTAGTCGATTTTATGAAGGAAAAAAGTGAAAGCAGAAGACAAGATTTAAAACCGTTTGCTTATGTAAGAAGTGGCTCAATATATGCAATGCAAAGAAATTATTTAATGAAGAAAAACAAAAGATATGGCTCTAGAAATAGCAGAGCATATATTCTTCCAAAAGATCGAGCAATTAATATTGACAATCAAACAGATTTTTTAACCGCAGAAACAATTATCAAAAAATATCATTAATGTACTTAAAAAAAAGGATAAAAATTTTATCCATTACACCAACATCTCATATCAAGAATGTTGAAAAAGAATTAAAAGAAATTGGAGAATTAAAAATACTAAACGATCCATCAATTAATCAAGTAAAAAAAATAGTCCATCGATTTGATGCTATTTTTACTAATCCAAATAAGTCAAAAGTATTTATCGGAAAAAATATTCTTGATAGCGCAAAAAAATTAAAAGTAATTTGAACAGCAAATACAGGAAAAAATCATAACAATTTAAAGAACGAAAAAAAAAAAAAAATAAAAGTTATTTCACTTAAAATGGAAAAAAAGACTATCAATAAAATTTCTTCAACATCCGAACATGCTTTAGCACTTACTTTGGCATCTTTAAGAAATGTAGTAAGCAGCAACAGATCTGTTTTATTAGGGAAATGGGATTATATAAATTTTATAGGCCGTCAAATAAATTTTTTAACCATTGGTATTATCGGCTACGGACGTCTTGGAAAAAAATATGCAAATTATTGTAAAGCTTTAGGATCAAAAATAATTTTCTATGATCCTTTAAAAAAACAAGATTCCAAAAAAATAAAAAAAATTAGCAATTTTAATAAGCTACTTAAATTATCCAACATAATTTCAATACATGTACATCTTGATGACAAAACCTATCATATGTTTGATAAATCTATTTTTAAAAAACTTAAAAAGGATGTGATAATTATTAATACCGCAAGAGGAGACGTAATAAACGAGGATCATTTGGTAGACTTCTTAAAGAAAAACAAAAACGCAAAATTTGCAGCAGATGTAATAGAAAATGAAATTTTTTCAAAATCAAAAAGTAAATTAATCAAATACGCTAAAAAAAACCCAAAGCAAGTAATAGTCACTCCTCATATAGGAGGTATGACTTCAGAAGCTCAACAAATAGCTTATAACCATTCAGCAAAAAAACTTGGAAAATTTTTAAAAAAATAAAAAGAAAACTTAATCATTTTATGAAAATATTACTTTTAGTTACAGGAGCAAGAGGTGGCTCAGATTTTTTTCAAAGCTTACTTGATAATCATTCACAAATAATTCAGTTTCCTGGAATATTAAGAATCGATGATGACTTTAATAAAATGTTAAACCTAACTAACCCTGATAAAATTTCAAAACAATTTATAAAACTATATCCTTATTTTTTTAACTCCAAGTTAGTTTCGATTGAAAGACGAGGTTTTCTTGGAGAAGGAAAAAATAAGTCTTTTACAGTTAATAAAAAAAGGTTTGTTAAAAATTTTTATAATTTAATAAAAAAGAACAGAAAAATAGATAAAGCAAAAATATTAAAAAATCTACACATAGCTTATTCTTTAACTAAAAAAGAAAAAAAATGCAGAAAAAAGATTATTTTTATTCATACCCATATAGTTGATTATACAAAAAAATTTTTAAAAATTATAAAGGAAAAAAATATTACTATTATTCATACAATGCGAAACCCTATATCAGCAATCAATTCACCAGTAAAAAATTGGTTAAAATATAAAAAAGGGAAATTTTTCTTTCCAAAAGATTTATACTTTCAGTTAGATTTAATTTTTAATGGAATATTTGATTTAAAAAATTTAAAAAGAAAAACTTTTGTCATTCAACTTGAAAAAGTTCACACACAACATAAAAAAGTAATGAAAGATTTTTGCAAAATATTTCAAATAAAATATGAAAAATGTATGGAAAAACCAACATACTTTGGAATGCGATGGTGGGGTGATGCTGTAAGTCAAAAATGGGTATCTGGAGTAAATAAAAATTTTAAAATTAATATAAACAAAGATATTTTTTACTCTCGTGATATTCAATTTTTTGAATACATAGGAATAAAAATAATAAAATTTTATAAATATAAGTTATTTTATCCTAATTCAAAATCTTATTTTCATTTTTACCCAATGAAATGCGAACTTTTGGTTTGGAAAAATACTTTTGTTCATAAAAAATGGAAGCATATATTATCAATACCTTTTTTTTATTTGAAAAGAATATTTTTAATTAATAAATTTATGGTCAAAAGTTCTAGTCTACCTTATTCAATAGGATCTAAATTATAACTAAATCATTTTCAATAAAATATTAAACTTATGAAATATTTTTCTCAAATTAATAATGTACTGACAAGAAAGCAAAAAAAATCAGCAATTTTTCTAGCTATATTAATTACTATTTCAATGGCGTTTGAAATTTTGACGTTAAATTCATTATTTATACTTTTAACGTATATGACAAACCCAATTAGTTTAGATAACTCTCAAATTATTATTTATTTAAAAAATCTAGAATTAAATTATGATATCAACTTAGTAATTGCAATTTTTTTTATAAGCATTTTTACTCTAAAGACCTTAATCAATATTTTTATTAGCTGGAAAGAAAACAAATTTATATTTTTTACTCGTGCGGAACTTAGTTACTCATACTTTAAAGGTTATGTTTATCTACCGTCTATTTTTCACTTAAGATCAAATACATCTGACCTTATCAAAAATATAACTATTGAAGTTGATTATTTTACAGTAGCTTTAAAAGCATTGCTTATTATTGTAATGGAAATTATAATTTTATTTGGATTATCAATATTCTTATTATTTATTAATTTTAAAATAACTCTATTATCAATAATTTCATTAATACTTTTTTCATTAATTTTTAGTTTAATTAATACAAAGAAAATTTTGTCAATGGGAAAAAGACGTATTATTGTTGTTCAACAGCGATTAAAATCTATTATCGAGGGGTTATCAGGATCTAAAGTTTTTGAACTTACCGGATCTCAAAAAAATTTAATTCACAATTTTAGTGTTAATAATAATACAATTGCAAAGATAGCACATAGTGTTGGTTTTCGAAGAGATTTACCTAGACCTCTATTTGAAATTTTTGTTTTATTAATTATTGGCTCAATTTTTATTTATAATTTTAATACCCAAAATAATTTTAAGGATTTTATTCCAGTACTAGGAGTATTTTTAACAGCAGCATATAGGCTCATTCCTTCGTTTGGTAGAATATTATCAAACTTACAAAGCTTCCAATTCGGTATACAGGCTGCTGCAAAACTTTCACAAGACAGAGGAAAATTTAATATTCAAAACACTATAGAAGAAAAAGAAATTAAAAAATTTGATTTCAAAAATTATATTAATTTTAATAATGTAAATTTTTCCTATAAAGATAGTGCAAAAGAAGATTCAAGCTTAGTTCTAAAAAATATTAATTTAAAAATAAAAAAAGGATCTAAAGTTGGAATTATAGGTGGTAGTGGATCGGGAAAAAGTACCTTTTTAGACTTATTAATGGGATTAATTTTCTCACAAGATGGTGAAATTTTGATAGATGGAAAAAAAATACAAGAAATTAAGTCTAGTTGGCAAAAAACTATTGGATGTGTTCCCCAAGAAGTTTTTATTTTAGATAATACGTTAAAAAGAAATGTAGCTTTTGGTTTACCCGATGAATTAATAGATGAAGATAAAGTTAATAAAGCTATAGAACTAGCTAATTTAAAAGAATTTAAAAATACCCTAGACTCTGGTCTAGAAACCCTACTTGGAGAATCTGGGTCAAGATTATCAGGTGGTCAAAGACAAAGAATTGGAATTGCTAGAGCATTATATCATAATCCAAATATATTAATATTTGATGAAGCAACCAATGCATTAGATACACAGACAGAAAAAAAAATAATAAATGAAATTTTTTCAGTGAAAGAAGATAACACAATTATTTTTGTATCACATAACCGAGATAATTTAGTTTTTTGTGATTTAATTTATGAAGTAAAAGACAGAACATTATTCAAGATAAATTAGTATGAATATTGTAACTATTGATAATGATAAACTTTGGTCAAAACGACAAAAAAATTTACTTTTAGGAAGCTGGTGTATTAATAATAAACATAGATACCAAAAAAATAAAAAAAAGAATTACTTGATTTCTGATTATCACTGGAGTGATAAATTAAAATTTCAAAATGATCTAAAATATTTATATAAAATATATAATTTATTTTTAAATAATTTATCTTCAAATCTAAATACTTTTCATAATTCAAAACACCCGACAAGGTATTGGGAAATCTTGTTATCAACATGGCTTTGGACTTATATAGTTATGGTTTTCGATAGATGGGAAATTATTAAGACTATAAAAAAAAATAATAAAAATTTTTCAGTAAAAGCTTTTAACTATGATATGAAAAATTTTACTCCTAGTGATGGTTACGAATTTATAGCTTCTCAGGCATTTAGTGATGATTGGAATCATTGGGTTTATAGCAAAATATTAAAATCTCAAACTAATACTAATTTTCATTATATAAATAAAAAAAAAATCCAACCAAAATTTCTCTATAAAAAAAAAAATTTTAAGTCAGACTATTATTTATTAAATTCAATTTTTCCTTTTGTAGATTCTAAAAAAATATACTCTCAAAACTTATATTTTTCAAAAAAACTACAAGCTATTTATGCTTTTTCCCACAAGCAATTTAGATACAAGCATAAGATGTTTTTAAAAAAATTTAATTCACCTTTGAATCTGAAATGGCGCCTCGAACTTAATAAATCATTAAAAGAAAAAGATAAGTTTGTAAAATTTTTATGTAACTTAATTAAATATAATCTACCAAAAATTTATTTAGAAGATTATAAGGATATGATCAAATTGATTGAAAAATCTAAGGTTCCTAAAAATCCTAAAATAATAATGACTGCTTCAGATCATATTTATAATGAGGCTTTCAAATTTTATACCGCTCAGAAAGTTATAAAAGGTTCAAAGTATTTTATCTTTCAGCATGGAGGGTATTATGGAACTTGTGCATTACCACATGTACGTGAAAAAATTGAAATAAAATTGGCTGATAAATTTTTTAGCTGGGGGTGGAAAGATGGTAACAAAAAAATTATACCTCTTTTTTTGCAGAAAACAGCATATAAAAAAATAAACAAAAAAAATAACGCGAAAGGCTTAATTATACCTGTATTAGATTACTATTTGACGCCAGGTACACGAGGTAATACTGGAAACCCATCAAATAAAATAGAAGTAGATAAATTAATTGATAATATTGAATTATTTATATCTCAAATCAATCAAAACATTTTAAAAGTTAGTAGTTTTAAGTATCAAAATTTTATTAGATGCAATTATCTTTTGAAATCATTCAAATTTAAATTTCCAAATTTAAAATTTATTAATTCAACCAAAAGTACAAATGAATTATCAAAAAGTTTTAGGTTGATAGTAGAAACGAATAATTCATCGGGTTTTTTAGAGGCATTAAATTTGAATAATCCTATAATATTTATTTATGATAAAAAATATTGTTCATTAAGAAAATCTGTAATTAAAGATTTTAATAAATTAAAAAAAGTTCAGATAATTCATAATTCTCCAGCAGAAGCAGCAAAGTTTGTGAATAAAAATTATTACAACTTAGAAAAATGGTGGAATTCTAAGTCGCTGCAAAGAGTAAAAAATAATTTTTGTCATAAATTTGCTAGAAAGTCAGACTCACCATTAAAAGATTTAAATAAAGTCTTATATGGTGGTAAATAATTTAAAAATAAAGTATAAGTGTCAACATTTAAATAAAAATACAATAAATAATCGAACGTCATGAAAAAATAGGAAAATGGAACTAGAAAAAGAAAAAAAATTTAAAAGAATACCTGTTTTCGATATTGCGCTAGGATCAAAAGAAAAAGAATTTGTGAATGAATGCCTTAATACTTCTTTTATAGGCCAAGGCTCATACGTAAAAGATTTTGAAAAAAAGTTTAGTAATTTTGTTGATTGTGAGTTTGGAATCACCACTACTAGTGGCACAACAGCATTACATTTAGCTTGTAAAACATTAGATCTTAAACAAGGAGACCAAGTTCTAGTTTCATCTAGCACCAATATGGCTTGCGCATTTTCTATAGATTATTGTGGAGCAATTCCTATTCCAATTGATATTGAAAAAGAAACTTGGCAAATGGATGTGAGCAAAATTGAAGAAAAAATTAATGAAAATACCAAAGCTATAATGGTAGTCCATCTTTTTGGACATCCGGTAGACATGGATCCCGTATTAAAAATTGCAAAAAAATACAATTTAAAAATAATAGAAGATTGTGCCGAAGCTCATGGAGTTGAATACAAAGGAAAGAAAGTTGGTTCTATTGGAGATGTTGGAGCATTTAGTTTTTTCGCAAATAAAACAATAACTTGTGGTGAGGGAGGAATGGTAGTTACTAATTCTAAAGAACTATCTGAAAAAGCTAGAAGTTTGAAAAATTTATCTTACGGAAAAGTAAATAAATTTATACATGATGATATAGGATTTAATTATAGACTGCCTAATATTAGTGCTGCATTAGGATTAGGTCAATTTGCTAATATAGATAAAGTATTTTTAGATAAAAAAAGAATTTACGATAGATATAAAAATAATCTTGAAGATGTAAAAGGTGTTAGAATACCTATAGTTAAAGATTGGGTAACAAAATACATAATGTGGGTCTTTAATATTTATTTAGATAGTAATTTTCCTATTACGAGAGACGAGTTAGTAAAGAAATTAAAAGAAAAAAATATTGATACTAGAGATGCTTTTGTTCCAATTAACAAACAAACGGTTCTAATAAATAAATATGGACTATTTAAAGAAGGTGACTGTCCAAATGCTAATTATATAATGGAAAATGGTCTATATTTGCCTTCAGGAAATACTATTACTAACGAGGAAATTGACTTTGTTTCGAATGTGATAAAAACAATTTCTAAATCATCTTAAATTTATTAATATTTTATGAATTTTGCAGTAATTGGACTTGGATCTTTTGGAATTAAAAGAGCTCAAGCTATTAAAAACTCAAAACAAGCTAAACTAATCTGCATCCATGATGTCAATGCTGAAAATACTGAAAAAGCTAAAAAAACTCTTCAAGTTCCATCATATACATATGATGAGATTTTAAAAAATGAAAATATTCATGTAATATGCGTTAGTACTCCAAATAAATTTCATAAAAAAATAATAATAGATTCTTTAAATGCAGGCAAACATGTTTTTTGTGAAAAACCATTTGTAAGAAATGTAGCTGAGGCACAAGAAATCTATGATATTAGTAAAAATTCAAAGGGTATTCTTCAACTAGCTTCAAATCACAGGTTTTTTGAAAGTGTTATGTATGCAAGAAAACTAGTAGATGAAGGAGTAATAGGAAAAGTTCTTAGCTTTAATGGAAGAATAGGTCATAACGGGGAACGTTTAAAAGATTCTTGGTTCTGGAAAAAGGAGATTAGTGGAGGAGGAACTCTTTTGGATAATGGTTGTCATTTGTTGGATTTATCAAGGCTTTTTGTTGGAAACTTTATTTCTGGCAAGGGATTAACTTCAAATGTTTATTGGAAAAATATTGAAGTTGAAGACACGGCGAGCGGAATTTTTAAAACAGAAGATGGAAGAACTGCTACTATATTTTGCTCTTGGAGGCTATTTTCAGGATATTTCTTTTTTGAAATAAACGGATCCGAAGGTTACATAAATGTTGATGGTAGATTCGATACTCACGGTGGTGACAAAATTTTTTGGTCTAGCAAAGGAGAGAAAAAAATTCTTTCAAAAGATTTTAGTCATATAAAACCAAATTCATATTTACTTGAAATTGATAATTTCATATCAAATATTAAAAATAATAAAGAAATTTCTCCTTCCGCTTATGATGGTTTAGAGATCATGAAAATGATCGAATTCATCTATTCAAAATAATGAAAGAAAGAATAGCAATTTTTTTAGATACAGAAAAAAATTCTGGAGGAGCGTACCAAGAATTAGTGTACATGATTGAAAAAATAAATAGTTTAAATAAGGATGAAATTGATATCGTAATTATTTGCACATCTCCCAACCTACAATTAGATTTTAGTAAAAAAAGTTTTGAAATCCATTATCTTTCGATGAATATTTTTGAAAGATTTATAGGATTTTTAAGGAACTATGGTTCTTTTTCTCGGAGAATAAAGAAATATTTTTTTTTCCAAAATAAGTTTGAAAAGTTACTGAAGCGAATAAAAATTGACTTAGTATATTTTACCGGTCCCTCTCAATATTCTCTTTATTTAGAAGATACAGATTTTATAATTACAGTTCCAGATATTTCCCATAGAGATAATATAGAATTTCCCGAATGGGCCAAATCTTCAGAGTTTCAAAGAAGAGACGAAATATTAACTCGCTCTACTATTAAAGCTATAGGCGTCATAACAAATGCAGAAATTATTAAAGATAAAATTGAATCTTTATACTCAGTTTCAAGAGACAGAATATATGTAATTAATCATCAGCCATCAGTAGCTATTTCAAAATTTAATAATTTAGACACAAAATCATTACAAAGTTTTAAAAAACTATATAATCTACCCAAAAAATATATCTTTTATCCGGCAATGTATTTGCCGCATAAAAATCATAAATGTGTGATTGATACGATTAAAACCCTAAAATTAAATCATAATATAAACTTGTTTGCAGTTTTTTGCGGTAGTGACAAAGGGTACTTAAAGAAAATAAAAAAATATGCTTCCGAACAAAAACAAAATGAAAATTTAATTTTTTTAGATTTTGTTGAAAATGAACATTTGCCTTATTTATATTTAAACGCAATAGCTTTAGCTATGCCTACATTAAGTGGACCAACAAATATCCCTCCTTGGGAAGCATTTAAAATGGAAACACCAGTTTTGTACTCTGATATATATAATATAAAAGAAGTTTATGGTGATGCTGTTTATTATATTGATCCATTAGATCCAAAAAGTATGGCTATTGGTATAAAAAATATAATGGAAAATAAAAATAATATAAGAAATGAATTAATAAATAATGGAAAAAAACTTTTAAATAGTATTGATGTAGATAAAGAATTTAATCAATTCTTTGAAATAATAAAAAAACGTAAAAAAATAAAAAAAACTTGGGAATTTGATAATTGAAAATCTAAAACTAAAAATGTCAAATAAAAATTTAGTAAGATATAAGCTTGCTCCACAGACCAAATTTTATGACTCTATGCTGGCAGATTGGAAGCCATTTATCATGTTTAGTCAATTTCCTAACGTTAGATCTAAGTACTGTAATACGGATATTTTTGGATTAAGATTTAATAATTTAGAAGCCAAAAAAAATGATATTTCTATTTTTGATGAAAATATTCCAAACAATAAAAAAAAAGCAGTTTTAGTAGGAAATTCATTAGCCTTTGGTGAGGGTAGTACCTCTGACCAAAATACAATTTCAAACCATTTAAATAAATTGACCAATTATCATTTTTTCAATTTTAGTGGTAGAGGCTTTTCGGGATATCAAGAAATTACCAATTTTTTGCTTCAAGCAAAACGAATAAAAAATTTAGAGAGAATTATTATTGTTTCAGGAGTTATAGATTCTTTTTTACCTTATTTTATAAAAGATTACGATGATAATTTAGTCCCTATTTTTGGATACAACTCATTTTTAAAAACAATGCAGTCAAATACTGGTTGGAAAAACAAAATATTTAAATTTTTTTTTAGCAAGTTTTTTAGCTCCAAATTAAATTGGAGTAAAATAAATTCTTTAAATTGGCGTGAAGAACTTTTCAAAAAAAGAGAAAACGTAGGTAATATAGAAAGAAATAATCCAGACAATAATCTAAAACATATTACAGATAGGAATTTGATGATTTGGTCAACTATTTCCAAAGGTATGAATATTAAAATAGATTTTGTATTTCAGCCAGTTGGGTCATGGTGCAAAAAAAAAATGTCCTCAGAAGAAAAAGAACTATTTAATGAAGAAGACAAATCGGACCTTAAAAAAATTTATAAACATGTTGATGAAAAAAAGTACATTTTATTCAAGGATATTTTAATTAAAAGTACGAAAAAGTACGACATAAGTTTTTTAGATTTAAATAGTATTTTTAGTGATAAAAAATTTGATGAAAAATGGATTTTTTTAAGCAGATTTCACGCAACAGACCTAGGTTGTAAATATATTGCTGAAGAGTTGGTAAAAAATTTATCTTTAGAGTAAGGGAAATTAGAAATAGGAAAGGAAAAATTTTTTGAAAATTGTTTTATTAGCAGGTGGGTTTGGTACTCGTTTATCAGAATATACAAAAACAGTTCCTAAACCTATGGTAAAAATTGCTGGCCAGCCTATGCTTTTACATATCATGAAACAATATGCTAAATATGGCTTTAAAGATTTTTATATTGCGTTGGGTTATAAAGGAGAGGTAATAAAAAACTTCTTTAATAAAAGATTTTTTGATTGGAATATTCATCTTATTGATACTGGAAAAAACACCATGACAGGTGGAAGATTAAAAAGATTAAAAAAATACATTGGTAACGAAACATTTATGATGACTTATGGCGATGGTTTATCAAATGTAAACTTAGGAAAGCTACTACAATTTCATAAAAAGAAAAAAAAGCTTGTGACATTAACGGCGGTAAGACCCCCCGCTAGATTTGGGGTATTAAAGCTGAAAGGTGAAAAAGTGAGTTATTTTAAAGAGAAATCAAAACTTGATGAGGGATGGATCAATGGAGGTTTTTTTGTTATGGAGCCAAAATTTTTAAACTTTATTAATAATGATAATACATATTTAGAGCGTGAACCTTTAGAAAAAGTAAAAAAAATTAAGGAATTGGTTGTATTTAAACAAAAAGGATTTTGGAAATGTATGGATAAAAAAAGGGATAAAGATAAACTTAATAAAATTTTAAAGGGTAAAAAAATTAAATTTTGAATTTTAAAAAAAAAATAC
>Ga0114996_10008316_pt1 | contig 11568 bp, 11 predicted proteins | sample ArcticOcean_MG_C_4_FD_87039 | JGI IMG/M metagenome (GOLD analysis project Ga0114996, IMG submission 87039) | Marine microbial communities from western Arctic Ocean - ArcticOcean_MG_CB4_134 | ecosystem: Environmental > Aquatic > Marine > Oceanic | place: Arctic Ocean: Canada Basin | collected... | reverse complement strand
GTCAATAAAATACAGGGCAATTCACCTGAATATCACTTTCATAAACCAAATCACTATGAGCCCAAAGTGTGAACCGCGGCCTATGCCCAACCAGCATGGGTTTGATCCGGGAAAATTTGCGCACCGAAACTCCTGCTGGGAACTATTCCGGGCCGCGTATAATCGCTTCTCCCGTAAGTTACACAGCACCCGGATGCGCAAACCCGGACTTCCGGTCCGACCAGCGACAGTACCGGGCGGAAGCACATCCTGGCCCCGAACCGTGGCGACCGTGGCGATGGACATCCACGCCAACATCCACGCCAATAACTACCAAGGAGACAACCTGAATGGCGGAAAATAGCTTCGATCTCGTGGTCATCGGCGCAGGGCCCGGTGGATACCACGCCGCCATCCGCGGCGCACAACTCGGTATGAAGGTCGCGGTTATCGAAAAAGATGACGGCACCGGGATCGGAGGGCTGGGCGGCGTCTGCCTGAACTGGGGTTGCATACCCAGCAAATCCCTGCTGAAGAATGCCGAACTCCTGAACCAGATGAAGGATGCAGATGAGTGGGGCTTCTCATTCGATAACTTCCATGCAGACATGGGCAAGGCCGTTGACCGCAGCCGCAAGGTGTCCAGCACGCTGACCCAGGGCATCGGTTACCTGTTCCGCAAGAACAAGATCGAACTCTTCCGCGGCGCAGGCAGGTTCACTTCATCGACCACCGTACAGGTGGAGGGCGGACAAGAGTTGACCGCCACAAACATCATTATCGCAACCGGAGCGCGTCCACGTTCTTTGCCCGGTCTTGAGATCGATGGCGAATCGGTAATCACGAGCCGAAACGCGCTCGAGATGCGTGAGACACCAAGCGCAATCGGCATCGTCGGCGGCGGCGCTATCGGGGTCGAGTTCGCCTACTACTTCCGGGCTTATGGCGCAGAAGTAACGATCTTCGAGATGCTGGACCATCTCGTCCCGAACGAGGACGAAGAGGTATCGGCTGAACTCGAACGGGCCTACAGAAAATTGGGGATCAAGTACGTCACAGGCGCACGTGTCGCCGGCACCGAGCGTCGTGACGGCAAGACCATCGTCAACTACGAAGCGGCCGGAGAACAGGCCGAGTACGAGTGCGACATGGTGCTGCTCGGCATCGGCGTCGCCCCGAACACGGACGACATCGGACTGGAGGCCGCCGGAGTAGCGCTGGACAAGCGCGGCTTCATTCCGATAGACGGCAAAATGCGGACAAATGTGCCCAACATCTACTGTGTCGGCGACGTGACCGGAAAGCTCCTGCTCGCGCATGTGGCCTTCAAGCAAGGAGTCGTGGCGGCGGAAACGATTAACGGCATGGAGACGCCGGACATAATCTATTCAGACATGCCTCGGGCCACCTACTGTCAGCCCCAGGTGGCGAGCATCGGGCTGACCGAGGCGCAGGCAAAGGAACAGGGCCTGAACGTCAAATCCGGCAAGTTCATCTTCCGCGGAAACGGGAAGGCGATCGCGCTAAACGAGTACGACGGCTTCATCAAGATCGTGTCGGACGCGGAGTCCGGCGAGATCATCGGCGCACACATGATCGGCCCGGACGTGACGGAGCTCCTGGCGGAGATCGGCGTCGTAATGACGCTTGAAGGAACGCCGGACGAGATCGCCTGGACCACACATGCCCACCCGACGCTGTCAGAGGCGCTAATGGAAGCAGCACTGTCCGTGGAGGGCGAGGCGATCCACGGTGCATAGACAAGCCGTGTAGGGGCGGGGCTTGCTCCGCCCCTACACGGGTAGAGCAAACGTGGCGGTTAATAACTATCAACGCGCGTCCAGTGTCCGAACTTCTCGCAATACAAAGGTCTGGCGGACCAAGGCCCGCCCCTACGGCGTGTTTGCCTGCGTGACCCCCTATTCTCGGCGCGCTTTGAATGCCTGTGCCAGCAGCTCCTCAAGCGCCGCCCTATCGATGCCGCGCGCAGTCGCCTCGTCGGCGTCCTGGCGAGACGCTTCATCGTCGCCCAGCACTGCGTAAACGGTCGCGCGGTTCGCGTACGCCTCGGCATAGTCTGACCGGAGCCGTATCGCCTCTGAATAGTCCTTCAGGGCGTTTTCATCGTGCTCGAGAGCGTGGTACGAATTTCCGCGATCTACGTAGAGGTCCGGGTAATCAGGCCGCAACCTGACCCCCGCGTCGTAATCCGCAACCGCCTCCATATGCTTCCCCTGTTCTGCAAACGCCGATCCACGGTGGTGATACATCCCGGCGATGGGAATCGACGACATGATCGCGGCCGTGAACTCTCGTTCGGCAGCGGACCACTTGCCGTTATCGAACAACGCTATCCCACGCTGATAGCGCTCCATGGCCTGCGTTGGGTCAAGGCCGTGTTGTGGCGGACGTCGCTCAAACAGCCCACGTATGCGCTGAATCATGCGGCCAAGCATAGGCCAGTAATACCGGAGGAAACACCGGGCTAAGACTTAACAATTCGTTAATCAAATTCGACGGTTTCACACATTGCTCCCGGCACATTCCCGGCCTTACCGTCGCGATATCGAAAAACGCCCACCAGCCGCGCTCGTCCAAATAGGAACGGCGCGGCTGTCTGGTTTTCGCCTGTGAAAACGGGCGCCTAACCCCAGAACTGAATAAAGGGATCTGAATAGAGATGACGCAGATCGCAGCGACCGCACCGGTCGTCGCACAGCCGATTGACCCGACCCGACTTTTTGGCAAGATCGTCCTGCCCGGGGCGCTCCGGATAGCACCTTTCAGACAGATCTGGGGCGCACTGCTCCTGATACACCTGTCCCGTTGGGTCGAGATCACCGTCGTGGGCTGGGTGATCGTTGAGGCAACAGGCTCCCCATTCCTCGTCTCCCTCGGTGTATTCGCACGGCTCGCGCCGTTCGTGATTGCCGGCCCCATAGGCGGGGCGATGGCGGACCGCGTCAACCCGGTGTGGTTCATCAGGATCACAACGATGGGGCGCGTCCTTATTGCCATTTTGCTTGCGTTAGCGCTCTTCACAATCGGGTTCAACCTGTGGCTTATTTACATCCTGACTGCGATCGGCGGACTGTTCGCCAGCGCCGTTATCCCGGCCCTGCGCGCCCTCTACGCTGACCTGGTTCCTGAACGGGAGCTGACAAGCGCGCTCGGGTTCGAGTCCATCGCGTTCACCATGTCACTCATCGTCGGCCCAATAATCGCCGGCGCGCTGCTGCCTTTCGTAGACGCGCCATTCATGTTCGTTGGCACGACGATCGCCTACTCACTCGCCGTTGTGGCGATGTTCTTGGTATCGTCCTCGGTGGCTGACGATGTCAGAAACAATAAGAACGAAGCAAACGACACGGAATCACGTCCCAACCTCTTCAAGTCGATCGCAGAAGGTTTCCAGGTCGCCCGTTCAAGGCCAATGATCGTCGCCGTGTTTGCTGTGATCATGACGGCCGAGGGTTTCGCGTTCACCTTCCTTCATCTGATTCCCATCTTTGCGACGGACATCCTGGGTGGCGGCGCCGGAACTCTGGGCGCGCTCTGGTCACTCCAGGGAGCGGGAGAACTCGCCGGATCGATGCTGATTGTGGGGTGGCTCGGCAAGCGCATCTCGTCCCCGGGTAAGGCCCTCCTCATCGCGGTTTCGATCTCGATGCTGATCGGCATTCCCCTAGGGCTATCGTCGACGCTTCCGCTCACGATGTTCCTGCTGTTCTCGCTGGGAGTTTCGGCATCGATGTTCGCCGTGATGCAGTCAAACGTGCTCCTCCTGTCGACCCCGACCAAAGTACGTGGCCGGTTGATCGGGATTCAGACCATGTTCCTTATCGCATTTCCGATAGGCGCCGTAGTAGTTGGCTCAATCGCCAGCATTTTCGGCCCACACGTTGCGGTGGTCGGAATGTCGACCATCGGCTTTGTCCTTATCGGACTCGTGGCGCTCAAATTCCCGCAATTGCGGGAACAGATGTCCGCGGTCCGGTAGCGATTCAGGTAGCACTAAATAGGTCACGTGACGGCCGTCCGGGGCTGCGTATCACGATGTAATGCCGATCATTCGGCGTTACACGTTGCGCGGCCCTGCTCGACCACTGACAATTGAGCGCTGAGCCTTTATCTCTGGCGCTCCACACACCTCCCCGGGAGACCGACTTTTGACCGTTCAATCTGATTCCGACGCCGTCCTCGACAAGATAAGTACCGGATCGCGGCCGTCAGATCTGAAGATCACCGATATGCGCATCGCGGTCGTTGGTCAGGACAACTGGAGATGGCCGATCATCCGCATCTACACCAACCAGGGCCTTGTGGGCCTGGGAGAGGTTCGGGACGGGGCTAGCGCAAGGTACGCGCTGATGCTGAAAAGCAGGCTGCTTGGCGAAAACCCGACGGAGATCGACCGTTTATTCAGGAAGATCAAGCAGTTCGGCGGAGACGCCCGGCTCGGCGGCGGCGTGTGTGGCGTTGAGATGGCGCTTATGGACCTCGCCGGCAAGGCGTACGGCGTACCCGCCTACATGTTTGCCGGGGGCAAGTTCAGGGACAGCGTGCGCTGCTACGCCGATACGCCCGCATTGCGGGACCCGAAGGCGATGGGCGAGGCGCTCAAGGGCCGGATGGAGCGCGGATTCACCTACCTGAAGATGGATATCGGAACCTGGATAGCTGAGGGCGTTGAAGGCGGGCTGAACTACCCGTCCGGGATGCTTGAGACCACAGACATTTCACACCCCCTGACCGGCATCCAGATCACGGACCGCGGTATCGAAGCGATGCAGGAATACGTCGCCACCGTCCGGAGCATCATCGGTTACGAGATACCCCTTGCCTCAGACCACTTCGGCCACATCGGCCTGGAGAGCTGCATAAAGGTCGCCCGTGCGTTGGACCAGTTCTCTCTGGCCTGGTACGAGGACATGATTCCGTGGCAGTACACGGATCAGTGGAAGCGACTCGCTGAGTCCTGCACTACGCCCGTATGCACCGGGGAAGACATTTATCTCAAGGAAGGCTTCAAGCCCCTCCTGGATTCCCGTGCCGTCGGCGTTATTCATCCCGATCTCGCGACCTCAGGCGGCATCCTGGAGACCAAGAAGATCGGCGACTACGCACAGGAACACGGCGTAATGATGGCTCTCCACCAGGCCGGCTCACCGGTGGTGGCGATGGCCAACGTCCATTGCGCCCTGGCGACAGAGAACTTCATGGCGCTGGAGATGCACTCGGTCGACAACCCGTGGTGGGACGGCCTGGTTGACGGGGTCAGTAAGCCGATCGTCGAAAACGGTTACATCCAGGCGCCTGAAGGTCCCGGGCTGGGAATCGAGCTCAACGAAGAGGCTGTGGCGGAACACATCAACCGTGGCAATGAGAATTTCGCTACGCACCAGGGGATGTTCGAGCCGACGGATGAATGGGACGCCCTCGACGCTCACGACCGAACCTGGAGTTAAGGGCAGTAGCCCGTCCCCGCCTCCAAATAGTTAAGAGGCGAGGGTGAGGCGACGGCCCACCAGCCTGCCTCGCCCTCCGTTGGAATATGTAAGACCTGCCAGAGATCAGGTCGAGGCCGACTACGCCGCTTCCAGCGCGCTATCAGACTCGCCCAGTGCGATTCGAACCGCTAACACCCCGACAGAGCTCCTGAAGTCTGCCCTGATCGGTGTCGGTGTCGGTGTCGGCGGAAATTCTCTTCCCACTCCAGTGAGGAACTCCGGCGGCTTCAGGTCGCAGGTGTAACCGGCTACTTCTAGCGCGGTGACGGCGTTACCCGTAATCATGTTGGCCACCTCGCCGAGTGCGGAGTGCCCAAGCTCATCCAGCTCAAATACGCGTTCAGAGATCATGGCGCTTACAACACGCAAGGCGTCTTTTTTTCGGAGTTCGTAGCTCACCCAGCCGACAAGATCTCCGGAGACGCGTACCAGTACGCAGACGTCAGACATCGTCTTGTGATCACGACGCGGCATTGCGCCTATGAACTCAAGCTCGGTATTTAGTTCGCTCTCCCAGACCAGGGAGGCGGGAAATAAGAACGCGTTTACGTATTGTTCTTTCATCGGATCGGCCGGTAAGGGCAACTCCTCTGCCTCTGCACCTATCGTTCTTTTCATCATCACAAGGCAGCGAAAATGCAAAAGTGGGGAGACGGACCAACGGTAGATGCGGTCCTGATCGAACCCGGGCCAGTAGTTCCCACAGGACGCCATTCGCAGCTATTACGCGCTACGCTATTAGACATCTCCCATCTCTTCTCCCGACATTTTCTGAATCAGGCAGGTACCTTTGCCATCAAAGCGTGAGCGACTTGGTCACACAATCGAGGGCCGTAGAGCGGTGCTCGAAGCGCTCCGCGCCGCAACGCCTGTGGACCGCCTCTATCTCATGGAGAGTTCTGATCGCGGTCCTCAAATAAGCGAAATTCTGGAACGTGCTGCCGCACTCTCCATCGAGGTTGTGTTTGAAGCCCGACAGATTATCGAGCGGCGGGCGCAAACACGCAGACACCAGGGCGTGATCGCCCGTGCGCAGGATCCCCTATATGCCGATTTCGATGATCTGCTGGGTGCTGCCACAAAACCCGGACGTAGCGGGATGATCGTGGTTCTGGACGGGATCGAGGACCCGCACAACCTGGGCGCCATCGCCCGGACGGCCGACGCCGCCGGCGCCGACGGCCTCGTGATAGCAGAGCGGAGAGCCGTCGGCATCACGCCGGGCGCGATCAGCGCTTCAGCCGGCGCGCTTGAGCACGTATCGGTAGCCCGCGTCGTAAACATGTCTCGCGCCATCGACAAGATGCGAGATTCCGGCCTGTGGATCGTCGGGTTGGACGGCGACGCCACGCAACTCCACACGGACGTCGACCTCCAGGTGCCTATCGCACTGGTCGTGGGATCTGAAGGTTCAGGGATGTCGCGACTTGTGAAGGAAAAGTGTGACTTCTTGGTCGGACTGCCCATGGCGGGCGCCGTTGAATCGCTGAACGCTTCTGTGGCCGTGGGGATCGTCTTGTACGAGGCCGTACGGCAGAGAACAGGTGGAGGCCTTTCCAAAGAGCACTAGAGAGCGCTAAATCCGGTACAAAACAAGCGCCCTGACGCCTTCCTCCGTCACGATCTCAGACCGACCCTCAGGCATCAAATCCCGGGCCTGTCTCATCATGTCTTCGTCGACGCTCAAGGTCCCGACGTAAATCTCCCCTAATGTTTCCTGCCACGAATCTTCGGTGTCGTGATACTCGCGGAACAAGAACTCCTGCTCGTCGCCACGCCTGAAGAGCCCATTCCCCACACACTCGTCCAACGCAAGTCGCGCTTTCTCCATAGAATCCACGAACTCAGATGCCCAATTGACGCTGCCTACGTTCGTCTCGCGACCGTCGATCTTGACCAGCGCCTCACGATGCCCAGCCGCACCAGGCTGGACATCGTGAATCCGTCCGCCGGGCCGCAGCACCCGGCGCAGGTTCGTTAGAGCGTTCACGACGCTCTCGGTGGGAACTCATCACAACGACCAAGCAAGCACCGCGACGTCGTACTGGCCATCTGGAAGATCGGCCGAAGTGACGTCACCCACACGAAAACTCACGCTTTCGAGAAGTTCATCTGGCCTGGCGGCATTAGCAGCATCGATCGACTCCGCACCGGGGTCGATCCCCAGGACGTTTTTCGCCGTGTCCGCGTAACGCCAGGTAAGACGTCCGTCTCCACACCCGATCTCTATGACGCGTTTATTTGAGAAATCGACGAGATCATTGATCACGCGAGTTTCGGTGCCTTCTGGATCGGTTCTTTTGGCCATGTGTCCTCGTTCTCTGATATGCGTACAAGATGTGGCAGATCCATCAGGCGATCGTCCGTGTCCGCCAATGCCACCCGCAACTATGTGCGACGCGCCAGCCCGGAGTTTACGCTGAAGGGCGCTAGTACTGCGGTATGCCGTCGGGCATTTCCATCGTAGAATCCGACGGCCTCATCGCCCTCGGTTGTCACACCCGGCCAGGAGTTTCCTGAAACGACCTCTGTCACCCCAACGACCAGCAACGGATATCGATGGCTGGCGTTTACGACGGTCGCAGTCGGCCAGTTCACGACCGTCATAGGTAATTCCAGTACAGCTGTTGCTCTGCCGAGTATCGCCGACGATCTGGAGCTGGACCTCGCAGTAGCGTCCTGGGTGATGGTCGCTATGGCCCTCACCATCAGCGCCGTGCTCCTGCCGATGGGCCGCCTGTCAGACATCGTGGGCCGCAAACGCGTCTACATCGCCGGATTGCTCGTTATGGCGGCAGGCGTGACCGTGAGCGCCACGTCCCAGAACCTGCCGATACTACTTGTCGGCCGGGTTATAGAGGGATTCGGCGCGGCGATGGTGATGACCGTTGCGATCGCGATCATCACCTCCGTATTCCCGGCCAGTGAGCGCGGCAAAGCGCTCGGCATGAACATGTTCGTTATCGGCCTCGGCGCCGTTAGTGGGCCGGTGATCGGGGGCGTGCTGGTGGACGTATTTAGCTGGCGTGCCATATTCATGGCTACAGGCATAGTCACCATCTTCGGTTCCGGGCTTGCCTTGTTCGTCCTCGACGAGGCACGCGTCCGTGGCGATACTCCGAAGGCGCAGGGGTCTCTGGACTGGCCCGGCATATTCACGTCCAGTGCCGGCCTTGCGATATTGATCCTGTCGCTCACCAACGGAAACCGATTTGGCTGGGATTCTCCCTACATCATCGGCGGCTTCGTAACGTTCTTCCTGCTACTGGCATGGTTCCTGCGCTGGGAGGCTCGTGCCGTCTCGCCGATGATCGATCTCACGATCTTCCGGGTAAGCCAGTTTTCGTGGGCCGTCTCTGGGCGTTTCCTGGGCTTCCTTATGAACGGCCCCACCAATTTCCTGATGCCGTTCTATCTGCAGGAGGTCACAGGCCGCAGCGCCAGCCAGGCGGGGCTTGTATCCACACCTCTGCCTATAATGATGGCGATCATCGGCGCGCTCGCCGGAAGATGGTCGGATCGGTTCGGGTTCCGAAACTTCATGCTGGTCGGCCTCGGGCTGCAGCTGGGAACGCTGGCGACTTTCTCCACCTTCAACCATTCCACCCCGCTCGCCGTCATCCTCGTGACGATGTTCGTCCACGGCGTCGGTTCCGGGCTCTGGATGGCGCCAAACATGTCGGCCGCGGTCGGCGCAGTTTCAAGGTCGGCGTACGGGGTCGCTGCGGCGTTCCTCAACCTTGTGCGCAACACGGCCAACGTCATGGCGATCGCGGTGGCGGCCGCAATCGTGGCCGGCGTCATGATCTCCCGCGGCGTAAGCTCTGACCTGGACGCTGTGTCACAAGACCCGTCTGGGCCTGCCGGTGACGCATTTGTCTCCGGAATGCACATCGTGTTCCGGATTCTGATCGCATCAGGTGTGCTGGCTATGTTCTCGGCGATCATGGCCCAGAGAAAACGTTCTCAGGCTGAACAGATGCAGGACACGTTAACGTCCGCCAGCGAATCCGATTAGGGCTGCGGGCAACGACGAGTAAGGCTAAACTGCTCCGGCGACCGGAGTGGGACGACGCCGGCTCGTAATACGCACGAGAAGAAAATCACCACTAAATCCGGCATCTCAATGAATCGATTGGAGACCCACCCATGGGCAAGCTCGACGGCAAGGTAGCGATCATTACCGGCGGCGGAACCGGGATCGGCCGCGGAATAGCGGACTCCTTCCTGTCTGAAGGCTGCACCGTCGTGATTTCCGGACGTCGTGCTGAAGTCCTTGAGAAGGCGAAAACGGAGCTTGAGGCCGACGGCGGAACAGTCATGACGGTCCAGTCTGACGTGACCAACGAGGATGACGTTATCAGCCTGTTCAAGCAGACCGTGGACCGGTTCGGTAAGTTGGACATCCTGGTGAATAACGCCGGGGTCGGCCAGAGCGGGCCTATCGAGGACACGTCACTTGAGGACTGGCAGTACATCGTCTCCATCAATCTGACGGGACCGTTCCTATGCACGCGTGAGGCGTTCAAGATCATGAAACCGCAGGGCGGCGGCAGGATCATCAACGTCGGTTCCATATCTGCAAAAGTACCGCGTTCCGGTTCCGTCGGTTACGCATCCACAAAGCACGCCATGACAGGGCTCACAAAAACGGCGGCGCTTGAAGGCCGTGAATTTGGCATCTCGTGCGGACAGCTCAATCCCGGCAACACCGAGTCCGAACTCATGATCGCTACGAGGGCCAGAGAAGGCGCAGACGCCAACCCGATGATCCCGGTCTGGACACAGGGCGAAGCGGCGCTGTACATGGCAACCCTGCCGCCAGAAGCCAATGTGCTCGAAATGACGGTCATGCCGATCATCCAGCCGTTCGTCGGTCGCGGCTAAGAGATCCCGTTCCACTTCTCGTTCCCAAAATAGCCAAAGATAAAGAGATACAAACATGGGCAAGCTTGATGGCAAAGTCGCTGTCATTACGGGTGGCGGCACCGGCATCGGGAAAGCCATCGGCAAGGCGTTGGCGGAAGAGGGCTGTGACATCGTCCTCGCGGCGCGGAATGCCGCAAGGCTTGATGAGACTGCGGCGGAGATCGCCGCCAAGGGAGTTCGGATGCTGGCCGTCCCGACCGACGTTGCAAAAGAACCGGAAGTGATCGCACTGTTTGAACGGGCGATGGCGGAGTTTGGGCGCGTGGATCTGCTGGTCAACAACGCCGGCGTGATTGACGGCGGGCCGATCGATGAACTGACGCTTGAGAAGTGGCACGCCACGTTCAGCGTCAACGTTGACGGCCTGATGATGTGCACCCGCGAGGCGTTCAAAATCATGAAAGCTCAGGGTGGCGGGCGGATCATCAACATCGGATCCGTCGCTGCCGATCGGCCACGCGAGTGGTCCGCGCCGTACACCTCCAGTAAACACGCTGTGACCGGGCTGACGAAGTCCACAGCACTGGATGGACGCGAGTACGGGATCTCGTGCGGTCAGCTCAACCCGGGCAACACCTGGGTGGAGCGTCGTGCGGACGGCAGATCCGCCAGCGGGAAGGACATGGGGGCAGAGCCTATGGTTGAGACCGTTGATATGGCGAACGCCGCGCTCTTCATGGCAACACTACCCCCGGAAGCGAACGTTCTTGAAATGACCGTGATACCGAACAGGATGGTGTATTTGGGAAGAGGTTGAACGTTCTCAATGCACGCTAAACGTACCGGGGACGTGTAGGGACACATGGAAAGCCATCGCGACAATCCCTATCGCCTTCAGTCGCGGTCCCGCGACTCCCTGAAGGGTGAAGATCACTAAACTACATATCGCACGTCCGCTGGTTCGCGCCCACATGCCACCCTTGAATTTGACGCACCGGAGACTTTCTTGATCGTCATTCGCCGTTTTTTCGCGATACTCCTGATACCGATATTTCTAGTTTGGTTGACCGCTAGCACGGTCAGATCGGGGCTTGACCGAACACTTTTCGACGATAGTTTCCTCGCCGATCAGTTGGAAAAGCAGGATTTCTACAACTGGCTCCATGACGATCTCGTCCGGGTCGCACTTGATGATCTGGTAAACGTCGGC
>Ga0114996_10008313_pt1 | contig 11571 bp, 9 predicted proteins | sample ArcticOcean_MG_C_4_FD_87039 | JGI IMG/M metagenome (GOLD analysis project Ga0114996, IMG submission 87039) | Marine microbial communities from western Arctic Ocean - ArcticOcean_MG_CB4_134 | ecosystem: Environmental > Aquatic > Marine > Oceanic | place: Arctic Ocean: Canada Basin | collected... | reverse complement strand
TCCGACGATGAATGCACTCGACGCCTGCGCCAGACCAACATCGGATTCGTTGATACCCCCGACGCCAGAATGAAGGACACGGACCCTTACTTCGTCGGTACCCATTTTTTCGAGGCTCGAAATAATCGCTTCGACGGATCCGTTGGTATCTCCCTTGATCAGAATTGGGAGTTCCTGTGCTTCGCCGGCCTCTATCTGTGAAAAAATCTGTTCGAGAGAACCACGAGGCTGGGCAGCCGATATTTGTGCCCGAAACCGACGTTCGCGGAAATCGGCGACTTCGCGCGCCCGCGCTTCGTTTTCGACGACGGAGAATTCATCACCGGCCGACGGCGCGCCGCTTAGTCCCATGACCTCGACCGGAACAGAGGGACCGGCCTCTATCACTTTGTTGCCACTGTCGTCGGACAACGCCCGGACCCGGCCCCATTCGCTTCCGGCTACCACGATATCACCCAATTTAAGCGTCCCGCGCTGTACCAGCACGGTCGCGACGGCACCGCGCCCGCTTTCAAGATTGGCTTCGATGACGACACCTTCTGCCGGGCGCAATGGGTTCGCCCGGAGTTCCAGGATTTCAGCCTGGAGGCCGATCATTTCCTCCAGCTTGTCGAGGTTTGTTTTCTCAGTCGCGGAAACTTCGACCGACAGAACATCGCCGCCCAACTCTTCAAGAACTATCTCATGCTGCAGCAGTTCATTTCGGACCCGCGTCGGATCCGCATCGGGCTTGTCCATCTTGTTAATAGCCACGATCATCGGCACCTTTGCCGCCTTTGCATGATCGATTGCTTCAACCGTCTGCGGCATGATGCCATCGTCGGCCGCAACGACCAAAATAACGAGATCCGTTACATTGGCGCCGCGCGCACGCATGGCCGTAAAAGCCGCATGGCCGGGTGTATCGATAAAGGTGATCTTGTTGCCCGCTTCGCTTGCAACCTGATAGGCGCCGATATGCTGCGTGATTCCACCGGCCTCGCCGCTGACAACATTGGTCGACCGTAAGGCATCAAGCAACGATGTCTTTCCATGATCGACATGGCCCATGACGGTAACGACCGGTGGTCGGGTCACAAGAGTGTCCTCGACGTCATCTGCGCCCCTAAGACCAATTTCGACGTCTGCTTCGCTGACGCGTCTAATATTGTGTCCAAATTCGGTCACGACGAGTTCCGCCGTATCAGCATCAATGGTTTGCTGCAGCGTTACCATGACACCGAGCTTCATTAAGCACCGCGTGACGTCAACACCACGTTCGGCCATGCGATTGGCCAGCTCCTGAACGGTAATTGTTTCCGGAACCACAACGTCCCGGATGATTTTTACGGCTTCCGCCGGCGTCTGATGACTGAGACGTTCACGTTCACGGGCGCGCCGAACCGAAGCCAGACTGCGTGTCCGTTCTTCCTGATTAAGCGCCTGTGCGATCGTCAATTTGCCACTGCGCCGGCGCGGTTCGCCGCGCCGTGGACTCGGCCCCCGCGTGTCCGCGCGACCTGATTTGCGGTCATCGCCTTTTTCGTTACGGGCGGGGGCCGATGGGGCACCCGGGGCCGCACGCGGGCTATCACCAGGCACCGCGATTTCTTCTAGTGCAGCCTTTGACGCGGTCCGCTCATCCAAACGATCGGCTTGTTCAGCCGCGCGACGCGCCGCACCTTCTTCCTCCCGGTGACGCCGCTCTTCTTCCTCTCGGCGGCGCTCTTCTTCGCGGCGACGCTCTTCATCCTCACGGGCCTGCTCGTCTTCACGCGCGGCAGCGCGCCGCGCTTCGGCACCCTCAACCACCTGATTCAGAATATTGGTGCCGGATTGGTCGGCGGCGCGGGCGTCTTGCAAGGCGCGCGCGCGGGCGGCTGCTTCCTCTTCAGTCAGCGTGCGCAATACAGCGGGGCGGCGCGAATCGCCTTTTTCAGCTTGCTCGGCGGGCGCCGCGGGTTTTGCCTTTTGAGATAATGCTTCTTCAGCCGCCGCCGTAGCCTTCTTCACTTCCTGCATGCCGCCGCCGGCACCCTGGGTAAAGGTACGCTTGCGACGAACCTCAACGGCAACGGACTTAGTCCGGCCGTGCGAGAAGCTTTGGCGAACCTGCCCGGCATCAACCGTTTTCTTCAGTTCCAAGCGACCGGGACGGGCTTTGAGCAACTTTTTGCCGTCGCCCCCTTCGTCGCCGCTCTGCTCTGTCTGGTTTGTCTGATCTGTCATAATCTCACAACTCTCCTACCGCGCCGGCGGAGCGGAATCCCTTAAGACGGCTAGCTTCTCTAATTAACAAATTTGCCAGGCCGCCCTCGATAATTGCGGCAAACACTGTCTTTTCACGACCGAATACCTGGCCCAGTTCCGTGCTGGAAAACAGGTCAATAACGGCAACATTTCCCCCAACCGAAAGCATTTTCCGGCGCCCATCATTTCCGCCATCATCGGCGATAAACAAAACGGCCGATTTACGGCTTTTGAGCAGGGCTCTTACTTTCTCGAAGCCAGCCACCGCGTCGGACGATCGTCGGGCCAGCCCAACTATGTTGAGACAGCGCTGCGACAGCAGGTCTTCGACCCGGTCCGCCAACCCGGCTTCAATCCGCACCGGTGCGCGCGCTGCCTTGGCAAAGTGCCGGCCATCACAAGCCGCCTCGATGGTTTCCCGTCGCGCCCGCAACCATAGACCGCGGCCCGGCAAACGGCCATCAATATCAGGGACGATTGTTTGATTGGGACCGACGACGAAACGAACTAGCTGATCAACAGGAAACGCGGCGCGGCTGACAAGGCAACGCCGCTCGCGCGTTGGCTCGTCACGTCTCCAGCGAGGCGATTTTGGTGATACGGCGGTTTCAGATGAAAACATTGCGGTAAATACCCTGGGCCCGGCACCTAATTAAGCCTCAGTGGCCGGCTCTTCGGGAGCCTGTTCATCGGTCGCGGGATCAGGCTCATCGTCGAACCAATGCGCGCGCGCCGCCATGATTAAAGAATTTGCCTCTTCCTCCGAAAGGCCAAAGTCCCGCAATACACCATCGCCGCCATCGGTCAGCTCATCACCGGCAAGATCGGCAAAATCATCCAGTTCTTTGATCCCGGCATCCCCCAAAACGACCAGCATGGCGCTCGTCAGACCAGTCAGCTGCATCAGCTCGTCTGACATGCCGAGTTCCTGCAGGCGGCGGTTATTTTTTTCCTCCAGTTCAGACAGGTGGGAAAGCGCACGATTGCGCAGTTCCGCGGCTAGTTCTTCGTCAAAGCCTTCGATGCCAATGAGATCCTCGACAGGGACGTAAGCAACTTCTTCAACCGAGGAAAACCCTTCGGCGACCAGGAGATGCGCCAGGACGTCGTCGACTTCGAGGGCGTCCATGAACATTTGGGAACGAACCTGGAATTCTTCCTGCCGGCGGTCGGATTCTTCGTCTTCGGTCATGATCACGATGTCCCAGCCGGTCAGCTGAGACGCGAGCCGCACATTCTGACCGCGTCGGCCGATAGCCAGGCTCAGTTGCTCGTCTGGAACAACCACATCAATGCGATGCGCATCTTCATCCAGAACAACTTTGGCAACCTCGGCCGGCGCCAATCCGTTGACGATAAACGTCGCAGGGTCGAGCGACCACTGAATGATGTCAATCTTTTCACCCTGCAATTCACCGACGACAGCCTGCACACGACTGCCCCTCATGCCCACGCAGGCGCCGACCGGGTCGATGCTGGAATCGTTGGAAATGACGGCGATCTTCGCCCGACTGCCCGGGTCACGGGCAACCGACTTGATTTCGATTATGCCATCATAGATTTCCGGCACTTCCTGAGCGAACAGCTTGGCCATGAATTGAGGATGCGTCCGTGACAGGAAAATCTGTGGCCCGCGCAATTCCTGCCGGACGTCGTAAATATAGGCGCGCACACGATCGCCGGGCCTGAAGGTTTCGCGCGGGATAATCTCGTCGCGACGCAGAACCGCCTCCGCCCGCCCCAAATCGACCGTGACATTGCCAAACTCTACCCGCTTGACGATACCATTCACAATTTCGGCGATCCGGTCCTTATATTCATTATATTGGCGGGCGCGCTCGGCTTCGCGGACTTTTTGAACGATGACTTGTTTGGCGGTCTGCGCAGCGATACGGCCAAATTCGACCGGCGGCAAAGCCTCGGTCAAGAAATCGCCGACCTCGGCCTCCGGATTAAGGCGCTTCGCCTCGGAAATCTGGATCTGTGTCGCATCGTTTTCCACTAAGTCCGCAACTTCCAGATAACGGGCAAGGTGAATTTCGCCGCTCGACCGATCGATCACCGCACGAACATCGTTTTCATGGCCATATTTCGAGCGCGCCGCTTTCTGAATAGCCTGCTCCATCGCCTCCAGGACTTCTTCGGCTTCGATGCCCTTATCCCGTGCGACGGCCTCGGCGACCTGCAAAAGCTCGCCTCGGTCATAGCCTGCACCAACAATCGTTTCGCTATCCATTTTGTTCCTCTACGAGTCGGATTGAGCTGCTGCTTGCGCTTCACGCTGCACCGCTTCTATCAAGTCGTCCGTCATAACCAAAGACGCCTTTAGTATCTCTCGAAACGGGATTTCCGCTTCATTGTCACCGCAATTAAGCTGTACCAAATCACCATTCACGCCCTCTATGCGTCCTTTAAACCGGCGCTGCCCGTTTGCCTGAGCATCGGTTTCGATCCGCGCCTCAAAGCCCAGGAAACGGGCATAATCGTCAATTCTCACCAACGGACGGTCTATCCCGGGCGAACTGACCTCAAGAACATAGGCATTGGCGACAGGGTCTTCCACCTCCAGAAGCGTTGAAATCAATCGGCTGACTTCCGCGCAATGATCGACGTTAATCGGCTGCCTATCCTGCCGCTCAACCATCACCTGCAACGTATTGCCACCACCGCCGATGAACTGCACGCGGACCAACTCAAAGCCCATCGCGGCAATCGAGGGCTCAATCAGGTTTTCGATAAAAGCGGTCTGATCTCTGGTTCCCACTGTCACCCATAGCGTATTTGGGACAACGCACGCACTACATTGGTAAATAAAAAAAGTGGGCCATTGGCCCACTCCCGAGAAAACTGACCGAAAAAATACGATCAGCTAGGAATGTATTTGCGTTGCTTATATCGTAATTGATAGCCGCGCTGCAAGCGCTATCCATTCTTCAGACAACCCGGGATCGCCGCGCAAATCCAAAGAAGGCACCGCACCGGCCCGCGCTTTTTGCCTTTTGCTCATATCGGGTAGGTGGCCAATCGTCCGGCCGGTTTCGCCAATCAGACGGGCGCCGGGCAAACCAATCGAAATCACCCTTTGCCAGAACGTGCTGAAGTATCCATCCCTTATATCCGGGATCATCCGTGGCAATTCGTAATTCAGCGCCGTCACAAAGAACACGGGCCAGATCAGCTATAACCGACGGGCCGACGACCCGTCGGTTATGATGGCGGCTTTTGGGCCAGGGGTCGGGAAAAAGGACAAATATCCGGGAAATGCTCGCGTCAGGCAGCCCGGCAAGAAGAAATCTGGCGTCATCACGGAATATTCGGATATTGGTAAGATTGCTCTCGTCCATCTCGGCCAGCAGGCGCGCCACGCCATTGAGGTAGGGCTCGCAACCGATAATCCCGACATTGGGGTTGGCCCGCGCTTGCCATGCCAGATGTTCGCCAGCACCAAATCCGATCTCGAGCCAATAGGCGTCATAGGGGGTAGAAAATCGCGACCCTGGTGTGACGGGCTCGCCTGGATTGGGGTTAATGACCTCGACCGCGGGAAGGAGGTTGTCCACGAGTGCCTGCCGGTACAGCCGCAACGGGCGCCCCACACGACGGCCGTAAAGAACACGCTGGACGTCTCCTTGGCCGTCGTTGCTCTTGTCTGGGCCTGGATCGATTTCCGTCATGAGCCGCCGGCACGGCGGTATAATCGCTGGATCAGGCGAAGACGCTTTTGAGGCTGTCCACAAGATCCGTCCGCTCCCAGGAGAAACCACCGTCGGGATCAGGCTCACGACCGAAATGACCGTAGGCCGATGTGCGGGCATAAATTGGCCGGCTGAGTTTGAGCCGCTCCCGGATACCGCGCGGCGATAAATCGACCATGTCCTGCAGGACTTCCGACAAACGATCTTCATCCACGCGGCCGGTGCCGTACGTATCAACATAGACCGAAAGTGGTTTCGCGACACCGATCGCATACGCAAGCTGAATCACGCAACGATCGGCGAGCCCGGCTGCAACCACGTTTTTCGCGACATATCGCGCGGCGTAGGCCGCCGACCGGTCAACTTTGGTCGGATCCTTACCCGAAAAGGCGCCGCCCCCGTGCGGCGCGGCCCCACCGTAGGTATCGACAATGATTTTACGGCCAGTAAGCCCGCAATCGCCATCCGGACCGCCAACGACGAAACGGCCGGTAGGATTTACATAGAATTCGTCATCGTCGCACATCCAGCCATCAGGCAAAACGTTCGCGACATGAGGGCGCACAATTTCACGTACCTGATCCTGCGACAGATCTTCCGAATGCTGGGTCGAGACAACAACAGACGTGGCTTTGACGGGCTTGTTGTTTTCATAACGGAGGGTGACCTGGCTTTTGGAATCCGGTCCGAGACCGGGTTCCGCACCGGAATGACGGGCTTCGGCAAGTGACCGCAAGATAGCGTGTGAGAAATGAATTGGCGCCGGCATAAGCACCTCTGTCTCTGTACAGGCGTAGCCGAACATTATGCCCTGATCACCCGCCCCTTCATCTTTATTCCCCGCCGCATCAACCCCTTGAGCGATATCGCCCGATTGCTGATGAAGAAAAATATCGACCGCCGCGTTTTCCCAATGAAAGCCGTCTTGTTCGTACCCAATGTCCTTAATGCATTGGCGCGTGCTTTCTTCGAGATGTTTGACGGTCACAGAGGCCGGCCCCCGCACCTCGCCCGCCAGCACAACTCTGTTCGTCGTGCATAAGGTCTCGCAGGCCACCCGGGAAAGCGGGTCAGCCGTCAAATACGCATCCAAAACAGCATCGGAAATCCGGTCGCTCACCTTGTCTGGGTGGCCTTCGGATACGGATTCGCTCGTAAAAAGATAGCCGCCCTTTTGCAAAGTCCTGACCTCCGGAATAGGGTAAATTAACTCACCAAGCCGCCACACACACCGCAATCCTGGCAAACTGCAACGACCAGCGCATCAACAGCGCTTGCCCAGAAAAACGTTCAAAGTGACAAACCCCGCGCGCGACGTTGCCGGCGGGTTTTCTGGCAATTGTGACGAACAGTCAAGGATGATTTGGCGCGAAAGCTTCTAAATTTATAATTCCGCACGGATTCACCTCCATTTCTGGCGTTTGTTCAGGTGGCGTCCGTACTGGTGGCAACTGCTTTGGTCAGCTCGAACATCCGTTTTCTTACCCGTGGATCGCCAATGCGATAATAGGCCCGTACGAGTTCGAGGGTTTCGCGCTTTGCCAGCGGATCGGGTTCAAATACGGCAGGCCCGCCCGCCGTCCCCGATGCGTCGACCGAGTGGGGCGTGAGAGCTGCGGTCTCGGGCGCCATTTCCTCAAAGAAAAAAGATATGGGCACGTCTAAAATCTGGCTGATTTCAAACAACCGGCTCGCGCCGACCCTGTTCGCCCCTCGTTCGTATTTTTGTACCTGCTGAAATGTAAGGGCCAGCGCATCGCCCAGCTTTTCCTGGCTCATGCCAAGCAAAGTTCGACGCATGCGAACGCGGCTGCCCACGTGAATATCAACGGGATGGGGTCCCGCCCTGCGTCCCCGCCGACCGCGCCGCGCTGGCATCACCTGTACTTCTGCTACTTTTGCCATCATCATCATTCCTTGTTATTATCTCAGTTTACTTCCCCGTAATTTTATTTACCTCAGTTTTTTTATCCCTAATTAATATAGGGTTATTATATCTGATTTTCATATGTAAAATTTGGTTCGGCCCGCCAAATTTTGCTGGACCGAGTAGATCGTCGACTCAATTGTCGCAGGCTAAATTAGCAGATCAGCCTCTGTTTTAACCAACCTGTGGGGCTAATGCAATCGAATGCGTACCGCTTAATAGTAATAAGTGTGAATTTCCCCACAGACAAATAATTTTTTATACCGCCCCGCGACGGCAAGTATTCAATAGCAATAAGAGCGCCGCTAAAAGAAAGGTGGGCAAACTACCGAAGCGTGAAAAGAGGGTTAATCCCGGTATACTTTGGGGCAAATCCGAATCGACGATACCCTGTGCATTAAGTCCGAGGCGACCGGTGATACGGCCATATGCGTCTGTCGTGGCCGAAATGCCCGTATTTGCCACTCGTATAAGTGGTAGGCCCTGTTCGACGGCACGCAACCGCGCCATGGCAAAATGCTGATACGGGCCCGAACTGCTCCCGAACCATGCATCATTGGTTACGTTAAGAAGCCAACGTGCCGATGAATTCGATTCCGTTACATTATCCGGAAAAATTATCTCGTAGCAAATCAACGGGCTAAACGGCGGCAGACCAGGAAGCTGTATCGTTTTAGGTCCATTGCCAGCGGAAAAATCCGTTCGCCCCGCCGTCAATTTGGTAAAGCTTACCCAACGGCGAAAGGGTACATACTCGCCAAAAGGCACTAGGTGAAACTTATCGTAAGTCGCCACGATCTCGGCTTTGTTATTGATGGCATGAAAGCTATTCCAGGGCTGATATGGCTGGCTGCCACGGGGCATGGTCCTGACCGCACCGGTAAGAAGAAGACCGTTATTTTTGATGACCGATGCCATAACACGACGACGGGCGGTATCCGCCGCGACAATGAATGGCACCGCTGTTTCCGGCCAGATTATATGCGTAATCGGGCGTTCCGAGGGTGCCGATGACAGCCGCAGAAGCGTCGCCAAATGCTGGTCGCGATAGTCTGGATGCCACTTTACAGCTTGCGCAATATTGGGCTGGACAAGCCTCAGGGTGATGCCCGGAACCACCCCGGTTTCTGCATTTGTTAGTCTGAAAGTGCCCCCGGCCCAAAGAAGGCCAACGATAATTAGCGACAAGGCCGGTAATATCATGCGCTTGTTGCCACGGTCTTTCGCCAGGACACCCGGTGACGCCGCGACGAGAACGGTCAGAAAACTCAAGCCATACATGCCCCCAATCGCTGCAAACTGCATCGTCGCATCCGTCGCGGTCCAAACGATGCCAAGGGAATTCCACGGAAACCCAGTGAAAAGAAGGCCGCGCGCGCCTTCGATCAATGTCCAGACCGACGCCAACGCAATGACGCACGCGATCCCGGCAGGGGCCAGCCGCGCCAGCACGGCGATGATCCCGGTATAGAGCGCGATAACCGCGGGAATGCACAGGACGGCGAAGGGATAGAGCCAGGCGAACTGATCGGCATCGACCAGCAGGGAAAACCCGATCCAGTAAAGACTTGCAATAAAATGACCGAAGCCAAACCACCATCCGTCACCAAACGCCTGCTTCCAGGACTTGCTCTCCTCAATTAGCCACAGAAATATAGGGAAACTGATCAGCAATGCTGGCAAAAAATACACCGGCGGCAGCGCAGCGGCCGCCAGACCGCCCGCCAGGAACGCCGTGCCCGCACGCCGCCAACCGGCTAGTGAGCCAACACTTCCCGCAAGCTTAGACAAGTTGCCGAAAGCGCCAGCACCAAATTCGGTCATCCCGCGGCATCGCCCAAAGGCGGCTGACAGATCACCCGCACACGTCGAATGCGGCGCGGATCGGCATCGAGGATTTCAAACTCAACACCGGATTCGTGGCGGATTACTTCTCCGCGCACAGGCACCCGTCCAGCCAGGAAAAAGACCAGTCCGCCCAACGTATCAATATCTTCGGCGCGCTCTTCATCCGTCAGTATTTGACCGACGCGTTCCTCGAACTCTTCCAGCGGAACCCGGGAATCGGCTTCGAACGAGCCGTCCGATCGTTCGCCGATCAGAGGTGTGCCGTCTTCGTCATGTTCATCCTCTATTTTGCCGACAATTTCTTCCACGAGATCTTCAATGGTAACGAGTCCGTCAATCCCGCCAAATTCATCCACGACCAAGGCCATATGTACCCGGGTGACGCGCATTTGAAGCAAAAGTTCCAGGATCGGCATTGACGGTGCAACGAACAGAACGCGACGGACTATATTTTTCGGCTGAGGCGGCTCTTCAAGATCCGAGCACGCCAGAACGTCCTTGATGTGAACCATTCCTTCGATATCGTCCAGCGTCCCGCGATAGACTGGTATGCGGGAGTGCGCCTGTTCACTCATCAGGCGCACGAGATCGTCGAGCGAAACATCGATATCGACAGAGATGATATCGGCGCGCGGCACCATCACGTCGTGAACGTTCAACCCGTGCAGATTGAGAATATTGCGTAATAGCGTCAGTTCGTCGCGCGCCGCCGGCACCTCGCCGGTTTCCTCCTGCTCATCGATCAACTCCTCGATGGTATTGCGAAGATCGGCACCGTTGCGTTGGCGAAATAGCCGCCGCCACCATCCACGCAAGGTCCGCGTCACGTGCACTGCCTCGTCGCGGGTGCCGGCCGACCGGGCGGTAGGGTTATCCGTCGCGTCTTTCATGGTAGTGGGAATTTAGCGTCCTGTTTCATAAGTTGTTGGCATTTTCCTCATAGGGATTTCCCATGCCCAGCCTCGCCAGAGCCTCTATTTCCAACTTTTCCATTATGGCGGCATCGCCGTCGTCTATGTGATCATAACCGAGCAAATGCAAAACGCCGTGTATGATCAGGTGCGCAAAATGGTGCTCAAGCGGAAGATTTAGTTCACCTGCTTCGCGTCGCGTGGTTTGAAAGGCAACGATCACGTCACCAAGAAGCCGTTCGGTGCCGATTCCGGCGCTCTCGTCACCGCCTGAAAACGGGAAGGCAAGCACATTGGTTGGCATATCCATGTGGCGCCAGGTTCTATTTAGCTCTCTAACAAAGGCATCATCGGCCAGAACAACACTAATTTCCACCTCACCGGATATATCCTCCTCCGGGGCGATTGCTTCGGTAGCGGCCGCACGGCAAAGCGCGGTCACGTCAAATTTTACGTCGCCCCAAATTGCGTCCCTAACATCGATGGAAATTTCTGGTTTCACTTCTATGGAAGACAATGCGGCAGCAGGATTCATTCTCGGGTATGGTCTTTCTTTCGCGACTTCTGTCGTTGATCATCTTTGTCATAGGCCTGTACAATTTTGGTGACAAGTGAGTGGCGCACGACATCCACATCGGAAAACCGCACAATACGCACAGCGTCGATATCTTCCAATGTTTGCACGGCATGTGACAGGCCCGGGCCAGAGCCCGGCGGCAAATCCACCTGGCTCGGATCGCCGGTAATGGCCATATAAGATCCTTCACCCAGGCGCGTCAGAAACATTTTCATCTGGACCCGCGTCGCGTTCTGTGCCTCATCAAGAATGACATAGGCGTGAGATAATGTCCGACCGCGCATAAAGGCCAACGGGGCTACTTCGATTTCGCCGGAATTGAGCTGATTTATGACCTGATCGGCCGGCAGCATGTCATACAGCGCATCATAAAGCGGCGCCAGG
>Ga0114996_10008312_pt1 | contig 11574 bp, 8 predicted proteins | sample ArcticOcean_MG_C_4_FD_87039 | JGI IMG/M metagenome (GOLD analysis project Ga0114996, IMG submission 87039) | Marine microbial communities from western Arctic Ocean - ArcticOcean_MG_CB4_134 | ecosystem: Environmental > Aquatic > Marine > Oceanic | place: Arctic Ocean: Canada Basin | collected... | reverse complement strand
TAAACTGCGTCCATAGCTCTCGGCATTATGGAAAGCGGTTTCACCATGTCCGTGTAGTGATCGTCGATGGGTTCTTGTCTGATCCAGGACACTGAGCGCCTCCCTTGTTGGTATACGTCGGCGGATCGGAGATAGGGTAAACGACATTAGCGGGGATTTACGCGTACCTGAATCGAGACCGGACGTGGACGGCCCGTTTAACGGGTGTAGATCACAGCGGAACCCGTAATCCTGTGACGGTGGCGAGTACGGCTCGGGGGAACACTTCGATGCGGACGCTGCGGTCATCGATCATCAACCTAGAGACGCACGGGCAATGGCAGGCTTCGCATTTGCGGGGAACCGCCCGGATCGAAACTCGGCTAGAGAACTGCGATTTTAGCGACGAAAACGATTGGCACCGCCAATTTGATTGGCTAGTCGCTCACCTCGACTTGTTTAATACCGCGTTCCGGCCCATCGTTCGCGAGCTGTGGTCTGGGTGCAAGGGATACCCAGTCTCAGACGGCACCGACGACCCTCCAATGTTTGACGCCAGGTCAACGATGAGTTTCACAGATTCGTCCCTCGACGGTCCAGAAACTATTGTCGACGCCTGCGTCGCCCGGGACGTTCGTTGGGGTTGAACGTTTGTTGAAGGCGTGGCGTCATCGCCTACGGTCGTGCACGCCGTCGCAAGACACATGAGCATCAAGAGTATGGATGTCTTCAACACTCGTTCTCACCCGTTTTATCATCACGATTATTTCGTTGGGTCAAAGCCGCGCTCGTCTGGCTGTTCCCAGTTCGCAGTTTTGGGCAACCCGGTGACTTTTACGGTCCGGAATGTATCGAGCGCACAGCGGGGTTCGCTGGGTGAATTCCGCATGAAATGAGGGCAATACAGCTATCTACCGGGTGACATGTATGACGATCAGTTCTGGGCGCGATGCGTGAGGAGACCAACCCCTGTTGCGCCCGTGTGGGCTCAGAATTGAAGAAACGCTGTGAAGTTTATTCGAGGCAAAGGCGTGGGCTTCCTGAAAAAGAACAGGTATATACCTGATTGCCCGGGTACAATCTCCCGATCATGAGAATTGACGTACACGCCCACTTCCTTCCCGAGAGCTGTTCCGACCTGATGCCGTCGGGGTCCGGCCGCAATCCCTTTGGTCCGGCCGCCAACTTGAAAGACGATCCATCCAATCTGGATTTCCGGATGCAGAAGATGGATGAGCGAGGGGTAGACATACAGCTCGTCTCCGGCCCCAACTGGCTCCAGAACGCCGACCCGGACCAGTGCCACAGGCTTAACGATGCGATCGCTGAAGCGATCGACGGAAACGACCGATTCAGCGGCCTCGCAAGCATCCCCATGCAGGAGCCAGAAGTGGCAGCTGCCGAGCTTGAGCGCTGCGTAAAGGAACTCGGTTTCCGTGGGCTGGAGATGCTTACCCATGTGAATGGTGAGAACCTGGACGGTGAGCGATTTGCCCCGTTGTACCGAAAGATGGAAGAACTGGACGTTCCAGCGTTCATTCACCCGAACAATGTGTTGGGCGCCGATCGGTTGACCTCGTACTTCCTGAATAATCTGATCGGTAATCCGACCGACACCTCGGTAGCCGTCGCCAGCCTGATCTTTGGTGGCGTGCTTGCCGAGATGCCGACCCTGAAGTTCGTCCTGTCGCACGGTGGCGGTACGAGCCCGCACCTGAAGGGGCGATGGGAGCACGGATGGAGGCAGGGGTTGGTCGAGACGCCGATCTCACGTCCGCCGTCTGAGTACTTCCGATTGCTGTACTTCGATACCATCACGCACAGCATTCCGCTTCTCAACTACCTGGTCGATACCGTCGGCCCGGAACGTATGATGCTGGGCAGTGACTACCCGTTCGGGATGGGCGACTACGCCCCGGCTGAGCAGGTCGCAGCCTTGCCGCACCTGACGGACGACCAGCGAGAAGCGATAAATAGCGAGAACGCGATCAGAGTCTTCGGGCTGAATTTTTAACGCCTGAAGACGATAGGGAGGCCTGACATGAGCAGTATCGACAGTCGAGAAGAACTACGCCGCTCCGCCGTAAAACACCTCTGGATGCACAACAGGGGCTGGTCTGAAATGGCCGAGCGCGGCGAGCCTGTTGTCATGACCGGTGGCAAGGGCGTCCACGTCACGGACAACACCGGTAAGACCTGGCTGGACGTGAACGGCGGCTACATGTCGGTCAACATCGGCTACGGTCGGACCGAGGTTGCAGACGCCGCGTACGAACAGATGAAGTCGCTGGCCTACTTTCCGCAGGCGACCACCACCGAGCCCGTTGCCCGGTTAGCCCAGAAACTCGCAGAGATCACGCCGGGCGACCTGTCACGCTCGTTCTTCGTGAGCGGAGGCTCCGAGGCGAACGAGACTTCGATCAAGATCGCCCGGGCATATCAGCAACGCATGGGTGAACCGGGTCGCTACAAAATCATCAGCCGCAAGGCGTCATATCACGGAGCGCTCGGGCTGACGACATGGCTCGGAGGCCCTGTGACCGGGAGCACGCGCTCCGATTACGGGCCGGAGTACCCCGGCATGATCTACGTTCCGCAACCTAACCCGTATCGATGCGAGTTTGGCGGCCAGACGCCCTCAGAGTGTGCCGAACTCTGTGCGAAGGCCGTTGAGGACGCCATTCTGTTCCATGGACCGCAGTCGGTCGCTGCGATGATCGCAGAGCCGGTCAGCGTTCCGGCGTCGGTGGCCGTCCCCGGCGACGAGTACTGGCCCCGGCTGAGGGAGATATGCGATCGCTACGGCGTGATGCTTATCGCCGACGAAGTGATAACCGGGTTTGGACGTACCGGCAAGATGTTTGCGGTGGAGCACTGGGGTGTGGTGCCAGACCTGATGTCGGTCGCCAAGGGCATCGTATCCAGCTACATGCCACTCGGTGCGAGCATCGCACGAGAAACGATTTCAGACGCTTTCGCTGGAGGTGACGACAGTCGATTCCTTCAGCACGTACTGACCTTTGCCGGACACCCGGTTCCTGCGGCCGCGTCGCTCAAGAACATCGAGATCCTTGAGAACGAGCGGATGGTGCAGAACTCCGCCGAGATGGGCGCGTATTTCCTGGACCAACTTCATGAACTTCAGCCCCGACACCCGATGATCGGAAACGTAAGCGGGCTTGGCCTGCTTGTCGGTCTTGATCTGGTCAAGGACAGGGACACCAAAGAGCCGTTTCCGAAGGCGGCGAAAGTGGGCGAACGTCTGATCGGCGAGTTCGAGAAGCGTTCCCTGATTCTGAGGCCGTCCGATACGTCGATCACGATGGGCCCGCCGCTGTGCATCACGCGCGGAGAGGTGGACGAGATTGTTACTGGGATAGACGAGGCGTTGGGCGAAGTAGAACGACAACTGGCGGTTCGTGCTGACTAACGGGTTCTGGTCGACCGCTCAATGTCAGTAGCACCTGAAGAAGGCTCATCCCCGGACGCCTCAACCGCGGCGCCGGTAAAGCGACGCGGTCTGTACAACGGCTGGTACATAGCGCTGATCGCGTCGATGGCCAGCGGTATCACCATCGGCACGTCCAACTACGCTTTCGGCGTCTTCATCGAGCCGCTGGAAAGTCAATACGGCTGGACTCGTACGGAGATCAACACCGCTCTGACCTTTGGAGTCGCATCGGCGTTGATCTCGCCTCTGGTCGGGCGGTGGATAGACCGCTTTGGCTCGATGCCGGTGATGGTCGGCTCGCTCGTACTGGTCGCTGTCGGCTTTTTCATCTACGCCGGCATGACTTCGCTCTGGCATTTCTACGCCGCCAGTCTTCTGCTTTACCTGGGATTGCCGGGTGCAACAATGCTGCCAAGCGGGCGGCTTATCTCGTTTTGGTTCGCCGGGACTCGTGGCCGGATGATGGGATTCGTCACCGCCGGGAACAACCTAGGCGGCTTGACGATGGTTCCCCTGGCGGCACTTGTTGTGGGCACCGCTGGCTGGAGATGGGGCTACGTCACATTCGGCGTGATCATTCTGGCGATCATCGTGCTGGTCGTATTCTTTATCAAGGATCGGCAAAGCGATGTAGCCGCGGCGCGGGACAAACGCTGGGCGCCTGCGGCCAGCGAGGCCGACGGACCGGGATCTGCGGTCGGCTACTCACTTCGAGAAGTCCTGCACATGAAGGCGTTCTACTTTCTTGCGATAGGACATGCCATCCCGACCTTCTCTTACGCCGTCGTCCTGACGCAGCTGATTCCGCACCTTGAATCACAGGGCATTTCAAGCGGAGCTGCATCCACAGGCGTGATGTTACTCGCCGTCTTTGGCATCTTAAGCAAGCTCATATTTGGCCGACTTAGCGAGTCGATAACGGCCCGGTGGGCGATGTCTATCAGCCTAGCCATTCAGGCTGTGGGCCTGGTGCTTCTGATCGTCGTTGGCGGGTCAAGCGCCGTTTGGTTTGTAATCGCCTTTTACGCCATGGGGTTCGGTGCGATGGGTGCGCTGATACCCCTTACCGTCGCCGAGGCGTACGGGATGCGCCACTTCGGCACCCTCCTCGGCGTAACCAGCATGGTCGGCGTGATCCCGATGGTGATAGGACCACTCATGGCTGGACTGATCTTTGACGCCTACGGAACATATGACGTCGCTTTCGCCATCATGTCGGTGATGTTCGCGCTGGGTGCGGTATCGATGGCGCTGGCGCGACGGCCTTCTGCACCCGGCACGACCGTATGACGGTGGACGGCAGGTAATGTCCAGATCGTCCTCGGACGCCGTCACGGCTGCCTCGGTAAGAAGAAGCGGCCTGTATGACGGCTGGCCGATTGCGCTCACCGCGTCGCTCTCGGCCGGCCTTACCATCGGAATGGTCAACTACGCGTTCGGCGTGTTTATCGGTCCGCTTGAAGACTATTTTGGCTGGTCTCGGACGCAGATAAATACCGCCCTGACCTTTGGGATTGCGTCGGCCCTGATTTCGCCATTGATAGGGCGTTTGCTCGATAGGTTCGGTTCGCGCCCGGTGATGGCTGGATCGCTGTTACTCGTCATCGCTGGGTTTTTCACTATCGCGGGAATGACGGAGCTGTGGCATTTCTACACCGGAAGCCTGCTCCTCTATCTGGGACTGCCCGGGGCTATGGTGATGCCGACCGGACGACTCATCTCGATCTGGTTCTCCGGGATACGTGGCAGGATGATGGGCTTTGTGTTGGCAGGGGAGAACATTGGCGGGCTGGCGATGGTGTCTCTGGCGACGCTGGTCGTGGGGGCATCTGGCTGGCGCTTTGGATACGTGGTATTTGGCGTGATACTTTTGTTCGTCGTGGTCCTGGTTCTGGCGTTCGTGCGTGATAGACAGAGCGATGTCGCCGCCGCTCGCGGTAAACGTTGGACGCCTCCGGCCGGTGAGGGCGATGCGTCAGATACTTCAGTTGGTTACGCACTGAGAGATGTGTTGCGGATGAAGTCGTATTACTTCCTGGCGGCCGGCCACGCGACACCGAAGATGGCGTCCAGCGCCTTTCTTACACAGTTGATCCCGCATCTCGAATCGGAAGGCATATCGAGCAGCGCCGCGGTGTCAGGCGTCATGGTGCTGGCCGGATTCGGAATCCTTAGCAAACTCACCTTTGGTCCACTCAGCGAGAAGATCACGGCCCGCTGGGCGATGTCGATAGCCCTGGCCATTCAATCGATCGGGCTACTGTTGCTCATCGCTGCCGGTGGGTCGGTCGCAGTGTGGTTTGTTATCGCATTTTTCGGAATGGGATTCGGCGCGATCGGCGCAATGATTCCGCTCACAGTGGCCGAAGCTTACGGGATGCGACACTTCGGAAGCATCCTCGGGGTAACCAGCATCTCGTGGGTGATCCCGATGATCAGCGGACCGCTGATTGCCGGGATAGTGTTCGATGCCTACGGGACATACGACGTGGCCTTCGTAATCATAGCGGTGGTGCTCGCGCTGGGAGCGTTGTCGATTGCGCTGGCGCGGAGGCCGGTGGTACCGACAGCGGCCTCCGCGCCAGCACTTAGCTAAACCGGCCTCGCCGTTACTTCGCTGGATATCGACCGCTTTATGAACTGTCCATCCCCGGCCGAGCCGAGCAACTTGCCAGCGCCCACCGCAACCTTGCCCCGGAGTAACGTCGTTACCGGCCAGCCTGCGATATCGAACCCCTCCCAGATGCTGTAGTCCTCAAGGTGGAGATCGTCCATCGTGAGCTTTCGTTTGATGGACGGGTCGATGATCGTGATATCGGCGTCGCTGCCCGGAGCGATAGCGCCCTTTTGCGGGTACATGCCAAAGATCTTTGCAGCGTTGGCTGACGTGATGTTAACGAACTGTTCAAGCGTCATGCCACGGTTCGCCACACCCTCTGTGTAAGCGATGCCGACGCGTGTCTCGATGCCGTTATGGCCGCCGGTTACGTCCGCCACAGTCTTGAAACGTATTTTCTCTTCCCATGTAGTCGACACAAGATCCGTGGCGACTGTCGACAGGCTCCCGTCGACCAGCGCCTGCCACAAAGCCTGGCCGTCGGCCTCGTCCTTGAGCGACGGGTAAGTGTGGTACTTCATGCCGTTCTCTTCACGATAGTTGGCGGCGCTGAAACTGGCGTAGTTGTGTAGCGTCTCGCCGTATACGGGCATACCCAGAGACCTGGCCCGCGCGACTTCTTGGATGCCCTCAATAGCGCTCACGTGGACGAAGTAGACCGGGCAGGATTTCAACTCAGCCAGACGGGTGACACGTCGGAACGACACGTCCTCAGATTCACGAGAGTGTACGTCGTTCATGTGCCACCACTCGTAATTACCCTCGGCCTCGGCGCGCTCGTAGTTGTAGTGCACCATCTCGTCGTCTTCCGAGTGCACAAGCAGCATCCCGCCGTTGGCCGACACTTGCTCCATTATCGTGCCCAATCGGCCGAAATCGGTCTTACGATCTTCCATCTGCGGGCTTGGGGGGCGGATGCTAGTGGTGAAAATCTTGAAGCTGGGTATTCCGGCCTGCACCAACTCGGGGATCTGGGCGATGGCGGTTTCGTCCGCACGATGGCCGAAGATCGGGTGGTACGCGTAATCGGTGTAGCCCTGGCCGTTCCAACGGTCGGCTGCCTCATCGACCGCGTGCAGAAGATCGTGACCGGGTACCTGGGTAGCGAAATCCAGCACCGTCGTAGTGCCGCCAAATATCGCTGCTTTTGAGACCGCCTCAGCGCCGGAGCGCTCCGGTTGTCTTGGCCCACCGACGTGGGCATGAGGCTCCACACCGCCCGGCACGACAATCAAGCCGCTGGCATCAATCGTCAGCGCCGCCTCAAAGCCCTCCGCACCCGGCATAGTGACTGCAGCGATCACCCCGTCTGCGATGTGGACATCCGTCACCCGTGCGCCTGATGGCGTGACTACAGTTCCACCGGAGATAGTGATGTCCAGCATGGCAGATCCTCAAGGCCTCTTGATTGTCCGTCGTTGAGGTCGAAGTCTACCTGTCTTTACTTGTTGAGCCTGTCTCTCTCTCGATTAGCCGCTGATGCGAATGCGTTGGCCTCGGCAAGGGACGTTTCGCTCTGGCGGACCAGTACATTCGCCGCATCGGTATTCGGTGCCGGCAACTCCACCTGTCGGCTCATCTCTTCAAAGGCCTGAACGGCGTAGCTCATACCGAAGTTGGAGCTTTCAAGTAGCTGAGTGACAAGATCGTAATGAACTGAGAGATCGGACGGGGCCGCCTCAGCCTGCCACCTGAAGCGAAGTGCGTTGAACTCGGCTGCGGCAATCCTGAGATCTCCGAGTCGGACGTTTATGGCCGTCTCTGCCGGGCCTTCACTTGGATCGAACGACGGGCCAGGACCCAGCGTGGTCTGGGTTGCTGCGTGTTGCGATATCATCTCATCGGAAATGTCCCAGTAGTCGGAGTTTCCCCCGGAACTGGCACATGCGGCGATGGAGATCGCACCGATCAGCAATAGCAGTGGCAAGAATGTTTTCATATACATGGCAGACCGGAGACTATCAAAACTCTGGATTGGAGGTGCGACACATGGATGTGATCGCGAGGTTAGGTTGAATGCGATATCGGCGTTACATTAGACGATGCAATCGCATTTACGGACGAGCGTTAGATTCTTAGCCCTTCCCTGAACAAAATTGGCTAAGGGACCGAATGCCTCTTTTTTGCATCATAGATGAATAAGGATCAGGGTGAAAACTCGGTTTCCATTGCGGAACAACGCAATGGATGGCCCACGATTTCGGCACTTACCCGATATTCAACGATACCAAGAATAGACAGAGCAGGTGAATCATGCCGGACCAACTACGCCTAGGAATCATCGGCGCCAGCCCCACGGTTGGCTGGGCGCATCGAGCCCACCTCCCCGCTTCGCAGGCCGCGGTTGACTGGGAGCTGACCGGAGCCTGTACGACCCGAATGGAGACGGCAGAGGAGTCAGCGCGTCAGTACGGGGCGAAGATCCCGTTCGATGACTATCACAAGATGCTGGCGAACCCTGATATCGACGCCGCAGCGGTGGTGCTGAGGGTGCCGACGCACTACGAAATCACAAAGGATGTGATCAACGCCGGCAAGCACGTGTTCACCGAGTGGCCGCTTGGCCAGACGACCGATGAGGCACGTGAATTGGCCGCACTGGCCAAGGAAAAGGGCGTACGGGCGATCGTAGGGCTACAGTCCCGGGGCGCGCCGGCTGTGATGCACATGAAGGAGCTCGTGGAAGCGGGTTACATCGGCGATGTCCTGTCGGCGTCGCTCCGCCAGATCGGCGGCGGCGTGCTGACCCGGGACTCCGGTCGCACCTGGCAGCGCGATGTCGAACTAGGGGCGAACACGCTCACTATTTCTGCAGGCCATGCGATCGATGCACTCCGCTTTGTAGCCGGCGACTTTGTTCGAGTCTCGGCGCAGCTCTCAACGCAGGTGCCGCAGTGGCACGAAGTCGATACCGACGAGATGGTCGATGTCACGTCGCCGGATACGATTCTGGTTAACGCAACGCTGGAGAACGGCGCTGCGGCATCGGTATACGTGTCCAACATTCCGTATGCAGGTAGCGGACTGACGCTGGAGATTTTCGGCACAAAGGGCACGCTAAAAGCGACCTCGGCCGGATCGACCAACGTTGGAGGTTTGCGGCTTGAAGGCGTACAGGGCGGGAACGATCTTGCCGAGATCGACATACCGGCGCACCACACATATGTGAGCGAGGAGATGCCAAAGGGTGCTCCGTTCAACGTGGGGCAGTTGTACGACCAGTTTGCAAAGAGCATCCGGGGCGAAGACAGCAGCTATCCAGACTTCGACGTGGCGGTTGAGCTACACGTCCTGCTAGACGCCATCCGACAGTCCTCCGAAGAGGGCAGGGCGATAGACGTAGATCAGGGCTAGAGCGCGGCGTTGTAGGGGCGTATGGAAATACGCCCTTGTGGCGCTGTGAGGGTATTGCTCCGATAACCGTGTCCTGAGGCTCTCGAAGAACCTGGACGGGCGTTAACGTTGGTCCGTCGCACTAGGCACCAGTGACGACATGGCCCACAGCTTCGTAAATTAAAAAGGCCCGGACGGTAGTTAACCGTCCGGGCCTTTTCGTTTCTACTTTGTACAGGTGTTAGCGCTCTAGGAGTACTTGCCCGTCAACTGCGGCGTCGTGCCGTCCTGGCCCTTCGCAGCCATGTCGTGCCGGGTCTCGCGACCCCACGTGCGATTGAGTTCGTCCGTGATGTTGATGGTCAGTTTGCCGAGACCCTCAACTTCTAGTGTGACGACGTCGCCACCCTGGAACGAGTTGAGTCCGCCGTGGTTTGTGCCTGTGGCGATGATGTCGCCGGCCTCAACCGGGTGGATCGAGGTAACCCACTCAACACATCGTGGAATTAGGTGCGCCATGTCGTCCGTGTTGAAGTTCTGCTGCACGATGCCGTTGTTGGTCAGCGTTATCTGCAGCTTCTGCGGGTCGGCGATCTCGTCCTTGGTCACAAGGTACGGGCCGATCGGGGCGAAGGTGTGCCGACTCTTCATCGTCGGGAAGCCGCCTTCGGGGAGTCCCCGGGCAGAACCGTCGATGAAGTTGACGTAGCCAAAGACGTAGTCCATGGCGTCCGCTGCCGCTACGTTCGAGCCGTCCTTGCTCATCACAAGCGCCAGCTCGGCCTCGCCCTCGAAGATGCTTGCGGGCACGTCCGGGAGGATCATGTCGTCACCTTCGCCGATGATGGCGAACGGCGTCTTGTAGAAGCTGTTGATCTGCGCCGGCGCGTCGCGTGTGCCGTCTTCCATGTAGTTAACGGCCATGCAGTCTATGTTGGTCGACTTGGGTAGCGGCGGGCGTAGGCGAACGCTGGACAACGGCACACCTTCGGCAGCCTCAACGGCGGCTTCGAGCTTGCCTCGGTAGGTGGACCAGCCGTTGATGACGCCATTTATCACGTCCTGCGGGCCGAGTCGTGGGATGTCTGCGGTCGCAGCTGAGAGGTCGACGACTCGGTCATCGCCCTTTAGTGCGCCAAAAATGAAGTCGTCGAAGAAAAGCAGTTTCATACGTGCACTCCGTGTGGCCGGTACACGGTCAGCACTCGCAGACGTGGGGTCCGGCTTGATGGTCGCCCGAGACTATAGCAAAGGAACGCGTGCGATGGGAGACAGACGCGAAAAGACCCCGGATAGGCCGGGGTCTTTCTACACGAGTGATATGCATTTGGTGATCCGCCTCGGACTTGAACCGAGAACCTACTGATTAAGAGTGTCTGATTACGTTTAGCACCTGTGGTAAGGTCTCGGCCGTCATATGCCGATATTGAACGTGAAAACGTGCCATTGACCCTTACTCACACGATTTCAGGTTTGAATTCCTGGCGCGGAAATGGCACACGGGATACGAGGCTCACTGAATGGCACCGGGAAGCCGCGAGTGCAACAGAAGCGGGCAAAATGTTGCGCCAGTCACAGTCCTTGATCGTAGGGATGACCTAGCGGCCGACACCATTACACGGAAGCAGAGACTAGACGGCTTTACCCGCGCCCATCGTGTGTGGTTTCCGTTGCCGAACCGGCCTCATACGGATACGTCGTGAACTTTCCACAATGACGAGACCCTCCATCAAAATTTCCGTCTGAATGTGTCGCAAAGGACTCGAATTCACTACGGAGATTGGTCTGAGAACGCCGGTGGAAAGATCCACATTTCAGACTGTGATCTTGATCTGTGTCGGTGCTTCAATTACACCGGCAACGTACGCCGCCTTAATCAATTGGTCCTTCTCTTCCGGCGTCAGATAATTGTTGGGTCGAATGGACGATCCGCAATCGATACCTAGCCGCTCGGAGAGAATGGTTTTACCTGCGTGTGCTTCGGCCCCGTGCATCACCACCAGATCAACGACCTTTTGGACTTGCATCTGGAGTGACCGGGCGCGATCGAGATCACCCGACTCCCATGCGCTGAACAGATCAACGTAAAGCCACGGCGCCAGCGCCGGTGGCGCGCCGATGGTTCCCACAGCGCCCATGGTGAGCGCAGGAAGCGGTAACCGGCTGACTCCAGAGAAGCATGTGAGATCCCTGT
>Ga0114996_10008311_pt1 | contig 11576 bp, 8 predicted proteins | sample ArcticOcean_MG_C_4_FD_87039 | JGI IMG/M metagenome (GOLD analysis project Ga0114996, IMG submission 87039) | Marine microbial communities from western Arctic Ocean - ArcticOcean_MG_CB4_134 | ecosystem: Environmental > Aquatic > Marine > Oceanic | place: Arctic Ocean: Canada Basin | collected... | reverse complement strand
GTTGTTTCGTCCATCAGGATCGTCCTGTCGCGCAGGGGGCGAATGGCGGCTCAGCAAAATCCGCGTAAAACGCAGAGTCTGACCGCGCTTCCCCTCTACTTCAGCGTAGCGGGCTTGTGACCGAGTGGGCAATAGCGCCCGGCGGATTACTTGTGATTGCGATGGGTGATTGCAGTAGAGGCCACCTGGACACTGAGAGCATTTGCAGCCAGTGTGACCGCAGCCGCTTTGCCGCGCGCAACTGCTACCCGGACGGCGACAGCGCAGTTCACTGAACTCGAAGGATTCCAGCATAAGAAGTTCAGAATGTAGGCGAGGACGGTTAAGCGCGTGGCATCCTGCAGCTCGATGCCTGTCAAAGAGTAGAGTCCCAGCACCGCCGATATCGAGAGCCGGCGGGATTTCAGGCTAACCCAGCCACGATGCCCCCCGGTCCGAAGACCTTGAACGGTCAGCTCTTTCGATGCTTCCGGCCCGAACTTGACAACCGATCGAAACAAGCGCCGAATAGGACACTGGCTGGCTTGACACGGTCTTCTGTCCGTGATAATTAGAAGATATAGGGCATTTTTACGGGCGTAGCCATTGCGCCTTGCCGCCCGTAACTGCCGCCCGGATGACCTTGTCCGCGAATTCGCGTCTTATTGACTTTTCCTCGCTAGAGTTTTCCTCGCTAGACTTTTCCTCGTTAGAGTTTTCAATGACCAGCCGCTGGCTACAATTTGTTATTCGAGTACCGGCGCTGCTGGCCGTGTGTACGCTACTCGTGATCACCACCATCGCGGCGGCGCCGGGACTGCTTCATGGCGATGACCTGGACCACTGCTGTGAGTTTTGTCACCTCGGGCACGTCCCACTGCTGCACCCGGCGGCCGCCATCACGTTCCATGCGCCTCCCCGGCTCATCTCCTGGATCTCGGTAGCGGGACCCGCCGCACAAGCCGACCACTCTTGCGAGTTCTCTCACTCGCGCGCGCCTCCGCTCGACGCTTAGTTTTCTTCCGATTTCCGGCTCCGCGCCTTGACGCAAATCCTATTTGCGCAACGGGCCGACAGCCTATGTTCGCGTTTGACCTATTTCGGACCAAGAGCGAAGAGATAAGAACTTCATGCGCAACTTGCGAAATGGCCGCCGATTATCGGCGACTGGGGCCTTCTTGATGGCCTGGCCCTTGCCTGGCTGGACCATGTCTGGCTGGACCATGTTTGGCTCGACCATGTCTGGCTGGGTCCTGATCGGCCTGGGAATGCTCACCACCCAGGCCCTCCCCGCGGCCCAGAACCAAGGTTCAATCGAAGGAAATGTCATCTTGGCCGAAACCGGCGAGCCGCTGCACGGAGCAGCCGTCCGGCTGATCAAGCTAGGCCGGACCACCACCAGCGACGACGAAGGCCACTACCGCTTTGACGGCGTGCCGCCCGGGCGCTACAAGCTGCTGGCCCACCTCGACAGTATCTTTACCGAAGAAGCGAAGACGATCACCGTCAGGCCGGGAATTCTATCCACAATGGATTTTTCCTTGGAACTTGCCGCCGTGAAATCCCAGATCAACGTCACCGCAGGCGGCGAGGAGCAAACCGCGTTCGAGACCTTCCAGAGCGTCGAGTCCCTCGATTCCTACGATCTGGCGGAGTCGGCCGCCCCATCACTCGGCGAGGTATTGGGAAATAAGCCTGGCAGTGGAATATCCAAACGCAGTTTCGGTCCTGGTTCGTCCCGGCCGATGATCCGTGGTTTCGATGGAGACCGCGTTCTGATCATGCAAGACGGTGTTCGCACCGGCTCGCTCTCATCGCAATCGGGCGACCACGGCGAGCTGATCAATGCCGCCACGCTGGACCGGCTCGAAGTGGTCAAGGGACCCGGGACGCTGCTCTACGGCAGCAGCGCTCTGGGCGGCGTCGTCAATGCGATCAGCCGCCACCACGCCGTCCACGAACATCCCCACCAGGGCACACGAGGGTTTATCACCTCGTCGGCCGGGTCCGCCAACGCTCTGGCCGGAGGCGGCACGGGCTTCGAGTACGGCCACGGCAAGTGGATGATCTGGGGCGGCGGCAGCGGTCAGCGAAGCGGTGACTACGACACTCCGATCGGCCCCGTGGAGGGCTCCGGTACACGCTCGCTGAACGGTCAGCTCGGTCTGGGTTGGTACGGGGAGAGGACTTTCCTCAGCGTCGGTTTCAAAGCCGACGACGGCATTTATGGAGTACCCTTCGCGGCCCAGTTTGAAGCAGAGGATGACGGCGAAGGCGCCTCCGAGGAAGCGGGAAGCAGCAACGAGCGAGTCCAGATCGAGGCCCAACGACAGGCCTTCGATCTCACTTGGGGGCTCCGTAAGATCGGTCCCGCAATCGAAAGCTTTCGGCTCTCGTTCAATGTCACCGAGTGGTCGCATGACGAAGTCGGAGTCACCGGCGATGATCGCACGATCGGAACGCAGTTTGATCAGGGACAGTTTGTCTATCGCGGCGTCTTCGAGCAGGAGAAACGGGGACCGCTGACCGGCCGCTTTGGTTTTTGGGGCTTACTGCGCGACTACGACGTAGCGGGAGAGGAGGCTCTCTCGCCCCCGGTCGATCAAGACGCGATCGCGGTTTTCGGGCTCGAGGAGCTGGAGTTTGAAAACTTCAAGCTCCAATTCGGAGGGCGGATCGAGCGCAACAGCTACGACCCCATCGGCCTGCCCATGCGCTCATTCACCGGAGGCTCGGCCGCCGCCGGAGTCCACGCCGATATTTGGAAAGGAGGCGCGCTCGTCGTCAACTACGCCCACACCCACCGCGCGCCGGCCCTGGAGGAGCTTTATAACAATGGGCCGCATATTGGCAGTCTCTCGTTCGAGGTCGGTGACCCGGCTCTTGTTCCCGAGATCGGCAACGGCATCGAGCTGTCGTTGCGCCAGCAAAACAGCAAGACCCGGGGGGAGCTGAACCTGTTCTATTACGGTTTCAGTAACTTTGTTTTCCCGTTTGCAACGGGCGAAACAAGAGGTAAACTGCCAGTGATCGAGTTCACGCAACGCAACGCCCGCTTCGCTGGGGGTGAAGCGAATCTGGGGCTTCGCCTTCGGCAGGACGTTTGGCTGAACCTGGGGATGGATTTCGTCGACGCCCAGGAGACCGCATTCAACACACCCCTGCCGCGCATCCCGCCCTTGCGCGGAAAACTTGGCTTCGATTGGCGTCGCGGAGGGCTCAGCGTCAAGCCCGAAATTATCCTTGCCAGCAGCCAGCAGCAGACCTTTACGACGGAGACGAAAACCCCCGGCTACACCGTCGTGAACCTGAAAGCGTCTTACACGATTGCGAGGCAGCACCTCGCCCACCAGTTTTCTTTCAACATCTTCAACATCGGCGACCGCCTCTACCGCAACCATTCGTCGTTCATCAAAGACCTGGCGCCCGAGATCGGCCGCGGTGTCCGTGTCACCTACATGGTGCGTTTTTTCTGACTCGGACTTGTTCGAGTGACAGCTTTGGACCTCTCTCTTGGAACCGCCGATCCTTGGTCTTACAGAGGTCTTACCGAGACTTGGGGCGGTCTAGCCGCCATTTCTCAGAGCGGCTCCGGCGAGGGTTGAGCAGATCTGAAGTTTGGGCTGGGCCTTGGAATCATCTCCATGGAGGGCACGAGGCCTCTGCGCGGGCAGTCGACGCCGCCCATTCTGGCCAGCAATGGGCGCCGCGGACTCAGCTCGACCCTCGAAAAATCCGGTTCTGTAACAATCTTTCTGTAGAATGTTCTGGCCAGATTGACTCGGGTCATCGTTTGTTTCCACGATGGATTGAATGCGAAAACAAACCATCCCAAAGGAGACAAAATCCAAAGGAGACAATAACGATGCCCCATGATCACAGTGACACGATTGCCGAGCTGGTCCAAGAGCTGTTTACGCAAAAAGACGGAGTCAAGGCTTGCTCGAAGAGTTGATGAACGCGGCGACGAGAGCGGAGATGAGCGAGCAACTGGGTGCGCAGCGGCACGAGCGTAACCCACAGCTGCGCCGCTTCGCCGCTCTAAGGCTCACGGTCGCGGCTCGGAGGCGCGGGGCTCCAAGGCTTTCAGTAAACAGTATTGAGTCTAAGGGGCGCGAGAATAGGGCGCAGCCACCGATTTTCGTTTTTGGTTTTGTTGGAAACAGAAAGGTTCGCCTGCCGAAAATCGGATGGCGATCCCCCTTTTTCGCCGGGGCTCACTTTTGCCGCGGGCTGACACGGGCTGCTGAGCGTGGTCAGCGCCTTGCCTATGGCAGCGAGGCGGCTTGCTGTTTGGGAATCACTCCCATGGCTTCCCACTCTTCTAGCTTCTTGCCGATGGCAATGGCTTGGGGATCGGTTGGCGAGGTGGCTACGAAGGCTCGCATCTCGGTCGCGGCCTTGGGAAAATTGCGCGACTGGAGATAGATAAATGCCAGCATGCGGTGGGTTTGGGGATACTTCGAAGCGTCCGCGCCGGTCTGGATCGCTACGAGCGATTGCTCGGCGGCTTTCATATCTTTCAAGTTGAAACTGGAGAAAGCGTGGGTGAAGCGCGCCTCGGTTAGATAGGGATTCAGGCGAATCAGGGCTTCCGACAAGCGTGCGGCATCCTTCCAGTTGTTCTGGCTCAGGTTCAGCTTGATCAGCGGCATATACGGTTTCAGGTAGCTCTCGTCCGCCTCAATCGATTTTTCGAACGCCTTTCGCCCGCCGGCGGCGTCTCCGGAATTCATTCGCAACTCCCCGAGAAGGCTCCAGGCGCTGGCATAGGCCGGATATTCGGCAACCGCTTTTTCCAGCGGTCCGATCGCCTTGCGCGGATCGAGATTCCCCTTTCTCATTTCGTCAACGGCCTTGTCGAAAAACTTTTGGGCCTTCTTTGGGGCCGCCAGGTTCGTCGCGCTCACCGATGCTCCATCCATTTTCTGGAGGCGACGCAGAACTATGGTCCCTAGATTCGATTCACCGGTTGCCGAACGCCGCCCCAGGTAGATGCGGCTGGAGCTGTAACCGCCCAGGACCGCCACGACATCGCAGCCGCTCAGGTCCACCATGCCGGGCCGGTGGGCCGTGCGTCCGCTGAGACCGCCGAAGCCCCGGTCCATGTTGGCCGAGTCGAAACCATCGTTTGCGAGAGTTGCGCCGGGCCCGCCTTGCGGACCTCCGGGCACCCCCGACAGCGATGCGTCTCCGGTGACCTCGCCCGAGCGGTCGCCTAGGCGAAAGCCGAAATGTCCTTTGAGGTTGGAGTAGGCTACCTGCCTTGACTGGCCGTTGCAGACCATTTCCACCGAGACGGGCTCTTGCGGGGAGGTGCCGTCCTCAAGCGTGATTTGGCCGGTGAAATAGGCGTTCTGAAGCAGGTCGCCGCCTGATTGCTGAGGTTGCCCCTGCTGCTGTCTGGCCCGTGCACCCGGTAGTTGCGTGCCCGGCGCCCCCTGCTCTATGCCGGGACCGGGAGCCTGTGCCCATGCCGCGGCCGAACCCAAGGTCATGGTGCAGACGGCCAGTTGGATGATTCTGCGTATTCGTGGTTTTGAAAGGTTCATGATGCAACCCCCGAAAGAGCTTCCTTCAATCCAAACCGCGCCGCGCCATTCAGCCGACTTTGCTGATCGCCACCCCCCGGCGGCCATGGGGGCCTGGGCCGCAACCCAGGAAGGGATCCGTTGACGCCGATTCGACCCTGCGAGTCCAGTCTACGCCTGAGTCGTTGATTACGCAAGAACCGAGCGGCTATAGTAACCGTAAGATGCTCGTAAAGATCCCCAGAGGTTGGGAAATCCCGGAACGAGAGGCGACCCCGGAGTCGACCTTCTGGAACCGCCGTCAGATCTTGAAAGCCGCTGGTTTCGCCGGGCTAGGGGGAGCGCTCGGAAGCCGGCTCCAAGGGGCGATCGGCACCGATCTCTATCCGGCGAAGCTCAACACGAAATACAAGATCGACCGGCTCCTGACGCCCTACAGCCAAGTCACCGGCTATAACAATTTTTACGAGTTCACCACAGACAAGGAGCGCGTCAAAGACCTCGTCGGCAAATTCAAGATCGACCCCTGGAAGGTCACCATCAAAGGGCTGGTCAACAAGCCTGGGAAATTTGACCTGGACGACTTGGTGCGGCGTTTCCCGCTCGAGGAGCGTCTCTATCGCCTGCGTTGCGTCGAGGCCTGGTCGATGGCGGTGCCCTGGACCGGGTTCCCGATCTCGGCGCTGATCAAAGAGGTCGAGCCCAAGCCCGAAGCGCGGTATATGATCATGATCACGGCCCAGCGTCTCGCGGAAATGCCGGGCATCCTGTCACAGGACTTCTATCCCTGGCCCTACCAGGAAGTTCTGCGGATCGACGAAGCCATGAACGAGCTGGCGATGTTCGTCACCGGCGTCTTCGGCAAGCCGCTGCCGAAACAGAACGGAGCGCCTATCCGCTTGATTACCCCTTGGAAGTATGGGCTCAAGAGTATTAAGTCGATCGTTCAGATTCGGTTCGTCAAGAAGCGCCCCAACACGTTCTGGCATGCCGCTATGAAGGATGAGTACGGCTGGTATTCGAATGTGAATCCGGCGAGGCCGCACGTTCGCTGGTCACAGGCCCAGGAAAAGTTCTTTTCGCCGAAAGGGGTTCAGATGGTCCGCACCTTGCCTTATAACGGTTACGAAGAGTTCGTCGGGTCGCTCTACACGGGCGAGGAATTCTGAACGCTCCGAAGGCGGCACAACGTCTCACCCGGAGCCGCGCGCGTAAGCAAGCGGTTTCTTCGAATCAACTGATTCGCCCGGGGCCCAAACACCCTGCGTTTTCGGATTGCACCACTCCTAGGCGGGCGCGTCACGAAAAGCCGCAGGTCTCCGACGAGCCCTGCGCTACTGGCATTTGACTCACCGTTCCCCTTCCTCCTTCTCTTCACGCAAGCCGAAAGTGAAGAGCGCGTTTCCGGCTGGGATGGTGATCAACTGTCCGTCCGCACCCTTGTAGGTGATGGGCGCGGCGTAGACAGGGCCGCCGAGATTCTTTCGTAGAAGCAATTCGCCGGTCGCCGCGTCGAGCGCCAACAAGTAACCTTCTTTAGCGCCGGTTAAAACAAGATCGCCGCCCGTGGTGAGAATTCCGCTTTCGGTGGCGGCGGTCATGGAGAACTCCCATTTTCTCTCGCCCGTGAGCGGATCGAGCGCCAGAACCGCGCTGTGGCCCGGGTCCTCGTGGTTGATCGGATCCGGCACCCAGGGGGTCGCCGTCCCCCCGATGTAGGGCTGCCCGGGTTCATACCGCGATTTCCATTTGCGAAAAATTCCGTAGGAGTATTCCCAAGCCGAAACGTAGAACAAACCGCTGCGAGGGCTGTAGGATGGCGAATACCAATTGGTCGCGCCGGTGGCGGCGGGGAAAACCTTGATCCCGGCCGCGCTTGGTTCCATGCCGGGAATCCGCATCGGGCGGCCGGCTTCATCCAACCCCTTGGCCCAGTTTTGATAGGTGAATTGGCGGCCAGCAAGATATTCGCCGGTTTCGCGGTCAAGGACATAGTAGAACCCGTTCCGGTTCGCCCACAGCACAAGCTTGCGAGGCTTGCCCTTGAAATCAAGATCCGCCAAGACGGGGACCTGCACCGAATCCCAGTCCCAAACATCGTGCGGCGTGAATTGGAAGTGCCACTTTAACTTGCCACTGTCGGCGTCCAGCGCGATCACCGACTCGGTGTAGAGGTTGTCGCCTTTGCGCACATCGCCGTTCCAATCTGGCGCGGGATTGCCAATTCCCCAATACGTAAGATTCAGCTCGGGGTCGTAGGAGCCGGTGACCCAAATCGAGCCGCCGCCATGCTTCCAGGAATCGCCCTCCCACGTCTCGTGCCCAGGTTGCCCCGGACCAGCAACCGTGTGGAAGCGCCAGGCCCGCTCGCCAGTCTCGGCGTCATAGGCATCGAGGTATCCGCGAATGCCAAACTCGCCGCCGGCCATCCCTACGAGAACCTTGTCTTTGATCACCAGCGGCGCGTGGGTCAAAGCATAGCCCTGCCCCGGATCGGCCGCCTGCACCTGCCAGCGGACATTCCCCGAAGCCGCGTCCAGCGCAACGAGCTTGCCGTCAATCGTCCCCATGTAGAGGGTCTCGCCGAGAATCGCCAGCCCGCGATTCACGCGGCCGCAGCATACGGGCGCTTCGGTTCCCTGGTGCTCATAGCGCCAAAACTCCCGGCCTGTCGCCGGATCGATCGCGATGGCGGTATTCGGGGCCTGGGTGAAGTACATCACGCCATCGGCGACAAGAGGAGTGACTTCGAACTTCTCGAGCGACTTGGTCTGAAAGACCCACTTCAGCTCGAGTTGATCGACGTTGCCGCGATGGATTTCTTCGAGCGAGCTGAAGCGGTGTCCGTTGTAGGCGCCGGAATAGGTCAGCCATTGACCGGGCTCGTCGTCGGCGTTGAGGAGCCGTTCGTAGCTGACCTGAGCCGAAGCCGCGGTCAGAGCCAGACAACAAGCAGCCAGGCGAATAGCAGCCAGGCGAATAGCGACGGAGCGAATAGGAACGACGCGAAGACCGACGGCGCGGAGCGAGGTCATTTCGAGGACTCCTCCCTTCCCAAGCTCGCCAAGTAGGCCACGAGATCATCCACTTGCCCGGTCGAGAGAACGCCGGAATAGGGCGGCATCATCGACTCCTTGACGATTTCGAAGCTTTCGAGATCGCTCTTTGCAACCGACACCAGACCGCGGCTCGCGTCCAACAGTTGCACGGTAAACGTGCCGATGTTCAAGCGCCGCCCATACAGCTTTTCGCCGGCTTTCGTCACCGCCCGCACGGCGTAGAGACGAGGCTCGACCTCGGCGCCGGGATCGACGATGGACTCCCTGAGATGAGCCGCGGAGCGAACCGCCCCTGCCTCGCTCAGATCCGGTCCCGTGCGGCCACCCTTGCCGCCGACCATATGGCACTGCCCGCAGCCGCCGTCGTCGAAAAACAGCGCTTCTCCGGACGTCGCGTCTCCTGCTAACACAGCTTGCTCGCTTTGCGCGCCGAAAGCCCTGACGTAGGCGACCATTAGCCCGAGCTGTTTTTCGTCGTAATAGTTCGAGGGCATAATGGACCCAGGAATGCCGGACTTGATGATGCGCGCCAGGTCTTCATCGGAGTCGGCCTGCCGCAAGCGGCGCGTCCGGAGGCTGGGTCCACGGCCGCCTTGCCCTTTCTCCCCGTGGCAATGCGCGCAGTGGTTGCGGTACATCTGAGCCACTTCGGTCCCTGCCGCGGAAGAGGGTGGAGCCGCGGCGCTTTCTTGCCCTAGAGCGAGACCTCCGAGGTTCAGTCCGAGGTTCAAGATGATCGAAAGAATGGCAACCCGAACGGCGCACGGCGCGATGCAAACGGAGGCGAAGACTTCCTGCCGTGCCCGATCGATGGCTTGGTCGATGGCGAACCTGTAGAGGAGTGGGCGCAGATGTGTTTCTCTCGCAGTACCGAGAAGAGGCTATCGTGCCGGTGACGGTGCCGTCAAGGCCCCGACTCAAACTAATATTGTTCGGCTAGGGCGGATACCATTCCGCCAATCCTTTCCCTCTTCATCCGCGATGACCAACGATCGCGCGATACAATTGAGCCAATCGGAGCAACCTGATTGGAGCAATCGGCGTGAGAGGAACGACCGCCCATCACCGAACGACTGCTGATCGCCGAACCAGCGCGAAGCAAAGCCGCCTCGCCCTCCAACTAGCCATCCTCCTCGCTATCTCTTGCCTGACCGCGGTGGCCGCGCCGCGCATTAGCCTCACGAACGAAGATGCGCGCGTGATGACGACAATGTTTCGGGCCTACTTCGCGCGCTACTCCCAGAAGCCCAACCGTGACCCGGCCATCCAGACGCTCGGCCGCGAGTTCGGCGCCTCTCCGAAAGGCGTGCGCGAAACCTTCGGTGACCCCGTCAAGACTTACCAAGCGCTGGCGAAAGGCCTCGGCATCATGGCGATGGGGTCGTGGGACGAGCAGCGGGAGATGGCCGCTCTCGTCGATATGCGTCTGCCGGCCAAGCTTGCCGAGCCTGGCGAAACACTGCAAGTGAGAATCGGTCCCCTTTACGAGCGGTCTGGACCGATCGAGGGCGAGTACGTGATCCGCGTAGGCCTGGAGGGGCCAAACGCCACGGCCATTGCGGAAGCCGTCGAGCTTCCCTACAGGGCTTTGGAGGACAAAGACGTCGCTTTGCAAATCCCGGATGCCGTCGGCGATGGTCTCTACCGGGTCACCTATGCGCTCGAGGCCGTTGAAGGTGAAAAGAAAATCCCCCTGATCAGCGTCAAGCGTGATCTGTTCATTCTCAACGATCTGGATCAACGCCTGGACCGCCTAGCCCAAGGGCAGGCGCGGTTCACCAAGGCAGCACGCAAGAGTCCGCGTCACCGTCTAGCGGCAACCACCGTCGATTGGCTCATCCCCAAATACAAGAGCGCCTCGCAAGCTCGCTACGCCGGACCGCCTGCCCTGATTCTGTCATTCAGACGCGGTCGAACCGTGCCGGAGCCTCTCAACTACGTGACTGACCTGGCGCTCGCCGAAGAGCTTGCCGCAGCCTTGAAAACGGCGCAAGATCCGTTTCACGAACGCGCGGGCGATATGCACCTCGCCTACCTGTCTCCGAGCACCAAGGAGTTGTTGCCGCTGCGCCTCTATGTTCCCAGTCGATTCGATCCGGCCAAGAGTTATCCGCTGGTTGTCGGGCTCCATGGCGCCAGCTCCAACGAAAACTCGTTTATGGATTTCTATCTGGGGCTCTTCAAGAAATACGCCGAGGAGCGTGGCTACATTGCGCTGGCGCCGATTGGCCCCGGCCCGTTCGGTGGTTATTGGGACGTGGGCGGCCAAGAAGTGATGGACGTGATCGATCTCGTTCAGAAGATCTACCCGATCAATCGCAAGCGCATCTACCTAACCGGCCATTCGATGGGGGGCGGGGGCACGATGTTTCTCGGCTTCAATCACGCCAAGCGCTTCGCGGCCCTGGCGCCAGTGGCGGGATTCTTCGGGCAAAACGCGCAACTAGCCAAAGCCAAGCAAATGCCCCTCCTGATTGCCCAAGGCCAGCAAGACCGCATTGTCAGCGTTGACAGCGCCCGCCAGCTCCACCGTGCCGCCCTGGCACTCAAGATGCCCAACGTAAAATACATCGAGCTAGAAGGGGTTGGCCATATCCAAATAATGGCCAGCGTGATGAAAGACGTTTTCGACTGGTTCGATATTCACTCAAAGAAGTAGGCCCCGCGCGTGCCAAGACCCGCGCGTGCCAAGAAATGTCCGACGATCGGATCGGCTCCGGGCCGCCCGCCGGGACGGCCGGGCTTCCCAAACAAGCCGCCCCCCATATATCCGCGAAACAGAACAATCCACTTGAACGTTTATTGCCGCAAAGGCGAATTATTTACGCCAAACCCCGCCAAACCCCTAGCATTTTCCAATGCAAGGATGAGCCTGAAAAGGGTTAGGGCGGAAAAGGGCAAGCGGCAGGGTGAGGATCTCCTTTCTGAAGGGTTAGGTGTGAAAAGTTTCGAGGGGAGCCATGAATCAGGGGCGCCTGGGGACACAATCAATGCCCCCGGACGGCCT
>Ga0114996_10008309_pt1 | contig 11579 bp, 12 predicted proteins | sample ArcticOcean_MG_C_4_FD_87039 | JGI IMG/M metagenome (GOLD analysis project Ga0114996, IMG submission 87039) | Marine microbial communities from western Arctic Ocean - ArcticOcean_MG_CB4_134 | ecosystem: Environmental > Aquatic > Marine > Oceanic | place: Arctic Ocean: Canada Basin | collected... | reverse complement strand
TTCCTCGGAGGGAAAGGCATATCGTCGCGAATCGTGGCCATCAGGAAACGCGACCGTCGAGCGAACGCCTCCAAGGCGGTGACGGCACGGCGGAGCCACCGTCCGTCATGCCCGTCCTCTTCGGCCACGCGCACAAGCGCGGCCTCCACCTTCTCACTCCAGCGGTCGTCGGTGAACGGATCTAAGGCCCATCTGGCCGGTGGCCGGTGTCGCTTGGTCTTCGGTTCCACACCGCGCTCGACCTCGAACAAGAGTCCGACCTTCCTGAGCTGCCCGAGCTGGCGTGACACCTTCGCCCTCCCGATGCCGAGCGTAATACCGAGATCCTCACGGGAGGCGTAGCAGGGCTTAAAGAAATCTTGGTTCCTGCTGTGGAGTAGGAGCCACATTGGCATGGTCAGGGCAACCCCTCTGAGTGCCGTATAGGAGCCTGGACGGACCGCCCACGCGGGCATCCACATATTCCCGACGAGCGGAGCCAGTGGTGTGGGAGTCTTGGGCTGCACGTCATTAGCCCTGCGCCTCGCGGCGGGCACGTCAGATCCTGGAGGAAGCCGGACGGCCCTCATTAGACGTGGAGGTCTGCTCGTGCGATGCGAGCCATTCGTGGACACGTTCTTCGTCGTACATCACGCGGCCACCGACTTTCAAGTACGGAGGCCCGCCGCCTTCGGACCTCCACCGCCGTGCCGTATTATGCGTGTTCCTGCCGTGATATCTCGCGCGGGGCGTATGGGCCACTTTCCGGGTTGCGTGACCCCTTTGTTCGGCCTCCTGGTCGAAGCCGCCCAGGCCGACAGAGCGAGGTCAGCCCAAGATGCGACGCGCCCATCAACTCGGTATTATGAGCGAGGCCTGTTCGGTGTACCTGCCAGCAACCTTCTGTAACATGCCGGAAACACGTATGAAACGCCGATCTGGGAGAATTCTAGTGCGGTCGTGGCCCCTGCTCGTACATGGTGCTCCCGAACGCCACGTCCCCCACAGTGGAGAAGCACCATGAAGACGATCCTGCGGACACTGCGGTACACCTCGCTCCTGCCCGTCGTTGCCCTTGCCGCGGCGCTTCCCCTGGCGGCGTCGGCGCAGTCCGGTCTCGACGCGTCGGAGGCCCAGGCCTTCATCGGCGACTGGTCGGCCACGTTCGAGTCCCCTCAGGGCGAGCTCGTCATTGATATCGTGATCGCGGACGCCGCCGGGAAGGTGATGGCCACCGTCGGGTCCGAGATGTTGGGCGGGATGCAGCTCGTCACGGACATCAGCAAGTCAGGTGACAACCTCGTCATGCGCTACGAGATCGATGCTCAAGGGCAGATTGCTCCGGTTGCGTTGACGCTCTCTCCCGCGGGCGCAGCCACGATGGACTTCGCGGACGGCACGTTCGTGATGGAAGGCACGGCGACGAAGTAGCCGGGAGACCGCCTGCCGGACCCTCACCACTGCAGGTCCCGAGACCTTTATGCGCCGTAGCACCTTCCTTGCCCTCAGCGGGCTCGTTCTCGCAGCGCCGGCGCTCGTCGCCGCGCAAGAGGAGCCGATCGTCGTGTACCTAGTCCGGCATGCCGAGAGGGCTGACGACGGAGCGACGGGGACCGCCGATCCACCTCTCTCCACGGCTGGCTGGGAGCGAGCCTACCTGCTCGCCAGGGTGCTCGGGGACGCAGGGCTGACACGGATCCACTCGACCGACTTCGTGCGGACCCGTTCGACCGGTCAGCCTACGAGCGAAGCGACGGGACTCGACATCGAGTCGTACGATTCGTCCGATCTCATCGGCTTCGCGCGGCAGCTGAGAGCGATGCCTGGAAGACACCTCGTCGTGGGCCACAGCCAATCCACTCCCGATCTCGTAGAAGCCCTCGGGGGGGACCCCAGCGAGCCGATGGCGCCGCTGGAGTACGATCGCCTCTACATCGTGAGCCTCTACGAGAGCGGCGCCAGTACGGTGTTGATCCGCTTCGGGAACCGGTACGACGGTTAGACGGAAGGGGCGTCGCGGTGTCGACGCCTTCGTCGTCGGGGCCGCGACATCGCGAACCGAGCGCTTCGTCGTGGTCACTAACTGGTTCGAGGAGCTTCGCGCACGGCTGGGCGAGAACTAATGCCGCACCGTTCGTGGGTCGGCCTCACTGCCAGCCCTCATCGAGCCAGGTGCACCACGCCTCCGTCATCCCCAGCCAGTCCTGGGCCGGGGTACCGATCCAGGTCATTGCCCGATCCCCGATCGGCGCGCCCGGAGGTGCTGCGGGCGTGCCGGGCATCGAAATCGTAGCAGCGGGACGCTCCAAGAATCGCTGAATGTCCAGGGCCATCGCCTGAGCGTGCGGGACGTCGGTCATCGCCACCAAGTTGCTCTGCATTCTTTGCAGCACCCCTGTCGAAACGGCACGCACCTGCGGCATCCCCGCGTTGGCTGCAAGCCATTCGATTCTTGCAAGCACGACTCCTTCGACCGCACGCTTCACCTCCTCTTCATAGGCGCCGTTAGCCGCGGCGCCGAAGCTCGCATCGATCAGGCGGCCCAGCACACTCTGGAGGCTGGGAAGCGACGGGTCGAAGAGGCTCTGCTCCACCATGCGCGCGGCCCGGTCCGGAGCAAGCAGCATGTTCACCGTGTGGGTGGCGGCCACGACGGCTGGCGTAATCGCGTCGAAGGCTGAACCCGTGTAGCGCGGGAAGGTCTCGCGGTCGCGTCCGAATCCGGGAGGCCGAGGTGGTATCAGGCCAATTACCGACTCGGGAATCGTCAGCTCCGAGGGATCGAGCGTGCGCATGAGCGCGTCGAGCGCCCGGTTCTGCTGGTCAGCCGGAATTCGCCACATGGGCGTGAGCCCATCGCCGCGGGTCGCATAAGTGTACCCCACGCCTCCTACCGCTGTGGCGGTCGCCTCGGCCTGGTAGCGATGATGCATGTAGAGCGGCACAAGGGCCTCTTCGATGGTCGCCATGGGTCGGCCGTTCTGGATCGCATTCTCTCCGAATCGCGAAAGTGCCACCGCACGGACGTCCATCATTCGGTCGAGCTCCGAGCCCATGTCGGTACCATTCGCCCACTGATCGGCCTGAGGGCTGACGCTGACGTCCTGGTTGGTCATGTAGCGGAGGTCCTGGGCCCAGGCGTCTTCGAGCAATTGGGTCAACGCGGCCTCTTCGTCCGTTCCGTCGGGGAAGTCCTGATAGCCATATGCCACGGAGACCTTATCCCAATCGCCGATGCCGACGTCATAGACCTCCGAGTGGTCCAGTGAGCCGTCGGCGTTGAGCGTCACCAGGGGGTGCGGATAGTCGAGCACCGAGATGCGTCCGGCCGAAGAGTTGTAGTAGTTGTGCCCGAGGCCGATGGTGTGGCCCACCTCGTGCGCGGCGAGCTGCCGGATGCGTGAGACCGCCCACTGCTCCAGCTCCTCGGGCGTCTCGTCCCCCGTCGAGTACGGCGACAGCAGTCCCTCCGCAATCAGATAGTCTTGCCGGATGCGTAGCGATCCGAGTGTGACCACGCCCTTGATGATCTCCCCAGTTCGCGGGTCGGAGACCGATCCCCCCGTGCTCCATCCCCGTGTGGAGCGGTGGACCCAATTAATGACGTTGTAACGGGCATCCAGCGGACTGATGTCGTCGGGGCGTAACACCACTTGGAACGCGTCGCGGTAGCCCGCCGCCTCGAACGCCTGATTCCACCAGCGCGCACCGTCGAGAAGGGCCGAGCGCACAGGCTCGGGCGTCCCGGGGTCCAAGTAGTAGATGATCGGCTCCACGGGATCGGAGACTGACGCGTTCGGATTCTGCTTCTCCAACCGGTGGCGCCGGATGACACGGCGGGTCATATCCTCATCCAGCGAAGCGGCATAGTCCTGATAGGATGCGGCGCCGTATCCCGACCTAGGATCGAACATGCGCGTCTCGTAGTTATCGTCCGGGAGCTTGAGGAACGAGTGGTGCACTCGGATGGTGGCCGCCTCTCCGGTCGACGCCACCGACCCCACGCCCTGGAAGCCACCTCCCCTACCGCCGCCGCCGCCACCGGGCTGCTGCACGAAGGTGAGCTCGACTTCCAGCTCTGTATTCGTCGGGAAGGCGTCGGTCATCTCCATATATATGGTGCTGCGGCCTGCATCGAGCCGGTACGTGCCTGGCTGCATCCGCTGAGCCGAGTTGACCGCGTCGCGGAGGAGGAAGTCCGTCAGGTCGACGAGGACCCGGCCGTCGGTCTCGGCCTCGGGCGCGAAGCTCCACAGGATCGAGCGCGCGAAGGCATCCCGCACGGCTCGGGCCTCGGCCGCATCGTCGGTATCCGCTCTGAACCGGTAGTTGGGCTGAACCATGAGGACCTTCCGGCCCACACGCTCGAAGTGGACGATGCGCGATCCGCGTAACGCGCCGCGGTCGAGCCCTAGGTCGTTGGATCCGAGGCCTGCTCCATACCCGGCAAAGTGGATCATCTCTTGGTCCAACTGCGGAATCTCCATCCAAAGTCGACCGATGTCGGCGTCCCAGAACAGGGGGAGGAACCCTTCCATTGGCTCCAAGCCCGCCGTCTTCTCAGCGATGGAGGGGAGAGCGGCGGCGGCCTGGGCCGCGCCGCCTTGGGCTTCCGCCGAGGACGTCGAGATGGCCAACCCTAGGGTGATGGCGGCGCTTACGCGCATCGAGTGGCTCAGTGCGGCGCGGATCATATCAGGGGTCTCCTCGGTCGGCGTCGCCGACTGGTCGTTGGGTCTGTCTGATGCAACGCGTCGGTCACCTCGACGCGGCACCCCACCAAGTTGGGGACGTGGCCGGGTTCTGGCGACCGGGGCAGGGGCGTCGGCGGCGGGTACGGCTTGCCTCGGGCCTCCTCGCGCGCCATTGGTGCGGGGACAATGTCAGCCTCACCCGCAACAGCTTCCCTGGCCACGCATCCTCGCTGAGGGTGTCGCCATCGAAGGTGATCACAGATGAAGAAGGCCGCGAAAACGTTTGGAGCCGTCCTGCTTCTGATCGTGGCAGGCACGTTGGTCCTGCTCCGCGTCGTTGGATACGAGCCCAGAGACCAGAGTCCGGGGCTCTGGCTAAGCGGGGACCGGGTCACCGAGCAGATCACTGATTGGTCGTTCACGGAAGACCATCAGGAGATCCTCGTTCAGACTCGCACGCCCTACCTGGTTCCGCATTCCGTTACGACTTACTGCACGGTGCTTGACGGCAACCTCTACCTGTTCTCCGCCTACTACGAGGGCGGGACGTTTCCTGACGGACGCGGCTGGAACCGCAACGTGATGCGCGACCCGAGGGTGCGCCTGAAGATCGGTGATCGACTCTTCGATCAGACCGTGAGCCATGTGACCGACGCCGACACGCGGGCTGCGGTTCACGCGAGGTTTGTCGCCAAGTATCCAGAGTGGTCCAGCCCTGGACTGGAGAATGTCCATATGCTCCTGGTCGAGGGGTAGGAAGTCGAACCGCAGGCCTGCGTCCAGCGGCTCAGCCGCGCTGCAGGTCCTCTACCAGGCTCATGAGTGGGTGGTTGAAGTCGATCTCGCGGTGACATGAGCTGATCGATTCCTCACCACTCTGTCGATGGAGCACGTATGTCGCTTCGGCCCCGTCCCAGGCCGTCGGGCAAGTGCCTTGGAAAGGTCCGAGGTCCAGGTCGACAAGAGTGGTAGCCGCGACCAAGCGTGCGAGCAATCGAGCATCCTCGGGCGGATACTCAAGGGGGTCGGTCCCCTCCCAGTATGGGAAATCATCCGGGGTGAAGGCCAGTGAGCCTTTCACCGTCGTGCCATCGGCGTACCAGGCTTGTCGCCATTCACAGCCCCGCGAGTTGGGGCAGAGCCCCCCAGCCCACGACACTGTGAGCAACCGTTCGGCCGGTGGGGCGGACGCGACGGGGGTGGGGCTCGTGTCCTGAACGCACCCAGCGACTCCCATCAGCATGGCGAGTGCCAGAGTCACGAGCGTTCTCATGCTTGCATTCTTCCTCCAAGGGTCCGGCACCTACCGAGGATAAATGATCGAGGCCGGTGCTAACGTTCCGCACCGGCCTCGGGTCCGAAGCCCCACCTGATCACCTAAGGAGGGCTCTATCTAAGGCGTGCCCCACAAGGTGCTTGTCGCCGTTCGCCGTAGCAGAGCGAATGGCCACGACTTCTTCGTCGGTGATGCGGATTGTGGCGTGCACCGTGCCCATGCCGGCGGGCTTTCGAAAGTCGATGTGCGCTTCCTTGTCCCAGACGATGTAGCCAGGCCCGAGTCGCTGGAGCAGCAAGATCATCAGGTGCGGATCGACCATCGAGTACAGGCTGCCCCCGAAGTGCGTTCCCACCAGGTTGACGTTCTTGTCGGTGAGCGACATTTCGACGCGGATCTCGCTCGCATCGTCCGCGATATGCGTGATGAGGACACCGGCACCCGAGTAGGGCGCATAGGCGTGCAGCCGGGTCCGAAGAGCCTCAGGGCTCCAAGCGTCGGGAGTCATCGTCCTCATGATCTCCTGATGACACGTTCTGCGCCATCTGCCACCGGACGCTGAGCGCCAGCCCTTCCGCTCGAATGGGCCGGTTCTTCGTTTCTGCGCTTTCCTCTGGGACTTCCGCGGTTCCGTTACCTGCGGCCCCACGGAGAGGCGTTCATGCCAGGAGGGACCATCGGTTCAGCCCGAACAGGCTGTCCCGAGGGTCCCTCAGGCACTAGAAGGTCTTGGGTCGAAAGCCGCGGTCAGGTGCGAACGCGATCCTTGAGCCCCTTTCCTGCCTTGAAGGTAGGAACGGTCATCGCAGGAATCTGAATCGTATCGCCGGTGCGTGGGTTGCGGCCCTCGCGCGCCTTCCGACGTCGCGTGCCGAATGTACCGAAGCCCGTGACCGTGAAATCGCGGCCACCGTCGAGCTCGATGGCAATGATCCCCTCCCTCGGGTCCGTCGAGAAGATGCAATCGATCACTTCGCGCGCCTTGGCTTTGCTCAGTTCAGTCTTCCCTGCGAGTTTCGCCGCGAAATCGTCCTTGTTCATCCTTGACCCTCTCTGTGCGATGGTGACACAACCGGTGCGAGTGCACCCATTATCATCGGCGGGGGGGGCGCTAGCAAGGCTCAGAATCTCCCTGGTTCGCTAACAGCCATGCGGGCTCCCCTGATTCCGCCCCCGCGAGGCCATACTGAGCATCGTCCGAGAGCGGCACATGCTTCCTCGTGCGCATCACGGCTGAGCCCCGTATCATGGCGGGCCAATCGACTAGGTAAACGTCCCAGATTCCTTCCCTAGGTGTTGTCCTCATTACTTTGAGGAGGCCGCGGTGTTCTTCAAGAGGCGTGCGAAACCCGAGCCGCCTATCCTGCACGCGACAGATGAGGACTTCGCGGAGCTGGTCGAAGGGAACTCGGGGGTCAGCATCGTGGACTTCTGGGCGCCGTGGTGCGGACCATGCCGTCTGATGGCACCGATACTGGATGAGATCGCCCTCGACCATGCGGACAAAGGCGTCACGGTCGTGAAGGTCAATACGGACGTGGCGCAGCGTTCGGCGGAACGCTTCGGAATTCGGTCGATTCCGACTCTGATCTTCTTCAAGGACGGCGAGCCGCTCTTCGAGATGGTGGGACCCGTGCCGAAACCTGTGTTGGAGCGGGAGATCAGTCTGTTGCTCTGAGAGAGAGCCCAGCCGCTCTGGCTGGGATGCCTCTCGTGTGGCTACTAACGCGATCGAAGCTACCTGGGCGTGGACTGCAAGAGCTCTTCGACAGCGCTGAGCAGCTCGTCGGGATCGACAGGCTTGCTCAGCGTCTTGTCAGCACCCACGGCCTGGGCGATGTCGAGCTGAGGTTCACCCGTGCCGGAAATCGCGATGATCCTTGGTCGAGGGACCAGGCCCCGGAGCAGGGTGATGAGTGCCAGGCCATGGAGGCCCGGCATTTGAAGGTCCGTGACTACGATGTCGATCCCCTTCGCGAGGTACCGGTTGACTGCTTCCCGGCCACCCGCAGCTGTGAAGGTTTCGTGTCCTGCGCGCTCGAGAATGGTCTGCTCAAGTAAGCGATCCGTTTCTTCGTCGTCGACGATGAGTATTCGTGCCACGATGTCGATCCCCTTGGGCGATGTGAGCACTCCGTGTATCCTGCTGGCCACCCTACAACCAAGTCATGCATGTATCAAGGATCTTCTTCCTTGACCCACCCATTGCCTACTCGCATCGTTCGCTTGGTCCGATGGACTTCGGGGTTCGCGACTCTAGAGATCCCATTCTGCGGAGGAACCAGCAATGCGCCGACTCGCCCCTCTCGCCCTTATGGCCGCGCTCGGTTGCGGGGCTTTCGAAGCGCCGGCGAACGTTGAGATCAACATCGAGATGCCGGTTTCCGTGAACGTCGATCAGGAGTTCAAGATCGTCCTCACCGTCAGGAACACAGGCTCGTCGCCGCAGACGCTGGTGGACGTCGACATCGCCGACGAATATCTGGAAGGGGTCGTGGTCCGTGCGATAGAGCCGGCCTTCAAGGACGCCATGCACGTCCCCTTCGATAATACGCAGAGTTACTCCATGGACGTGCTGTTGCCGCCGGCGCAGGAAGTCTCCGTCACGATCAGCGCCTACGCCGCCCATGGTGGAGACTATGCTGGCGATATCGACTTCTGCATTAACTCAGCGGTGTCGTGCCTGTCACATCCGGTGAGGACTATCATCCGGTAGAGGACGAGTGTACGGAGGTCCGAACGGGCTACGGGCCCGTGAGGAGGTTCTACGGCCTTTCCTCCTGTTCTTTTCGGTGGAAGTCTGGGTAGCAGCGGAAATCGCGATGGTCGGCACAAGCGTATCCCGAGATTACCTTGGTAGTGTACGAAGACAGCGTTCTAGACCGGCTCGTCGCCTCAAGGGCGGGGTCGTGGCCGTTCCCCCCAGGCCTACCACAGGACGACTTATGCGCAAATCAGAGTGGGAGGACCACGTCGTGACGATGTGCTGTGACGCTTGGGAACTCGGTCCGGACGTCACGGAAAAGGTCATCGAGGGCCTCGAGTTTCTCGTCGCTGCGAATTAGGTGAGCGATTTCACCATCGCGGAGGTCCTCTGTGGTGTCGGGGTGGACGGGGCCGAAGCGGAAATGGCAGCGCCTGGGATCCGAGTCACGATCAAGCAGTCGAACTGATCGGTAGCACCTCCCGGTCGTGTTGCGCTGCCGCTGGTGTTCGTGTCAGGAGGTCTGTGACCGGCAGCTTCGCACCACATGCGCGAAGACGTTAGAGGGCCTCTGGCCGGGGGATGTCAGATCATTCTGGAGCGCGCGGTCCAGCCATGAACCGCTTCGGCCTCCCAGCCCGTTGTGTAGGTCTACCTAGTGGCTCATGTCCCCCCCGCTTGGAACTGAGTCACGGCGAGGGCTCACATATTCGACTGCCGCCCCAAGGGTCACAGACTCAGGCTCTCAGCCGTTCACTGTTAGGGACAAGCTTCGCTAGAGCCAAGGGGACGTACATGCGCCATTCCCGTTCATTCCGATGCGTCGGTTCACTGCCCACCGTCGGCTTCATGGTTGGATGCGGAGGCGATACCACTGAACCGGAGCCGCTGACCCTCGCGCCGGTCAGCGGAAATGGTCAGACCGCAGCGCAGGGACAGCCGGTGTCGGACCCTCTCGTCGTGCGGGTGACCGAAGGTGGGAATGGCGTTGCGGGTAGGACGGTTGCTTGGACTGTCACCGCTGGCGCCGGCAGCGTCAGTCCCACGAGCTCTTCGACCGACGCCGCTGGCATGGCTTCGACGACGTGGGCACTTGGGGCGACCGCCGGGGCGAACGGTGTCGAGGCGTCGACAAGTGGGGCGACGGGCTCCCCGGCCACGTTCACGGCGACTGGACTGGGGCCAGCCCCGCAGCAGGCGGCGGTTTCAATCGCGGACAACTCTTTCGACCCCGCCAGCCAGCGTGTGGCCTCGGGTGGAACCGTCACCTGGACGTGGACCGGCAACAACATGCACGACGTGACGTTCAACTCTGGTCCCAATTCAGCGACCCAGCCCACCGGGACCTTCAGCCGCGACTTCCCCAGCGCAGGTTCGTTCAACTACTTGTGTACGGTCCACGGCTCAGCAATGTCCGGGACCATCGTAGTGGAGTAGCCGGTTAGACTCCTCCCTCAGGTCACTGGCGATGCGCAGGTCTTACCAATCCCTTTTGATCGCAGTGCCGATCTCGGGACGCTCAGACGGCGTCGCTGCCCTGCGCCCTGCTCCTGACCACGAGTTGCTCGCCCACGGCGCGGTATCCCTCGTCGATCGCCGCATCGGTATGGGGTGTTGCCGCGGCGTCGGAGTTCGCGATGGAGATGCGCCCGAAGCGTCGACGCCCGACCACGCAGGGACGATCGTCGGCCTCGAAGAGGGACCATTCGATGGGGTCGTCGAGCGTGTCGTATGAGTAGGCGTACCCGTGCGGCCAACGGTTCACGGTGATCGCCGCGATGTCCCGCGCCGGATCGAACCCTCCACCAGACAACGAGCGCCCGAGCTGGTCCCTGATGTTTCGCTCGAACGTGTCGAACGTAGTCGTCAGCAAGTCCTGACGGCCGCGCCTGTGCTGCTCCTTTTTGGGTAGGCCGGGCGCGCAGGGAGTGCGGGTCATGTGGAGGACCATCGGGTCATCGGGAGACCGAGGAGGGTCATACCCGCCAATGTCGATAGCGCGGCCCAGATTGAAGTTCGAGTGATACATGCCGGGGCTGTTGACGCTCCGAATACCGAGGTCGGCGAACACAGTCCAGTCGCGGATCAGAACGTTGGTGTACACGATGGGCATGCGCTCACCGTACCCCAGCGCGGCTCTTTGCTCTGGCGGTAACTCCGGACAGAGATAGGGAATGATGTCGTTCTGGCACGCCATGACGACGTGCGCGGCACGGACGGTCCTCGCTGCTCCGTCCGGCCCTACATAAGTCACCTCGACTTCGGATGCGTTTTCCTGCCCTCCGCGATGCCGGACCCCCACGACTGTGCTGTTGAGTCGAATGCGTGCCGGGGATCCCGAGCGGTCGAGTCGCGAGTAGTCGAGCCTGGCCATGATGGAGTCGTCCAACGTCGATCCCGGCAGAGCGTCGGGGATCATGGCCCGTACGAGGAGGCGGGCCAACGTGGCGTTGCCGTCGGGAAGCTCGATCGTCGGTCCGCCGTCGAACTGGCGCTCGCGACCATGCTGCCCTCCGCCGATGTGCGTTAGGGGCCCGACTCGAGAGAAGGGCTGCAGGTCCAGCTGTTGGAAGCCCGGGTAACCCATCGCCCAAGCGTAGAGTGCGGGCAACGCATCGATGCCCACACAGAAGAGTCCCTTGGGCCGGTCATCGTAGAAGGGCAGGACCTCGGGACTCACCCCCGCGCGCTCGAGCAGGAAGGCCTGGTAGCTCATTCTCGCGAGCCGCGACTTCCGCTCGGCGTCGGTGAGGCCCGACCAGTCACCGACGGGTGGGCCGGACTCCTCCAGCACCGCGATGTCCCGTTGCACTTCGGGGGACAGTGGCGTCTGAGTGAGCCACTCGGCCCAGCCGCGCTGGGCCGCACCGGGACCGAATCCCCTCGCGGAGCCGGTCACCAGGCGATCAGTCCCGAACGCTTCCCG
>Ga0114996_10008307_pt1 | contig 11579 bp, 11 predicted proteins | sample ArcticOcean_MG_C_4_FD_87039 | JGI IMG/M metagenome (GOLD analysis project Ga0114996, IMG submission 87039) | Marine microbial communities from western Arctic Ocean - ArcticOcean_MG_CB4_134 | ecosystem: Environmental > Aquatic > Marine > Oceanic | place: Arctic Ocean: Canada Basin | collected... | reverse complement strand
TTTCTTAACCATTTCGGCCCGGGCAATATCAGATCCGCCCAGACGACCGGCCACCCGGATCTTGATTCCCTGGGCACCGAGACTATCTGCAATTTGCACGGCCTTCTTCATGGCACGGCGGAATGAAATTCGACGCTCCAATTGCAGCGCAACATTTTCTGCAACTAACTGAGCGTCCAACTCAGGCTTCTTGATTTCCTGGATGTCCAGCATCACTTCCCGCTTAACGAGCTTGTTCAACAGGGCTTTCAGTTTCTCAAGTTCCTGTCCCTTGCGACCAATGACGATACCAGGACGAGCGGTGTAAATTTTCACACGGATACGGTTGGATGCTCTCTCAATAAAAATACGAGGTACCGATGCATACCTCAGCTTATCGGTCAGAGTCTTTCGAATAAAGTAATCCTCCTCGAGGCAAATGCTGAAGTTCTTTTTATCGGCATACCAGCGAGATTCCCAGTTGTGACGAACTGCCAGGCGGAAACCGATTGGATGTGTTTTTTGTCCCATAATGCGTGTTATCTAAATTATTGGTCGTCCGATAAGATGATGCGGATGTGGCTGGTGCGTTTAGCTATTGGCTTGGCCGACCCGCGTGCACCGGCACGGAATCGTTTCAGGGTTGGGCCTTCTTCAATTACAGCTTTGCTGATAATCAGGTCTTCACCGGAGAGGTTGTTGTTGTTCTCGGCATTCGCGATAGCAGATTGCAGGGTCTTGCCAACCAGTCGAGCGGCCTTGCGCGGAATAAACTTTAAAAGCTGCTGCGCTTCAGCCGCGCGACGACCTTGAATTTCGCGAGTGATATCGCGAGCCTTCTTCGGCGAAAGGCGGACGTATTTGGTGAGTGCCTGGACTTCCATGATTTCTATCGATTAAAAAGTTTTTACTTTGAGTATGGCCCGGTCTCCTACAGCAAGGGCCTGGTTCGGGCTGATTTCAGAAATGAATGCAACGGAGCAATCGCGCTGAGAACGGGTAACAAGCAGTTCACCTACCTTCCGTCCTTCGTGAAATACGGATAAAAGCATTCCACGTTCAATGCCCTGTTGTAGACCGCCGCTTATTGCAACAAGGTCAGCCAACTCTCCGGCTTCGATATCTGTGATGGCCAATTGCTTCTGTGTGCCTTGATCATTTGAATACAAGCCTGCCGAGCCTGCTCCGAAAATCAGAGCAGAAACTATCAACAGACGAATCCAAACAATCAGTTTCATATTTAAATTATTTCTTGGTGTGAGAGCCGTGGCCCTTGAATGTACGAGTGGGTGCAAATTCGCCAAGTTTATGGCCCACCATATTCTCCGTAACATAAACAGGGAGGAAGGCTCTCCCATTATGAACGTTGATCGTTAAACCAACAAAATCAGGAGTAATAGTTGAGCGGCGGGACCAGGTGTTGAGTGGTTTGCGTGAGTCGGTGTTTTGAGCCACCCCAACCTTATCCATCAATTTTGGATCTACGAAAAAACCTTTTTTTAGTGAACGAGCCATAAGAATTAGCGCTTAAACTTTTTACCATTGCGGTTAACAAGAATGAATTTGTTGGTGGTCTTCGACTTGCGGCGAGTCGGGAAACCTTTCGACAACTGACCCCAAGGGGACATGGGATGTCCACCACCAGAGGTGCGGCCTTCCCCTCCACCCATAGGGTGATCAACCGGGTTCATTGCTACTCCACGAACACGAGGGCGTCTACCTAACCAACGGGAACGGCCTGCTTTACCAATAGTCCGGCTCTGGTGCTGTTTGTTGCCCACCTCACCGATGGTAGCACGACACTTTTTATTAATTAGCCGAATTTCTCCGCTTGGAAGTTTGACGGTGGCGAACTTTTCATCGAGACCCATCAGCTGAGCTCCAGTCCCGGCGGACCGTGCAATTTGACCACCCTTTCCAGGAATCAACTCGATATTGTGGATCTTTGTGGCAGGTGGAATATTAGCCAGAACAAGAGAGTTTCCCGGATTGATTTCGCTTGAAGTCTCTGACGCCACTACCACGTCGCCTGATCCAAGACCCCGAGGAGCGATAATGTATCGCTTGTCACCATCGGCATAGACCAGCAGAGCGAGGTTCGCGGAACGATTCGGATCGTACTGAATGTCCTGAATCTTCGCCGGTATATCCAGCTTCTCTCTCCGAAAATCGATGATACGCACGTGGCGCTTATGCCCCCCACCTCTACGGCGGGAAGTGATGCGGCCATAAGCATTTCGTCCGGCAGAGCTCTTCTTGTGAATAGTCAGGCGCCGCTCAGGACGGTTCTTCGACAATCCTTCCGGTTTGTTCTGTTTGAAGTACCTCTGACTGGGTGTAACGGGTTTCTTTTCTATGAGTGCCATTGTAAAATGTCTTTCGAGTTATACGATTTCGATACTGTCGCCTTCCTTCAAGGACACGATTGCCTTCTTGATGGATGCCTTTTGGCCAAACTTGCCACGGTGGCGGCGGTCACTCTTACGTTTGCCTTTGCGGTTGAGTATATTCACGCGAGTCACGGACACATTGAATGTCTTTTCAATAGCGTGCTTAACGGTGATTCGGTCTGCATCGGGATAGACTTCAAAGGTATACTGCCCGAGATTGGAGGACAGGATATTGGACTTCTCCGTAATGCTAAATTCTTTCAATACTTGGTCTGCAGGTTTCATGAATTGTCGGCCTCCATCCGTTGCATAAGAATGGTGAGTGCTGCGTTGGTGATGACGATTGTGCCATAGAGCGAAAGTTGGAGCGTGTTAAGATAAGCCGCATCTTCCCGGTCGACACCTGCAATATTGCGGGCAGCCAGATGCATTGTATCCGTAATTTCCGAATCAACGAGCAGAATGGATTTACGCTCAGGAACAATATTCTTGAGGACGTCAACAAAGAGCTTGGTTTTCGGTTCGGCTATTTTGAACTCATCAATTACCACCAAAGAACCATCGACTCCTCGGTCGAAGAGCGCGCGTTGAAATGCAAGGGCCTTTACCTTCTTGTTTACCTTCTTGGAATAATCGCGTGGCTTGGGACCCATGGCGACACCACCACCAACCATAATGGGTGAGCGGCTACTACCTTGACGGGCCATACCCGTGCCTTTTTGGCGGAAAGGTTTTTTACCACCACCGCGAACGTCTGCTCGTGTTTTCGTGCTGGCGTTACCTTGCCGTTTGTTAGCACGAATCGCAGTTACAACTTCCTTGATTGCTTGATTGCCTTTATTGCCTTCAAAGCTTGGAACAGCAAATTCTTTTTCGCCGCTGGAAGTTCCGTTTGATTTAAAAGTCTTAAGTTTCATCTTCTAATTGCTCCGGTTACGCTTTTGCTACACGGGTTTTCTTGGCGGTGCGAATTACAACCTGAGATCCATTAAAACCAGGAGTGCTGCCCTTGATAAGGATGAGGTTCTTGTCCTCGTATATTTTTACTACTTTGAGGTTCTGAACAGTACGGCGTTTGTCACCCATCTGGCCCGGCATGATTTGGCCCTTGAATACACGCCCCGGATCTTGGCAAAGACCAATCGATCCAATACGACGGTGGAACATGGATCCGTGGGATGCGGGTCCGCCCTTCGTGTTATAGCGCCTAACAACGCCCTGAAATCCACGACCCTTCGTGACTCCAACGACATCGACAGTCGTGCCCTCAGCAAACGCAGAAACCGTAAAAGTATCACCAATGTTGTTCTCGGGAGCCTCTGTGCACCGCACTTCTCTTAAAGCGGAGAGCCCTTCCAGAGAGGCCTTGGCCAGGTGGCCATTCTGACCAGCCGTCATATTTTTGGCCTTCTTCCGTGGATACCCTATTTGGACAGCATTATAACCGTCGGTTTCCTCGGTCTTGACCTGGGTAACCGGACAAGGTCCGGCTTCGATAACGGTGACGGGGACTAGACGATTCTCTTCGTCATAGACCTGTGTCATCCCAATTTTTTTACCAATGAGTGTGTGTAACATAATACTAAGCGGTAGGCGGAGCAAAAGACTCCTTTTTTAGTAGACCTACTTTAGAGGTTTTATGGAAATTAGATTAGTTCAGTGTGGTGACCAAAAATTAAACGTTGATGGAAATATCTACCCCAGATGGGAGATTCAGCTTTTTCAACTCATCGACGGTTTGAGAAGTGGGCTCAACGATGTCGATTAAGCGTTTGTGGGTTCGTATTTCAAATTGCTCCATGGACTTTTTATTCACGTGCGGAGAACGGTTCACAGTAAATTTCTCGATGTGGACAGGTAACGGAACAGGGCCGGATACACGAGCTCCGGACCGTTTGGCAGTCTCTACAATATCCTGGGCGGAAGAATCGATCACCCGATAATCAAATCCTTTGAGTCTTATACGTATTTTTTGTGTGGCCATGTAATAAAATTAGGTGCGGATAGGTTCGCGGTAAGTAGTTTGAGTAATAGACTCCAGGAGGCTTGCCGGCACTTCCTGAAAATGAGAAGGCTCCATAGAGTGATTGGCCCGGCCTTTGGAGAGCGATCGTACATCGGTCGCATAACCAAACATCGCCTCTAATGGTACCATGGAAGTAATAATGCAAGCATTGGTTTTGGTTTCCATGTTTTGGATGCGTCCACGACGACGATTCAAGTCGCCCATTACTTCTCCCTGGTAATCTTCAGGCGTGGTAACTTCGACTTTCATGACGGGCTCCAAAAGTATTGGACCCGCACTCTTCATTGCATCCCGGAAAGCAAAAATGCCTGCCATTTTGAAAGCCATTTCGGATGAATCTACTTCATGGAAGGAACCATCAACAATACGGACTTTGAAATCGATGACCGGGTAAGCAGCAACGATTCCATTTTTAGCGGCTTCGTATATACCATCGATGGTAGGTTTTATAAATTCTTTGGGGATAGTGCCACCGACGATTTCCGAAACAACTTCGATTCCCTCGCCTGGTTTGTTGGGCTCGATTTTGATGACAACGTGACCATATTGACCGCGCCCACCCGATTGACGGACAAGCTTGCCTTCGCCACTGGAAGCTTTGGAAATCGTTTCGCGGTAAGCGATCTCAGGTTTACCTGCTCTTGCCTGTACCTTGAACTCGCGGAATAGACGGTCGCGAATAATTTCAAGATGAAGTTCCCCCATGCCGGCGATCAGCGTTTGGCCCGTTTCTTCATTGCTGGAAACCTGAAAGGTGGGGTCCTCGTCAGAAAGACGGCTTAGGGCCAGGGACATTTTCTCCTGGTCGGCCTGAGTGTTCGGCTCGATAGACATTGAGATAACTGGCTCGGGAAAAGTGGGAGGCTCGAGCGAAATATCGAGGGCTTTGTCGCAAAGAGTGTCCCCGGTCTTTACGTTTTTAACTCCTATAAGAGCACAAATGTCTCCAGAGTAAGCCACGTTGATATCTTCACGGTCATCCGCTTTCATAATCAGAAGACGGCTGACCCGTTCCATCTTCCTGGTGCGGGGATTAAATACTTGAGAGCCTTTTTCAAGTTTTCCGGAGTAGACCCTGAAGAAAATAAGCTTTCCAACGAAGGGGTCGGTCCAAAGCTTGAAGACCAATCCCGCAAATCTTGCCCGGTCGTCTGGACCCAGCTCAACTATTTCTTCATCAGAGTTATGAGAATGCATCGGAGGAAGATCGATCGGGGATGGCAGGTAATCAACAACGGCGTCCAACAGAAGCTGAACTCCTTTGTTCTTAAATGCTGATCCGGGAATCACGCCAATAAAGCTAATTGAAGTAGTCGCTTTACGAAGCGCTGTTTTCAGCTCGTCCACTTCAATCTCTTCCCCGGTCAAATACTTTTCAGCAACCACATCGTCGAAATCGGAAACAGCCTCAACGAGTGCCTCTCTGAGGCTTTCAGCATGTGTCAACAATTCGGTGGGAATTTCACGTACATCAAATTTTACTCCTAGCAGATCGGCCTCATCGAAATAAATGGCCTTCATCATGACCAGGTCGATCATGCCGACAAAATCTTCTTCAGCACCGATCGGGAGAAAAAGGGCGTGAGCATTGGCCGCCAGTTTACTTCGCATTTCTTCTATAACTGCAAAAAAATCGGCCCCGGTTCGATCCATCTTGTTAATGAACGCGATGCGGGGCACTGCATATTTGTCGGCCTGGCGCCAAACGGTTTCGGACTGAGGTTGAACTCCACCAACAGCACAGAATACTGCTACCGCTCCATCCAAAACACGAAGAGAACGCTCAACCTCCGCGGTGAAATCTACGTGTCCGGGTGTATCGATGATATTAACGCGATGCTCTAAACTGGAAAAGGGTCCGGATTGGGTAGTCCAGGCACAGGAAATGGCTGCAGAAGTGATAGTGATTCCTCGCTCACGTTCCTGAGCCATCCAATCAGTTACCGCAGTACCTTCGTGTACTTCACCAATCTTGTGCACAACTCCTGTATAATAGAGAATGCGCTCAGTAGTAGTCGTTTTGCCTGCATCGATATGAGCGGCAATGCCGATGTTCCGAGTACGCTCCAGTGGATATTCGCGCTCACGCGAGTTCAAGGGAGATATGTCGGAAAAACCCATTGCAAAATCCTTACCAGCGAAGGTGCGCAAACGCACGATTGGCCTGGGCCATGCGGTGGACGTCTTCACGTTTCTTAACAACACCGCCAGTGTTGTTGTAGGCGTCGACGATCTCGAGAGCCAGAGCCTCCATAAATGTGATTCCGCGGCGGCTGTGTGCTGCAGCGATCAACCAGCGAAAAGCCAGGCTTTGTTGACGCTCGAATGAAATTTCAACTGGGACTTGGTATGTAGCACCCCCCACACGGCGACTTTTTACTTCAAGGCGTGGACGAATGTTTTCCAGGGCACCCAGAATAAGGTCAATAGGATCGCCCTTTTCCAGCTTTTCAGCCACTTGCTCAAAGGCGCCATAAACGATTTTCTGAGCAATGGATTTCTTTCCACAACGCATGACCATGTTGATCAAATTGCTGACCAAGGGGCTATTGTAACGAGGATCGGGAATTGGAACCCGCTTCACTGCTCTTCGACGACGAGACATAGTAGGAAAATTAAGATTTAGGACGCTTTACGCCGTATTTCGATCGACTGCGGCGGCGTTTCTCAACTGCCAGGCAGTCAAGTGTGCCACGAACGATATGGTAACGGACTCCTGGTAAATCCTTAACACGGCCTCCGCGAACCAACACAATACTGTGCTCTTGCAGGTTATGCCCTTCATCAGGAATATAGGCGATAACTTCGAGCCCGTTAGTCAGACGAACCTTGGCAACTTTGCGAATGGCAGAGTTAGGTTTCTTAGGGGTACGGGTCATCACTTGAACGCAAACTCCACGTCTAAATGGGTTTGAATCCAAGGCTGGCGACTTTGATTTTGCCTTAACGGCTTTCCGGCCTTTGCGGACTAACTGGTTAATGGTGGGCATTGTATATCGTACAAATTTTGCGAAAAGAGGTGGAAAGTAGCACCCTGTAGGGGTTTATCAAGTATATATTTGGAAGTTTTTAAGATAGAATTTCGCTGCAGTCGAAAATCGAAGAAGACGAGTATCTGTCTGGCTTTGCGCTCGAAGAAAACCTCCGAACAACAAGGCGATTAAATGACCGAGGCAGACCCCCATAAAAGGGCCTGCCTCAACCGGTAAAAATGGTTAATAAAAAACCTTAGCCGACCTCTTCATCTGTATCGTCGTCGGACACAAATTCGTTGCCGAAGGTATCAATTTTTAGGTTCCGGTAACGTGGCAATCCGGTTCCTGCAGGAATCAAATGACCCATAATGACGTTTTCCTTGAATCCGGTCAGGTTATCGACCTTTCCAAGCGTTGAGGCATCCGTCAGAACGCGGGTAGTTTCCTGGAAGGAGGCTGCGGAAATGAAGCTCTCGGTCTCGATCGAAGCTTTGGTGATACCGAGGAGAATTGGCTCCCCTTCGGCAGGTTTACCACCTGCTTCACTGATCCGTTCATTTTCAGCCATGAATGTTTTCCGTTCAATCTGCTCACCCCAGAAAAATTCTGTGTCCCCAGGATCGGAGATACGAACTTTTCTAAGCATTTGGGAAATAATAACTTCGATGTGCTTATCGTTAATCGTTACCCCCTGCATTCTGTAAACCTTTTGGATTTCCGAAAGTAGGAATTCCTGTAACGCCGTTGGCCCCAGAATATCGAGAATCTCATGCGGATCGGCGGATCCTTCAGTCAAATGCTGACCCTTGTAGATCTTGTCGCCAACCTGAACGATGATGTGCTTTCCGTGAGCGATGAGGTGATCTTCTTCGCTTCCGGTTTCTTCGTCGGAAACGACGAGCCGTTTCTTACCGCGAACACTGGTTCCGAATGACACGATGCCATCGATTTTGGCCATTACAGTAGCCTCCTTCGGCCGGCGAGCTTCAAAAAGCTCAGCTACACGAGGTAGACCTCCGGTAATGTCCATCGTTTTGGAGGCCGAACGCGGAGTCTTCGCAATCAAAGTTCCAGCCGTAATCGTATCTCCTTCTCCAACCGTCACCTGAGCAGCAGTAGGAATAGCGTAGGTGGCGATTGCCTTGCCGGAATCATCCTGAATTTCGAGCTGAGGATTCAAATCTTCCTTGTGCTCGGTGATTACTACACCGATCCGTCCGGTAGATTCATCGAGTTCCTTTTTAATGGTAACTCCAGGAATCATATCGCGGTAAACAATCTTACCTGCCTTTTCAGAAAGAATAGGCACATTGTGCGGATCCCATTGAGCAAGAATGGTACCGGCGTTAATCTCGGCTCCATCTTCGAGCTGAATAACAGCGCCCACTGGGATGGCATAATTTTCCAGTTCCTTATCACTCTTATCGAGAATCTGAACTGATCCGGTCTTGTTAAGAACCACATGCACGCCCGTACCCACCTCTACAAATCGAAGTCCGGTAAATTTTACGAAACCGTTGTTGCGAACCTGAATATCATTACTCTTGGAGAGGTTGGAAGCAATTCCACCGATGTGGAAGGTACGCATAGTCAACTGGGTGCCTGGTTCACCGATAGATTGAGCCGCGATGATTCCAACGGAAGAACCCATTTCGACCATCTTGTTCGTGGCAGGATTGATTCCGTAACTCCGGGCAGTGATTCCATTGATGCTGCGACAAGTAAGCGGGGATAGAATTTTTACCCGCTCAATGCCTAGTTCTGCAATCCGTTTGCCCACTGTTTCAGAAACCATTCCAGCTTCCTCTACCAACACTTCGTCAGGATTCAACGGGTTGCGAACTTCCTCAGCAACACAGCGACCAATGATCCTGTCAGCCAAAGGAACAATCTCTTCATCCCCTTCACGAATGTCACGCTTCCAGATTCCGTCGCGTTGTCCGTCATCATCTTCCGCGATAATCACGTCCATAGCTACGTCACAAAGCTTACGTGTCAGGTAACCGGCATCCGCAGTTTTCAGCGCAGTATCAGCCAATCCCTTTCGTGCTCCGTGAGTGGAAATAAAGTATTCGAGAACCGACAGACCCTCCTTAAAAGAGGATAGAATCGGACGTTCGATAATTTCACCGGATGGCTTGGCCATCAGACCACGGGTTCCGCACAACTGACGAACCTGTTGGCGATTACCACGAGCACCGGAATCCATCATCAAATAAACGGGATTCGCTTCGGCCTTTCCGTGGTTATGTTCGAGTCCTTCGAAGGTTGCCTTCTGAATCTGATCGGTCGCTCCAGTCCAAATATCTATGATCTTGTTGTAGCGTTCGCCCTGCGTGATGATTCCTTTGCCATACTGGACTCCAACCTCTTCAATCTTTTTCCGCGCTTCAGCCACAATGCCATCCTTGCTCTCGGGAATGATCATATCGTCCATTCCCATTGAGATACCTGCGGTGGTTGCAACGTCGAAGCCCAGCTCCTTAAGATCATCCAATACTTCAATGGTCTTTTCCTTACCTGAAACACGGTAAGTTGAAAGAATGATATCACCCAACTTGGACTTGGCGACAGGGACATTAATAAACCCTAGTTCGTTCGGCCAGATCTGGTTGAACATGATACGGCCAACAGTCGTGCGAATGATCTTCCGCTTGTTATTTCCGTATACCGTTTCAGGGCCTTCGAAGTCAGGATTTACCAGGTCGATCCAGTCGTGTTTACTAAGAACTCCATCGGCCTCAGCTAACATGATTTCGTCCATATCGGCTGTAATCGGCACACGCTGATTTTTCTTCGGTTTGGTCCTGGGTTCAATGGTGATGTAATAAGAACCTAATACAACGTCCTGGGAAGGAGTCAGGGCGGGGTTACCACTTGAAGGAAGGAAGAGGTTATTTGTGGCGAGCATAAGGAGCTTACACTCCATTATCGCCTCAAGTGAAAGCGGAACGTGCACCGCCATTTGGTCACCATCGAAGTCAGCATTATAAGCCGCGCAAACGAGAGGATGAACCCGAATCGCATCCCCTTCAATCAATACTGGTTCAAAAGCCTGAATGGAAAGACGGTGTAAAGTGGGTGCACGATTAAGCAAAACCGGATGCCCATTAGTCACTTCCTCAAGAATATCCCACACTTCGGGCGTACGCTTCTCGATCATCTTCCGGGCACCGCGAACGGTGTGGACAAAGCCAAGTTCCTTAAGACGCCGGATAATAAAAGGTTCAAACAGCACCAAAGCCATTTTCTTGGGAAGTCCACACTGGTGGAGTTTCAAATCCGGACCAATTACGATCACAGAACGGCCTGAGTAATCGACCCGCTTACCAAGAAGGTTCTGACGAAAACGTCCTTGCTTACCTTTGAGCATGTCGCTCAAAGATTTCAACGGGCGGTTTCCAGCTCCGGTTACAGCACGACCGTGACGACCGTTGTCGAACATGGCATCGACCGCTTCCTGCAACATACGCTTTTCGTTATTTATAATAACGTCCGGTGTTTTCAGTTGCATAAGATTTTTCAATCGGTTGTTCCGATTGATTACCCGACGGTATAAATCGTTCAGGTCGGAGGTGGCAAATCGGCCGCCTTCCAACGGCACCAGTGGACGTAGGTCAGGTGGTATGACCGGCAACACTTCGAGGACCATCCACTCGGGACGCGTATCGCTATTGAGGAACCCCTGGATCAGCTTCAAGCGTTTTGAGATCTTCTTTTTGATCTGTTTAGACCGAGTGTTTTGCATCGCTTCGTGCAACTCATCAACGAGGGGCTCGAGAACCGTGTTGGTCAAAACATCGCGGACGGCTTCAGCGCCCATCTTTGCCATGAAGGCGTCTTCACCGTACTCGTCGACCGCCTTTTGGAAATCAGACTCAGTAAGCAGCTGCTTCTCTTCCAGGGGAGTCTTACCCGCGTCGGTTACCATGTAGTTCTCATAATAGATAACGCGCTCGAGATTACGGGCGGTCATATCGAGCATCAGGCCTATACGGCTGGGCATACTCTTTAGGAACCAGATGTGTGAAACAGGAACGGCCAGTTCAATGTGGCCCTGGCGTTCACGGCGTACCCGTGAAACGGTTACTTCAACACCGCAACGGTCGCAAACCACACCTTTGTATTTGATGCGTTTGTACTTTCCGCAGGCGCATTCGTAGTCGCGGACGGGGCCGAAAATGCGCTGGCAGAAAAGACCGCCGGGTT
>Ga0114996_10008303_pt1 | contig 11585 bp, 12 predicted proteins | sample ArcticOcean_MG_C_4_FD_87039 | JGI IMG/M metagenome (GOLD analysis project Ga0114996, IMG submission 87039) | Marine microbial communities from western Arctic Ocean - ArcticOcean_MG_CB4_134 | ecosystem: Environmental > Aquatic > Marine > Oceanic | place: Arctic Ocean: Canada Basin | collected... | reverse complement strand
GGGGGGAAGACTGCCCACCTCTCCGAGCTCATGCATGAGCGGGGGCCCTTGGTGGCGGTGGACCCCAAGGAGAAGCGCATGCGGGGATTGTTGGGAAATCTATATCGCCTGGGTTGCATGAACGTGGTGGTGATCGCGGGCGATGGGCGCCGACTCCCCGCCGGCGCTCTCTTCGATCGGGTCCTCGTGGACGCGCCGTGCTCCGGCGAAGGCAACTACCGGAGGCATAAGGGGAGATTCAGGTCCGCCAGTCACGGTTTCACCAGGCACGTAACAGAGCTTCAAGAGGCGCTTTTACGGAGGGCCATTGCCCTAACGCGACCGGGCGGTACCATCGTCTACTCCACCTGTACTTATGCACCCGAAGAGAATGAAGCCGTGCTGGACCGGGTCCTAAGGGACACGCCGGTCATCATGGAGCGGATTCCTCTGGACAGCACCCACGCACCGGGATTGACCGAATGGGAAGGGCACCGCTTCGACCCGCAGCTGCAGCATGCTTACCGAGTGTATCCGCATCACATGGATTCGGGTGGGTTGTTCATGGCCCGGATGCGGAAGGAAGGCTCGTCGGATTCGTCCCCGGTCCAAAGCGTGGCCCCACCATCGGAATCGGACGGGTGGTCCACGATTCCGCGCGGTTTTTTCGGCGAAAAAGAAGATGATGCGAACCGTCGCATCGAGCGATCGGTCCGCGATATAGGCCAGCGATTCGGGATCGGTCCCTCCACACTGGACGAGGTTCGCTGGATGGTCCGGGGCAAGCACATTTGGTCCCACACCGCAGGCGCGTGGCCGGTCCTCCGCTGGCTCGCCGAGCCCGACCGTAGGTGGAGGGTCATCTCGGTAGGGCTTAGGGCTCTGAGATCTGGCCCGGGAACCGGAGAGACCCCATCCAGCGACTTCCTGACGCGCTGGGGCGGACGAATCCCTCCCGAGTATCGGTTCGATGTCGATGCCGCAGGGCTTCTGCAGCTTCTCGACGGCAGACCTCTTCCTACTGCGGGGCTCCCCCCCGGCCCTGTACCGCTTGCCTGGGATGGCCTCGTCCTCGGCCGAGCGGTGGTAACGGCCAAGGGCCTACTTCACGAGCTAGGCCGGTCTCATGCGCAGCGACTGTCTGCCCTACTTCGCTCGCCGATAACCGATGTCTCGGGCGATAACTCATCATAGCAGGCGTATTTTACTGCTAATAACTAGCCGTTGCCCGTATTGTCCGTCACTGGGTGCCCCGAGCCCTGAAGGTGAGCCACGCAGCTCACCTTCAGGGCTCGGGGCCTGGCCACCTACATGGAACAATCGTAGTCTAGCGAAGGCCAAACCGGCCGCTCTCCTAAGCCGCCAAACTCTCTGAGCGGGAAGCAACCATGAGAGCGGCGCCCACGTTCCACATCACGCAGGAGTCAGGTAGACTTCTGCTGAACCTTGTGTTTGTGCCCTGGCTGCCAGTATCGAGGGTTTCAGGAGTTGAGATTGGAGGCACTGCTGCTGATGCGACGCTCTGCACAGACACACGTGGAACGCGCATTGAATGCCAGTTTCCTATCGACCCATCTCGCGAGTTGCGAGTCCTGGTGGATTGAAACGACAAGAACGCACCGACTTGCCCCGGCACTCAGGCGCTTCTACTCTGGCTCCGCTCCTCCCGACGCCATCTCGTCCGACCGCCCCTTAGCAACGGCAGCATCCTTGAATCAGCCACCATTCCTTCGAATCCGACGAAGCATCCCTTGAATAGGCCGGCCCTCCCTTGGTTTCGCAGGCTTCATTGGCAGGTGTTTGTGGCCATGGCCCTTGGGACGCTCACTGGAACGGTCCTCGGAGAATCGGCGACCGCACAGCTCGGATGGATCGGCGACCTGTTCATGCAGCTTCTACGGATGATCATCATCCCACTCGTTCTGACGTCGATCATCTCTGGGGTTGCAACGGTTGGGGGCGGTGCGACGATCGGCCGGTTATTCACAAAAACCCTTGGGTACTACGTCCTCTCGAGCTCGTTCGCGGTCGTCACTGGCCTGCTCCTCGTGAACCTCATCCGTCCAGGTGTCGGCTCGACCTTGGCCGCATCGGCGGTTCATGAGCTACCTGAGCTTGCAACCCCCAGCTCACCCATCGATCTCCTCTTTGACATCGTTCCGCAGAACGTAGTACAGGCCGCTGCCAACGCGGACATGCTTGCGATCATCTTCTTCTCAATCGTTTTCGGGGCGGCGATCAGCGTGTTGCCTGAGCGAAGCCGTACGACGCTCACTAACCTCTTCGATGCCCTGTTTCAGGCGATGATGCGTCTTACGAATGGGATCATCTTCTTCTTGCCCCTGGGGGTCTTTGGACTGATTGCCGCGATGGTGGGCACTACCGGGTTCGGGGCGTTCAGAGCACTGGCTTGGTACGTGATCACCCTTGGTTCTGGGCTGACGCTGCACTTACTCGTTGGGCTCCCGTTACTCCTGATCCTTCTCGGACGAATCAGCCCGAAGATTCACTTCGCGAACATGCGCGAGCCCCTGCTTGTGGCATTCTCGACGAGTTCGTCCGGCGCAACCCTCCCTGTCACTATGGCCGTCGTCGAAGAGAAAGTGGGAGTCTCTAACCGGGTAGGTTCCTTCGTGCTCCCGATGGGCGCCACCGTCAATATGGATGGCACCGCGCTCTTCGAGTGTGTCGGCGCGCTATTCATTGCCCAGGTCCTAGGATTCGACCTGACGTTGGTTCAGCAACTGATAGTAGTGCTCACCGCGATCCTCGCATCGATCGGGGCCGCGGCGGTTCCGTCGGCAGGGTTGGTCGTGATATTCATTGTGCTCGAGGCGATCAACCTCAGGGGGCCTGAGGTAAACATCATCGTGGGCTCGATGCTCGCGATCGATCGACCTCTCGACATGTACCGAACAGCCGTGAATGTCTTCAGTGACTCTTGCGGGGCTGCGATCGTCGCACGATCGGAGGGAGAAACCGAGGTGGACCTGGAGATTCGGTGAAGACTACCGCCGAGACCTCTTCTTCGCTTTTCGATATTTCTTTGCAGTCTCGTCCGCGACCTCTGGATCTAAATATCCGTGCTCAACCAGGATATTGAGAATTCGCTCACCTCGGTCCGGGAGAGGCGTGCGGCTGACCAAAAGGGCAAACTCGATTTGTTGCTTCTCGTCGATTTGATCCATCACCGCAATCGGGGTGCCGTACCGAAGGAGGATGCGTTTGGCATCCACCGCGACGGAATCACTCAAGTTGTCCTCCCCGAGCAAAGAAAGTTGCATGCAGTCAAATCATCTCAATTTACCACGGTCCAGCCGGGTTGAAAACATCTGATTCGCTATGACTAGGACGCACGGGTATCAGGCAGAACACCTGAGGGAATCGTCTCGACGCTACTCTACGGATCGGGTAGTATACCGGGTCCCGACCCCAGACGTTGACATCCGAGCTCCATTATGATCGACCGCAGCCTGTCGCTATCACGCTCTGTAGAGGACTACCTCAAGGCGATCTACTCTCTTGCGCAGGAAGGAGCGACCACGTCAACCAGCAACATTGCGGAGAGCTTGGATGTCCAGCCAGCCTCGGTCAGCGGAATGATCAAGCGGCTCAAAGAGTCCGGTTACGTCCACCATTTGCCGTACCGTGGGGTGCGCCTTAGCGAGGAGGGTACTCGCGAAGCGCTTCGGATCATCCGGCGGCATCGCATTCTGGAAACCTATTTAAATAAATGTCTTAAATACACTTGGGACGATGTGCACGGGGAGGCGGATCGTCTTGAACATGCGGCGTCTGAGGAACTGATCGAGCGGATGGCTTCTGCCCTTGGGGACCCGAGTCATGACCCCCATGGAGCTCCGATCCCGACCCGGGCGGGGGAAGTGGAGCAAACCGACCACATCACCCTAGCGGAGGTGGCCGCAGGGGACACCGTGCTCATTCGAGCGGTGCGTGGCGACGACCCAGAGCGACTACGCTATCTGGCAGCGAGGGGGTTGCTCCCCGGAGTCCATCTACACGTCGACAGTCGTGCCCCGTTCAACGGGCCGATCACACTGCGGATCGGGGACGGCACCCATGCCGCCCAGACCGTTGGATTTGATCTGGCGACCAGGATTCAAGTCGCGGTCGAGGAGGGCTGATCGAGATGCTGCCGTGCTGGCCGAGAACGAATCACACCTCGCGTTGTTCATAGAGACCCACCCGCAGCTGCAGATCCATCCTCCAGTGAAAGCGCAGTCGGTTCTCACCTTCGACGATCACACCCTCCCTATGGTCACTCCGAGAAGTTTAGGAGCGCTGCCAGTTCCGCGTCCGAGAGACCGTCCGCCGATCGGCTCCCGATCCCACCGCCCGAACGGGAGTGTTTTCCTTCGTCTCGCTCCGTGGAGTCCATAGAGATTCCTGCGTAGTCGAACTGTGCGAGGGACGCCCGCTCCAGCTTGCGACCCAGCCGGTGCTCGATCGACTTCAGGTAGCCGAGGTCACCCCCAGTGATAAATGTCACCGCGGTTCCCGCGGCACCCGCTCTCCCGGTCCGGCCAATCCGATGCACGTAATCCTCCGGGTCCGTCGGGACGTCGTAGTTGACCACGTGTGAAATCCCTTCCACGTCCAAGCCCCGCTGAGCTACATCGGTTGCGACCAGCACCCGGACCTTACCAGACGCGAATCGCGCCAACGCCCTCGTACGATGCTGCATCGGTCGATCAGAGTGCATCGTTTCCGTGGTGATACCTGCCCGCTCCAGTCGGGTCCTCAGGGCGTCAGCCCCGGCCTTGGTTCGGGTGAATATCAAAACCTGATCCCAGGTAGCATCCCCGAGCAACGCGACAAGCAGATCGGGCTTGCTCCCCGGCTTCACTGTATACACGACCTCTTCGATTCCCTCCGCAGTCGTTCCTTCCGGGGTAGCCTCCATCCAGGCTGCGTCTTTGGTGATCTGCAGCGCCAGCGCGTGGACTCCCTGTGGCATCGTCGCGGAGAAAAGCATGCTCTGCCGTCCCCTAGGTGAGCGGCGAAGCACCTCCTCAATCTGCGGCCGAAACCCCATATCGAGCATCCGGTCTGCCTCGTCTAGAACCAGGACGCGAATCTGCGAGAGGCCGACATTCCCACGCTCGAGGTGATCGTTCAGCCTTCCAGGGGTCGCCGTAAGCACCTCGAATCCGGAGCGTAACGCCTCCACCTGTGGACCATAAGCGACCCCGCCGACGATCGACGCAACCCTAACGGCTCCTCCTTTTGCAAGCTCTGTGGCATCCTCGGCCACCTGCTGCGCGAGCTCTCTCGTGGGACAGAGGACCAACACCTGTAGGCCGCCGCCTACCTCCAGCCGCTCCAGCGCAGGAATCATGAACGCTCCCGTCTTGCCGGTCCCCGTCTGTGCAATGCCGACGATGTCCCGCCCCTCCAGGGCCAAGGGAATGGCCTTCGCCTGAATCGGGGTAGGCAATGTCCAACCCAGCGCCTCAATGGCTGCCAGGCGATCCGCGGCTAGATTTAGAGCTCCGAACGTCTCAGGTTGATGCAAATGGCTTCTCCGGCAAGGGCGGCTTAAGATAGGCGGACGCACATTCGGTCGATCGCTGAAGCTTGTAATTTAGGAGAATCCGTCGCATCCGCCCACGGCTGACCCGAACAGAGCACCCTCGTCCCATCGATGACTGACGCACCCTTAGAGTCGGGACGGCCGATCCGAGTGCTCTTCGTCTGTCTCGGAAACATTTGCCGATCTCCCCTGGCCGAGGGAGTGTTAATTCACCTCTGCCATAAGGCGGGAGTCGAGGCCCGGTTGAATGTGGACTCAGCGGGCACATGCTCCTGGCATGTCGGAGAACCCCCAGATGCAAGGGCCATCGAAGTCGCATCGCGAAGAGGGGTCTCGCTGCAAGGGTCCGCTCGGAGCGTGCGGCCCGAAGACTTTGCGAAGTTTGACCTGATGTTAGCCATGGATCGGGATAACCTGAGGCACCTGGAGAAAGAGCGAGCGCGTTTTGGCGAGTCAACCAAAATCGCACTCCTGAGGGAGTTCGACCCGGATTCTGCTGGTGACCTGGATGTTCCCGACCCCTACTCCGGAGGCCCCAGCGAATTCGATCTGGTATTTGACTTGGTGCATCGATCATGCACCGCACTCCTGGGAGAACTCCTGGACCCACAGATTCCGTGTGAACTGCCGCCAGCCTTCCTGCGGGAAGATGATCCCTAGCGATATCTCGGCCCAGGTGGAAGTAGCACTTACAGAGGGGAGGGCTTGATGCTGCGAGCTTCGGCGTTTAGGCGCTCGGTCATGCCTACATCCACCCGGTGGCCTGGATCTGGACCGCGTGCAGCGACTTATTCGCAATCTTTTTTAGGGGCGTCAGTCGGATGCCAGGCGCTCAATCGCGTCCTCTAGGATGTCATCAGAAGTAGCGAAGCTCAGCCTGACGAACCGGTCATCTCCAAACGCGGAGCCTGGGACCAGCGCCACCCCCTGCCGCTCCAACACTCGCGAGCACCATTCGTTCGAGTTTGATACCTCCCCGTCGTAATCCGCATCGACCTTGAGAAACAGGTAGAAGGCCCCATCCGGCTGGACGAACGAGAAGCGCGGCAGCTTCTCCCGCACGAGCCTGACTACCAAGTCACGACGCCGATGGAAAGCGGCTACCATCGTCGCGATCGAAGCACTCGCTTCGTCCCGCCTCGTCAGCGCTGCCAGCGCCGCCATTTGCGATGGTGTCGCGGGATTGGAGGTCGTCTGACTCTGAAGTGCCCCTACCTTCGATGCCAACCCGCTATCCGTCAGCATATATCCGAGCCGCCAGCCCGTCATAGCGAACGTCTTCGAGACCCCGTCGACGACGACAAACCGCCCTACCTCATCGGGATGCAACTGGAATAGGCCCGGCGCAACCGAGTTAGCCTCGAGAAAACAGATCTGCCGGTAGATTTCGTCGCTAATCAGCGCTACGCCGTGCTCCTTCGCCCAAAGGGCGATATCCCTGAGCTCCTGTAGCGTGTAGACCGTACCTGCAGGATTAGACGGCGAGCTGATGATCAGCCCCTTGGTTCGCGAGGTCCTCGCCCGTTCGAGATCATCCGGAGATAGGCGGAAGTCCCGGGCTTCGGGGCCGACAAGAAAGATGGGCTCCGCCCGCGCTAGAGAGACGAACGCCGGATAACTCGTCCAGTACGGCCCCGCGATCAACACCTCGTCTCCGGGACCGAATAGCGAGAAGCAGGCATTGAACAGCGCCTGCTTCGCACCCGCGGAAACAACAACGTTTCCCGCTCCCAGCGTCCACCCAAGGGCGGCAGTCGCCATCGCATTCTGCGCAACGGCGGCTCTGAGCTCAGGAAGACCTGCCGCCGGAGTGTAGCGCGTCTTACCCACTCGGATTCCATCCACAGCAGCGTCAGAGATCCACGCCGGAGTATCGAAATCGGGCTCACCCGCGCTAAGATTGATGATGTCCCTCCCCTCCGACGCCAACTTCTTCGCGAGAGCGCTCACAGCCATTGTCGCGGAGGGTTGCAACGTGGAGATGTTTTCGCTGTAGGTCATGGGAGAAAGTTCTCTCAGCAAGTGGACCTCAGATCCCTGTTTCGCGAAAGGTAGGGAAGAGAGATCAGTGGACTTGAAATCACGAGTTTCGGAATATCAGCGCCTCATCGAACCCAAGCAACCAGGCCGCAACCGGGTCGAGGCTGGATGCTAGAGACTGACCTCCGGTTCGCCTTCGATTACGTGGATCCGGGATCCTATCTTGCTGCCGTGCTTCTCGAACGATACAAGCCACAGCTGCATGGCTCCGTTCAAGTGACTTGGATCCCACTCGAGCTCAGCCCCCCTTGGGCCGCCTCCATCGACGTGCGAGCGCCAGCATGGACGAAGATGACGAACGCCATATGCGAGCAAGCCAAGCGCGAGGCAGTTCTCTTCCATACTCCGGTGTTAGTCCCCAGAACGCGGAAAGCGCATGAACTCGCGCTCCACGCAAAGGAAAAGGGTTGCTTCGAGGCCGTGCACCGAGCACTCTTCGAGGCCCAGTTTCAGGAGGGAACTGACATCGGTCGAATCGATGTCCTCGTAGAGATTGGCGCCATCGCAGGCCTGGAGCGGAGCGAGACTCGTACGGTCCTCGGGGTTGACCGCTTTGGCCCAGTGGTCTCAGCGCTCAGAAGTGATGCCCTGGCAGAGGGGATTCGGGGCGTGCCCACGATCACTGGACCGAATGGGGCGATCGAAGGGTTCCAGGATTCGGAGTCGTTTTTCGATTTCCTCGAGACCGTGGCAGATGGAGGACCGTCCTCGGGCGACTCGGATCGGCCGAAGTAGCCCATAACACGCGTTGAACTACGGCGAGGTGCACGCGACATGGCAGGATACGTAAGGAACACGGCCTTCTCACCCGATGAGATACTAGACCGAGCGGCGGAGATATTGCCGGACCGACTCGGGCTCTCTCGGACCGGAGGATCCGGTTACTCGGCCACGTACACCGGAAGCGAAGGGACGGTGACTTTGTCTGCGCATCGTCACTCGCTCTATACCGAGGTCACCGCTGATACCGACCAGCTCCGGACGTCGCATCTCGACTACGAGATTCAAAAGTTCCTGAATCGCCTCCCTTATGAAGTGGGGGATGAGGGGGGACCTGGCTCTGGAGACCCGACCCCCCGGCCACGAGTATCGAATGGAATCGTTTGAGGAACTCGAGCTCGCCGCCTCCATCGTGGAGGCGCTGGCATCGGAAGGGGTCGGGAGGCCCACAGCCCTACAATGTCAGGCAATCCCAGTACTCAGGCGTGGCAGCTCCGCAATCTTGCGGGCGGGCCCAGGGGCGGGACTGCTGGTCGCATATGGAACCGCTCTCCTCGACCGACTTCCAGCGGATAACGGCCGACCTGCGGCCCTGATTCTCACTCCAGAGAGGGAGCGCGCAAGGCTTCTTGCTCTCTCTCTAGCCCGCCTGGCTATCGAGTCCAACCATCGAATCGGAGCGCTTGGCGTCCCCTGGGATCGGGCTGAGGAGTCTGACATCCTGTTCTTAACTCCCGAGGATCTAACCACCGCGGTCGCATCTGCCAGGGTGAAACTCGACCTCGTCACGGCGTTGGTGTTGGATGGTGCTGCAGCCGTCCTTAGGGGTTCAGGGGAAGTGGAAGCGCTGAACGACGTGCTCCAGTCCCATACCGGAGAGGGACTCCAGATTGTCGTCATGGGAGACCCTCTGACGCCCAGCGTGCGGCGGTGGGTGGATAAGCACGTAAGACGGGGGATCTTCCTACCGGCAGAGGCGGGTGCAGATCGGACCGAGACGGCCCCTGTCGCCCGGGGCACTCTCAGCCTCTACACGCTCGAGGGTGACGTCGACCGTGCACTCACAAGGGTTGTGTCCGGACTGCTAGCTCAAGAGCATCCGCACGTTCTGGTCTTTGCGAGGTCTGAGGACCGCCTGGCGGACATCGGAGATATGCTCACACTTCATGGATTCAGTGTCGGCCGGCCTGGCGAGCTGGACTCCACCATCTGGCTGGGAGCCGATCCCTTGGAAGTCCGTGCTGCGCTTGCCGAGCAGGAAGATGCAGCTCAGTCCGTCGCCATCATTTCAGCGGATGTCCCCACCGACGCGGATGAGTTGGATCGACGCCACGGGGGCGGAGCCCAGGGGACGGTGGTTGCACGGCCCTCACGGGTGCCTCATCTGCGGCGTGCCGCCCGCGAGGCGGGATATTCGATATCACCTGTCGTGCTGCCCTCAGTGTCGGCAGAGACCGAAACAGCCCGGTTCCTGAGCCGAGTCGAGTCGGCACTCGAGGAGGAAGACCTCGTCCCCTACCTTGGGATGCTCGAGCCGGTCATCCGCAGTCGGGGTGCAGCGGAGGTCGCGGCCGCCCTCGCTGCACTTCTGAGAGGCAGAAGGCGTCGGTCCAAGGACTCGAGCCGGAGCCCTGGGAACCCCTCCGATCAGGAGGATCTATCCCTTTCACAAAAGCGGCCTCCCGCCTGGGCAAGACTCTTTCTGAGTATCGGACTCCGAGATGGAGTGGCGCCCAGAGATCTCCTTGGGGCGATTACGGGAGAAGCCGACATCCGGGGAGAGCAGGTAGGGCGGATCGACGTGAAGGACGGGTTTTCCCGGGTCGAGGTGCACGACACCATCGCTGAGCGAGTGATCCGTGCGCTAAACGGAACCTCGATTCGAGGCCGGAGCGTGCGCGTGGACTATGACCGCGGGGAATCGCGCCCACAGCGAAAGGCAGCTCCTAGGGAGCGAGCACCCCGTCGACCAGGTCCCAAGAGGAAGAAATGAGAAGGGCGGCGCGCCTACTCGACACGCCGCCCACCTGCATATATGAAAGACCGCTGCCGGGATTACTTCACGGCATCTTTCAGACCCTTGCCTGCCCTGAACCCTGGGGTCTTGGTCGCAGCAATCCGGATGGTTTCTCCGGTCCGCGGATTGCGACCCGTCCTGGCCTTTCGATGTTTTGTCTCAAATGTTCCAAAGCCCGTGATCTGCACTCTCTGACCTCCACTGAGAGCACTCGCAATCACGCCGTTGGTGGCGAATAATGCATCCGCAGCCCGACCTGCATCAGCCCGTGTCATGCCAGTTGCGCTCGCAAGTGCGTCGACGAGATCAGATTTGTTCATACAGGTCACTCCTCATGCAGAGATGGTATGGGGCTCGGCGGTCCGCCACCGTTCGAAGGACCTGTCATCACGACTCATTCCCAGGGGGAACAGGAGGTCACGGATCCCGACCGGAAGCTGAAACTAGGGTAAGTATCCCCTGGAGGGCCGTCAAGAGAGTTGACCGGCGACAACCCGCATGGATATTGGCCTTTTGGCCCGAGCCCAGGAACATTTCAAGCTGCGTCACCCCTGTCCTCCGCGCCGGCCGGCGACAGACCCCCAGTGAATAGACTATCTAAGTGTATTATATATCGTATCTTATAGAGATCACATACGCCTCGTGCCCAGCCGGTATAGATACTTGACCGGTCCTGCGGGGCCAAAACCGTCTGGAGTTCGCCAACGCGATGCAGAAACCCTCACAAGGGGGCCCGTGAACGACGGCAGAGTGTACTCGAGAACCGATCAATCACAGCTCCGGGCATCTGCCCGTCAGGGCCGGGCGGTGAGGTGCCCGCGCTGTGCACAGCCGGTCGTCCCACGCCCCGTTCCGCCGGTGCCGGGAGTCGCCTACGTGCGAACGCGAGCGTGGTGGCTCTGCGAGGGTTGTGGGCGAGGGGCGGTGCTCGATGTAGAGCGGTCATCAATAGTTTTTGAACGATCCAGTATGCGCTGCTCTTAGCGCTCTCAACTCCCGATTTGCGGCCGGCTACTGCTATGGCTGCGCGGGTCGTTCGTAGACGATCTGGGACACACGGTATTCAGCCTAGGGCTTGCCTGCGGATACTCGGGCAATCAGGCTTTGCGGAGTGCGGTTGTGCCGTACACCCCTTCCCGGCTCCGAGAGTTGGGCGCCTTCGAAACAGTCGCCAACGCCTTTTTCAAGGAGCTCTCAGAGCTTTGAGACGACTCCACAGACAAGCGATAGGCATGTGAGTCCAATCTTCCACAACATTGATCCATTCATCTTCCG
>Ga0114996_10008302_pt1 | contig 11588 bp, 9 predicted proteins | sample ArcticOcean_MG_C_4_FD_87039 | JGI IMG/M metagenome (GOLD analysis project Ga0114996, IMG submission 87039) | Marine microbial communities from western Arctic Ocean - ArcticOcean_MG_CB4_134 | ecosystem: Environmental > Aquatic > Marine > Oceanic | place: Arctic Ocean: Canada Basin | collected... | reverse complement strand
GCAAATTGGGAAGGGCCTTTATGAAGGAGCACTTCGGGCTAATATAAACATCGTTGGCGGAGAGCTTGCTCAACTTCCTGAGATAATTCAGGGCTCAAGAGATGGGTATGGATTTGATGTCGTGGGTACTTGCATAGGCAGCGTGAAGATAGACAGGGTTATCGACGGCAAGGATCTTGCTGCTGGTGATGTTGTTGTTGGCCTGTCCAGCAGCGGGCTTCACAGCAACGGATTTACATTGGTTCGAGAGATTCTTTCAGAGGCATATGGGTATCAACTCGACGCTTTTGTTCCTGAATTAGGTAAAACATTAGGGGACGAACTATTGACCCCTACACATATATACGTTCCTGAAATTCTGGGATTGCTGGCTAGTGGTATATCAGTTAAAGCACTTGCACATATATCTGGCGATGGTTTGCTGAATCTTGCGCGTGTCGCTGCTGACGTTGGGTTTGTTGTTGATCAGTTACCCAGGCCCTTACCAATTTTTGAGTTTATACAGAAAACACTAAACCTTCCCTTGGATCAGATGTATGAAGTATTCAATATGGGGATTGGGTTTTGCGTAGTGGTGTCTTCTGGGGATGCGCAACAAGTTATTGATATAGTTGGCCAGAATGGCTCTTCGGCCCAAGTCATCGGCCACGTTGTTGCTGATCCCGAAAGGCGCGTATGGCTACAGGAACAGAGACTTGTAGGCGCCAACGGGAAATTCCGATTTGACGCCTAGCTATTTTTAGTCAATTCTTGCAAGAGCTCGCCCGAAGGCGTCAGTATGTATACCAACCACTTCCTGTTTTTCTCCCTAATTGACCGGCAGTGACCATTTGCTGCAATAATCCGCTTGGCCTATATTTTGGATCGCCGGTGTGCTCGAAAACAGTCATGATCTCGTGAAGGGTTATATCTAATCCTATTAGATCCATTAATTGAAAAGGCCCCATAGGGTGATTCAGGCCGGATCGTACGCATTCGTCAATATCTTCTTTAGTGGCGACCCCTTCCTGTAACAGGAAGGATGCTTCGTTCAAGAAGGGAGCTATGAGTCGATTTACAACAAATCCAGCGGTGTCGTTGACGGGAACCGGTGTCTTGTTAAGCGCCAGTGATAGGTCGGTGACAACTTTCACTGCTTTATCACTTGTGTGATATCCCCTAATAACCTCCACTAGATTCATTGCATAAGGAGGGTTGAAGAAGTGCATACCTATGACCCTATCGGGGTGCTGTACTGTCGCTCCTAATTCTGTGATAGGGATAGTGGAAGTATTCGACGCTAGGACTGTAGTCACAGGAACTAATGACTCTAATTGCTTTAAGAGAGCCCCCTTTGCTGCGAGTTCTTCCCAGATGTTTTCAATGATTAGGTCGCATTTTTCTACAGAAGAAATAGAGTCAGAAGTAGCTATGTTGGCGATAGCAGTATTCATTACTTCGTCTGTAATGAATCCGCGTGAAACAGAGCGTTCGAGGGCGGCTTTGATACGGGCAACAGCCGTTGACAATTGAGCTTCAGTGAGGTCAACCATGGTGATGGAATAACCCGCTTGTGCTGCTATTTGTGCAATGCCTGATCCCATGATTCCGGAGCCGATTATCCCGATGTGCTTGGTCATATCCTTCTCCTTATATTTTGATACTATGCGTATGAAGGTACCTCATGTACTGTGGCACTTAAAGTACAGGGGATCTAGTAGTGTACAGTTCCGGAGTTTTTCCTGTAGCCCACTCTATTGCTTCGGATGCAATAAAAAGAGAGCCCGTCACTAGGATTGCATCAGTATTTCCGCTGGATGCGATAGCGAAGGTCAAGGCAGATGCCACTGAGTCCATTTCAGTACAGGGTTGAGAAAATCGTTCGAAAAATCCTCGGATCTCTTCAGCGGAAAATGCTTTTGGGTGCCTGCTACGGGTCGTGATGATTTTCTTAGGATTCATGAGGCTTAGTTCTTTAGCGATGTTACTTGCATCCTTGTCAATTCCGCACCCGAATATCAAGGTAATGTCGAGGTCGGTAATGTACTGACTGACTGTTTCCCTTAATCGTTTTGCTGAGTCAACGTTATGAGCTCCGTCAGTTATGACTAAAGGGTTCGTGCTTAGAACCTGAAACCTTCCAGCCCACTGGACATTAGCTAATCCTTGATACTTAGCCGCTTGTGAGACTGGATGCCCGGCCTGGGTCACGATATCGATAGTCTTTAATGAAACGATAGCATTCTCAATTTGGTGGTTTCCGAGCAGCGGAGTTCGATGTACGGGATTATCTTTCTTGTTGAGGATCTGGAAAGTTTGGGCTTCGAAAGTTTGTTCAATGATGTCCGCTGTCCATTCGTTGCTGGGAACATATAATAATGCTCCCATGTCTGAGCAACGTTGTTCAATTACTTTCATTGCCTCATTCGTTTGGGGGGAGGACACAAGCGGAACGCCTAATTTGACAATGCCAGCTTTTTCGTGAGCTATCTCCTGTATTGAATCCCCTAAGATTCTTGTGTGGTCCAAGCTAAGGGAGGTGATAACACATGCGAGGGGAGAATGCAGTATGTTAGTAGCATCTAATCTTCCCCCTAATCCTGCTTCCAAGACTTGAAAGTCAACGTTCTCTTCTGAAAAAATTGTGAAAGCCATTGCCACTAATGTTTCGAATACTGATGTGATGTCATTAGTAGTATGGTTTTCCATACTACTAATCTCATGGGAGAGTGTTTCGTAGTGAGCACCGAACAGTTCCTTGCTTATGGGTTCAAGCCCAATGCGAATGCGCTCACGGAATTCATGAATATGCGGGGAAGTAAATAGGCCGACCTTGTATCCTGCGGCAGTTAAGATGGAGGTAATCATTGCTGCAGTGCTGCCTTTTCCCTTCGTACCTGCAATGTGAATGGTTGGGATATCATTTTGAGGATTTCCAAGACGTTCCATTAAGGCGTTAATACGGTCCAAGTTGTAGAACCTTTTCGTTGCCTGTTGATCCTGGGGACCAGTCTCAGAATTGGGTAATGATAGCAATTGATAGATAGCCTGATCGTAGTCCAAGATGCCTCCATGATTCCCACTGCTTGAACGACTTGCATTAACGGACATTTCACTATAAAGAATGCCTGCAGCTTGAGAGTATTATAAGACTTGATATATGAATGGGATAGAGTTAGCATCAGCGAACTAAGACGTGAAGGTGTTGTGATAGGGTTATTGTTGGGTGGTATTTGTCTGTAAAATATGATAATACGCTATTCATTATCTGTAATCGTTAGGAGAGTTTGATGACTATTGACTTACTAGGCGATATATTGCCGGATAGCAGTACGGCGAATGCTTTAGGGCATCTTGAAATAGGTGGGTGCGATACGATTCGCCTAGTCGAGGAATATGGAACGCCTCTATATGTTTATGATGAAGAAACGCTTAGGGCCAGGTGTCGAGAATTTGTACAGGAATTTTCAAATGCATACAGTAATGTTGAGATTGTTTACGCCAGTAAGGCCCTCCTTTCACTCTGGATGGCAACTATAATAAAGGAAGAAGGTCTTGGCTTAGATGTAGTATCTGGAGGGGAACTCGCACTTGCTCAGGAGGTTCAGTTCTCTCCGGAGAAAGTGTATTTCCATGGTAACAATAAGACATCAGAAGAGTTGCGGGATGCTGTGAGGTATGGGATCGGGTATGTGGTTGTGGACAACCTACATGAGTTAGGCCTGATAGAGGATATTTGCAAAACCGAAGGGACTGTTCAAAATGTGCTGCTTAGGGTAACCCCAGGTTTTGATGTTCATACCCATGCCTATACAGCTACCGGGGTGCTTGACAGTAAATTTGGAGCTCAGATCGTGACGGGGATGGCTCATGAATTGTTACTACAAGCGCTCAACTCACAATATGTGACCGTGCGGGGTTTGCATTTTCATTTAGGGTCCCCAATTCCAGAATTGCAAGATTATGTTAAGGGGATCGAGATAGTGCTTGATTTTGCAGCGAAGGCGGTTACAGAAGGATTGCAGCTGGAGGTGTTGAATGTAGGCGGAGGCTTTGCAATCCCATACACGCGCAACGACAGTGTTCCTACAGTAAGGGAATACGCTAGTACAATCGTAGGGAGTGTAGTGGATGGGTGTAAGAAGAGAGGGATTAACTTGCCGCGCTTAGTTATTGAACCTGGTAGGTCTATTGTTGGGACAGCAGGGGTTGCTTTCTACACGGTCGGCAGCGTCAAGGAAATTCCAGGGATACGAGTATATTGTGCAGTGGATGGTGGAATGGGGGATAATATACGACCCGCACTTTATGGCTCCTCGTATGAGGCTATTCTTGCCAATAGGGCTACGGATGAAGCAACATCCGTTGTGACCATTGTGGGCAAATATTGCGAATCCGGTGATATTTTGGTGCGTGACATTAAGTTGCCATCCGTATCTGCGGGGGATATTGTAGCGATTCCAGTTTCTGGAGCGTATTGTCTGTCAATGAGTAGCAACTACAATATGGCATTGCAACCGGCAGTTGCGCTAGTTGATGGCGAGGGATCGCGCATCGTGCGTCGCCGGCAGACGTTTCACGATTTGATTGCTGCCGAAAGGCAGCTATAATTTACTAACGACCATAGAAGGAACAAGAGTGTGGGATATTATTGGCAACGAACCTGAGGTGGCATTGCTACAAGATAGCATTATCGCCAGGCGATGGGCTCATGCCTATCTGATCGTAGGTCCTGAATTTTCAGGCAAACGCGCTATGGGTCTGCAGTTTGCTAAGGCCCTGAATTGTCTTAGTAGTGATAAGCCGTGCGAAACTTGTTATCAGTGTGTGAGAATTAATGACAGTAAGCACGTTGACATCTTGACTATAGATATACAAAAAGAAGCGAGTTCTGGCGTTGAAAATTCGAATCAGCTTGCTATCCTACGTGATATATCACGATCCTTGGCACTGACTCCTGTAGAGGGGAAAGTGCGTGTTGTAATTTTCGAGAATGCAGATCGAATCAGTAATGAAGCTCAAAACAGCTGCCTTAAATTGCTGGAAGAGCCACCGCCTAATGTTGTGCTTATGCTTCTAGCAGCAAATTCCCACGCCGTGTTGGATACTTTGAGGTCTAGATGTCAGTTAGTGACTATAAGCCCTGTTTCATTCAAGTCTATGATGAGCTACCTAGTAGACGTTAAACTACTTCCTATTGATTCAGCATCTGTGATTGCTAGAGCTGCAAGGGGGTTGCCGGGACTTGCTGACGCTTTGATGGAAAACCAGGAATGGCAAATTGAGCTAAACAGTAAATTCACGCAGTTTGTGGAAATATTTGATAAAGCTATTCCTGAAAGATTGGGAATGGTGCCAGTTCTTGAGCAAAGTGCTGACAGATCAAGAGAGCAGATAATCCGATTGCTGCGGTTGTGGGTGGGATGGTATAGAGACATATTGGTAGTGCAGTATGGTGTGCAGGAAGGGGTTCTATATTCGCAGTTCAGCGATAAGACAGAAGAATTGAGCTGTCAAACTACCCCTGAGGCAGTTTTGGATTCTATTCAGGCAATAAGTGTAGCAATACGTAATATTGGGATGAATGCCAACATTCGGTTATCTTTGGAACGCTTAGTGATCTCGCTATAGTTGAAGCGTCGCTGAAATGTTCAGTTGTTATTCGGATGTCGTACAATTGTGTGGGATGTTGAAAAAGTCATTGAGAAGGAGATAACACTGCCGTGAGGCCCAATAGTAGCCGAGTCAGTATTGTTTTGCCGGTTCTCAATGAGGAAAAGATTCTCAGAGAATCTGTTGAGAAGTTAAGAATGTTCTTGACAGATCATTTCCCCTATGAATGGACGATTATTGTGGCTGATAATGGATCCACTGATCAGACCCTCAATATTGCCCAGCAGTTGATGTCAGAATTCGACAATATTGATACATTGTACCTTACCCAACGTGGTCGAGGGAGAGCATTGAAGCAAGCGTGGATCGATAACGGTGCGGCTATATTGGTATATATGGATATTGATCTTTCTACAGGGCTTGAATCGCTGATACCTTTAGTTGATGCCATTGAGCACGATGGGTTTGATCTAGCCGTTGGGTCACGTCTGTTGCCAGCATCTAGAGTGGTTGGTAGATCTTTAAAGCGAGAAGCTTTATCACGGGGTTATGTTTTTTTAATAAAATGCCTATTCCTTTCTGGTATCACAGATGCTCAGTGTGGGTTCAAAGCTATTTCTGGCTTAGCGGCCAAGGCTCTGATGCCATTGGTTGAAGATAATGCTTGGTTTTTTGATACGGAATTACTACTTCTTGCAGAAAGATTTGGGTTCAAACGAAAAGATATTCCGATAATATGGACTGATGATCCAGATACACGAGTAAGAATAGCCAGTACAGTGATAGAAGATTTGAAGGGGCTAATGAGGTTAAGATTCGGAAACCAAGCTTCACCTCGCTGAAGGATAGTAAACCACTTAGCCTTGAGCGATGCTGTGGGATTACGAAAAGTTGCTGAATAAGGGACTTGGAGGCCAAAAATATGTCTAAAACTCTATTGGTTATAGATATGCTGGTAGGTTTTTTGGAGCCAGGGAGGCCGCTTTATGTTGGAGATGAGGCAGTCAAGATCATTTCGCGGGTGGAGCAATTAATAGTGCAGGAAAAAACTAAAGGGACAACTATTCTATTTGTGGGTGATTCCCACGATGTGGGCGATCTCGAATTCCAAATGTTTCCTGAGCACTGCATCAAAGGAACTGAGGAAGCTAATGTTATAGATAGACTTGTTCCTTACGTCGATAGCATAGTGAGGAAGAGACGTTACAGTGCGTTCTTCGACACGGATCTGGACGATCGCTTAAAGAAATCAGGCACTCAAGAGCTGATGCTAGCTGGGGTATGTACTGATATTTGTGTTATGCATACAGCTGCTGACGCACGCAACAGGGACCTTGCTGTTGAGGTTGTTAGTGGTGCGGTTGCATCATTTGATCAGGGTGCACATAAATATGCCCTCCACCATATGGGCACCATTCTTGGGGTAACAGTGAAGGATGAATAGAGAATTCTTGTTCTGAGGAGTTTCCATGAGCAATCCTGATTTTGGGATAAGCCCTTCAATAATTCATGGGGATACTGCCGATGTGTATTTCCATAGAACTATGGAGGTTCTAAGGCTAGAAAACATGAATCCGACTGTGATTATGGAGTTTTTTGCGAATAGGCCAGGAATTATTTGTGGGCTAGAAGAAGTGAAAGTGCTTCTTCATAAGGTTTTGCCTGAAGAAAATACAGAGGTATGGACCCTGGAAGAGGGGAGCACAATTGACAGGAAGGAAGTTGTTTTAAGGATAAAGGCAAGGTATGTTCCCTTAGGCCTTTATGAAACAGCTATATGTGGAATCTTGGCATCGTCAACAGGTTGGGCCACAGCTGCTGCAGAGATTGTTGAAGCTGCGGGTGGTTCTCCAGAAAAGGGAGGCATCCCAGTAGTGTCCTTCGGGGCACGGCACGTTCATCCAAATGTCGCAGCAATTGCTGATTATGCTGCTGTAACAGGTGGGTGCGTTTCTTGCTCGACAAACTTAGGGGCCAAACTTGCAGAGGTGAGTGCAACAGGGACTATGCCGCATGCCTTGATTCTGATATTTGGTGATACGGTGAGAGCAATGCAATCTTTTGATAAGCACATGCCTTTTGAGGTTGCTAGAATAGCTCTCGTCGACACGTTTAAGGATGAGGCAGAGGAATCTTTATTGGTTGCCCGTGCACTTCGGGAAAAACTCAGAGGAGTCCGACTTGACACTGCTTCTGAGCGAGGAGGGGTGACACCAGAATTAGTTCGTGAAATAAGAGCACGCTTGGATTTAGAGGGGTTCAATCATGTCAACATCTGGGTTAGTGGGGGTCTGAATCCGGAACGGATTGCGCGATTTAGAGAGCTGGATAGCCCGGTCACAGGATTTGGAGTTGGATCTTATATTTCGGGAGCTTCTCCAAATGATTTCACGGCTGATATACATGAAGTTGACGGAAAGCCCATTGCTAAGCGAGGGCGAATACCTGGTGTGACCAGGAATCCACGGCTAAATAGAATTCTATAGCCCTCTAGTTAAAGCTTTGTGAATTCAGTTATGAGAACAGTGGTACTTGTGTCGGTAATGCGAGCCCAGTTTGCTATTCGGTGCCCTACAACCCAAACAAGGCCTGAGGAGCTAAGCAGCAAGGGCACTTGGTCTCGTTTACTCTGTGGAATATGCTCATCCACGAAGAAGTCTTGCAACCTTTTGTCTTCAATCATGCCCATTGGTTGAAACCGATCTCCCTGTAGTCTTCCACGGACATAGAATTCAGTACCAATGGCCGCCATATCTAAGGACGCTACAAAGGCGTTTTGAGATAGTTGGTTAAATTTGGTGGTCCAATCCTCTAGGGATACCACGGAGGATTCAATTTTCCAACCTGGAATCGTAGTTACGCCTGGGAAATTGATGGGATGTGTCCCTAAGATATTTTTTTCAGGATTTCCTGCAAAGCTTTTATCAAATACTCCAGAAGAGTATGTGGTAGTGAATTCGATTTGCCCAGGCAGTCGTAATTGGCGGCCGGCTCCAACTGACAGTAGTTGGCGTATATCGTCAATCTGCTTTTGGGAGATCATGCTGTCGGGAGGCGCTACCAGATTATAGGCCTTCTTTATAATAGTGGCTTGAATTGCAGGATGCTCAGAGGCAAACAATTTCTTACTTATTGTTATATTTGCTGGAGATTGTTCGACCAGGTTGTGCCATATTCGTTGAACGTGCTCTTCCATGAATTCGGTGGCCTGATAAGAGGAGTGAGATAAACGTATTAACGATTCATTTATTGCTGGGTTGTATTGGGAAAGTAATGGAACAAGTTCGTTGCGAATTCGGTTTCTCAAGAAAACACTGGATTGATTAGTGGAATCGACTCGTGGATTCATGCCAACGCTATTGCAGTATTCGAGGGTCATGGCTTTGCTGATTGCTAGCAGAGGCCTTATTAGGTGGACGTTGGAGTCAGTTACGGGAAGTGAACCCTTGAGTTGCATCCCCACTAATCCAGATAGCCCTGATCCTCTTATCAAGTGGAGCAGGATTGTTTCAGCCTGATCGTCTGCTGTGTGTCCTACTACTACGTGGTCAATTTTCAGTTCTGTTGCTAGGTCCTCGAAAAACTGATAACGCGCTGTTCGGAGAAATTGCTCGGATACGGATTTAGTGTGCTGGCCTCCCTTTGGATGGTCTAAGGTTCGGGTAAATACAGGTATATTGAATTTTGCAGCTTGGTCTCGGACGAACCGAAGGTCCTCTATGCCTTCAAGGCGCCTGACACCGTGGTTGATATGAGCAACAGTTAGATCGAGAGATAACGGCTTTCGGAGTCGCCATAGCATATGAAGCAAAGCGATGGAGTCTGGCCCACCGGAGACGCCTACAAGCAGTGATGTTGGTGATGTTATTCCAGCTTCTTTCAATGCCTTTTCAGTTTGGCGGATCAATCGACGCTCGAGAAAGACTTCAGGTTTGGATGTCATCGGACTAACCTCAGCAGATAAAATTAATTTCTATGAATATCGGTAACCATAACCGAAGTTTACTGCATTAAGAAAACAAGTGGGTTTAATCTTCTAAGTGAGCTGCTGTGGCCGTCACGGTGACTGATTCGATCTTGACCTTGGATACTTCAGACACGGTGAAAGTAAATCCACTATAGAGAATGTGCTCCCCTTTATATGGTATGCGGCCAATGAGATGCAGGAGGAAACCCGCTAAGGTCTCATAGTCCCCTTCTGGAAGATTTAAATTGAGTTCGTCGTTCGCCTCCTCCAAGCGTATACTTGCATCGACAGCAAATGTGTAATCGTCTATCGGAGTGACTTCAGAAATAAGAGGGGATCCTTCTTCCCCGCCTCTTCCAACTACTTCCTCAACAAGCCTCCTAAGGGTTACCAATCCTGCCGTTCCTCCATACTCGTCGATGAGAATGGCCATTTGGTGCCCAGCTTGCTGCAATTCAGCGACGAGGTGGGAAACTAATTTGGTTTCTGGGACAAAATAGGCTTGCCTGAATACCTCAGACACTTCATCTTCATCTTCTAACTCTTTATTTGCGATTGCTTTCATAATATCCTTAATCGATAGAAGCCCGATGACGTTGTCCATTTTTGATTCATAAACTGGAAACCTGGTATGCGTATGTTCGCTGTATAGCTCAAGGAATTGGCGCAAATTCGTGCCTTTTTGCACCCAAATAATTTCGGTTCTCGGGGTCATGACTTCGTGAACCTGGCGATCTCCAAATGCTAGTACCTTTTCCAACATTTCAGCTTCAGAATGCTCCACAGCCCCTTCTAGGCGTCCTAAGGAAATAATTAATTTGATGTCTTCTTCCGATACCGTAGAGCTCTCAGTAGGGTTGCCTAGGATTTTTTGGACGCCAGTCGCGAAAATCTGTATTAACCATATTAATGGGCGCAGTGCAATTTCAAAAGCCCTGAGAGGCCGCCAGTAGAGTAAGGCCAGTTTGAGTGAGTAGGTTGTCGCAATAGTTTTTGGAATAATTTCTCCGAAGATAAGCAGTAGTACTGTGACTGCCACAGTTGCTACTATGATTCCAGCTTGTTGGTTTTCGATTAGCTGAAGACTCAGAGCAGTTCCCAAGGACGCCGCAGCGGTGTTAAAGGCATTGTTGCCTAAAAGGACTGTCGACAGAAGGCGGCCAGGTTTTTCTGCGTAATCCTGAATGTTCTTCGCGCCCTTTGCATTGGTAGATACGAGATGCCTCAAGCGGACCCGGTCAAGATAGAGGAATGCGGCTTCGGAACTTGAGAAGAAAGCAGATAAAATTAGGCACACGACGAACAGGGCGATGGGTAAATACGAGGGAAGTTCTCCCATGGTATAACTCCTTGCGCTTTGATCCTGCGATGGAACAGGGCTAATATTAGCATTTGGCTATTTAGGCGTCAAAATATGAAGGTCTTTCTTGAGGTACTTGCAGTTACAGGTGCTAAAAGCAGCACTCAACGCATCTGGCAATAACTGGGTTGGTATATCACATTCCACGTCAACCTTAAGAAACATTTGCCTTTGGAATCCGCTGCATTATCCGTTCGCATATTGGTTGTTTTTTCCGCCAGCACGTATATCTGGATGTTACTTGTTTATCCGATCATTGCTCTGCTCGGATTTGGGCAATCCTCTATTATGCCTCTGCTGACCGCTGTTCTGTTGCAATCGGCGCCTGAGCTGCGGGGTCGTGTGATGAGCTTGATGTCTCTGGATCGCGTCATGATGTCAGTGGGGGGGCATCATAGCAGGCTTCTTGGCTGCGCTGGCTGGGCCTCAGATAGCCCAGATAATATGCGACTTAGCCTGTGTAGAGGTCGCTTCTGGTTTCTTGCTATATAGACCTGTACGTACGTTGGATTGAAAGCTTTGTTGGGGTTGTTTAGCTTTGATTGCGCTGAGTGAATTCGTCAAGTGTGAAACGATGGTTTTGAGTTCCAGTTGCTTCCACACAGAACGATGCGCAGGTTGCTCCCATTTTCGCAGCACTAACTATGGAATGGCCCGAGACAAGGCCCT
>Ga0114996_10008297_pt1 | contig 11593 bp, 24 predicted proteins | sample ArcticOcean_MG_C_4_FD_87039 | JGI IMG/M metagenome (GOLD analysis project Ga0114996, IMG submission 87039) | Marine microbial communities from western Arctic Ocean - ArcticOcean_MG_CB4_134 | ecosystem: Environmental > Aquatic > Marine > Oceanic | place: Arctic Ocean: Canada Basin | collected... | reverse complement strand
CTAGTCATTATTTATTCTCCCTTAGCATCTTCGACCATTCACGTAGCTTATCGTGGTCATGACAGGTCAATCGGGTATAGCCCTTACCGAATTGCTCTGCGAACTCAGCACATGACTCAGACTCGTCAGCTTCTAGATCAGGCTCTGCCATCCACTCGCAGTTTGTATGATGGTTCTCCAGACAGTCCAAAGCTATAGCTATCTCTTCCATCAAGTCTTCTACTAGATATGTGGGCATTAGTTACTCTCCTCGTATGATTCACTCCATCTATCCACTGCACAGAGAGAGCAGTACCAGTAAGATTCTTTTAGAACAGTAGACTTCACCTCTTTCATTGCGTTCTTGTCACCGTTGTAGTAGCACTCCTTGCCATCACAGTCCTTCAAATCCTCTACAAGAACATCTCGCACGTTAGGATTGTTCGTCTCGCAACGCTCATTGAGGCATTGGGACTCATCGAATGGCCCACCCACTATCTCTACTATTCCACTGATCTTCTTGACCCACGCTGCATAACCGATGTTAGTCGATCCGCAATCACCGCAAACCTCTTCGGTATTCCCTTTACCGGCAGCGTGTCTCCAGTCAACAGAGGCGTAGAAGGCATGACCACAGTTACTGCATCCATCCCCAGTATCTACGTCATTAGGAATATCCACGCTACAGTCAGGACATATACCGTAGTCGTAGCTTTTTTTAATGATGTTCACATCGGTAGTCATTAACTTATCTCCTTTTGAATCATTATAGAGGATATTGTGTAATGTGTCAAGCACATCAGGAACACTGGTTCCATCCACAATTCCCACATTCCATCCAGATATTCTTGAGAATTTCTCCAGGGGTTGGATTGTGGTATTCCAATGGAGTACCAGTAGAGAAGACACCTTCACCATCTACCAACCCTCCGCATTCGAGGCAAGGCATCGTATCTTCGTAGCTTGCCTTGTAGGAATCTTTTGTTACGTCCCACAGGGTGAATTTGCAGTTGACGCACACATGCTTGGTGCAATCTGCAATGCATTCCACATCGTCACCGTTGCACTTGATGCAAATCCCATCCTCTATTTTCTGGTTGTATGTAAGGTTCTCCCTCTCTGAGAGTCTTCGGTTGAGTTCGGCCCTTACTCCACGTTCCCTCATATTTTCCTTGCTGTTGATCCCCTGACCTATCCTGATGCACTCCCGTTCATATTCTTGGCACGACTCCATCTCGTCTGTGAGTTCATCCTCTGTCATGTCCTGGGGGTCTTTGGGAACAAAATGGTAAAACTTGTTGTAGGTGACCACACGTTTCTCCTTCTCTCTAGGTTCTATCCAACTAACTATATTATAGTCCTATTTCTTACATCTGTCAAGCACGATATTGAGGTGGGGGCGGACAGGTGAAAATAATTAAATATAGGTAGAGAACAGGGAGAGAATAGGGCGAGGATTGGGCGAAGTTCGGGGGAGTTTCGGGGGAGTTTAGCTACGAATTCCCGGTTCCCCTGAATTAGTATCCGGGGGAGGAGTTTAGGGTATTTCTAGTCTATGGACTATAAGAGAAATACCACAGGGGAAACTAGGAGAATAAAAAATATCCCACCTACTGACACCTGACATATCTAGGGTAGGGGGCCAGGAGTGATGAGGATTATGTATTTCTATAGAGATCACCCACCCCCTTAGACCCTAGAGCAATCAAGGAGAGGTGCGGTGTGCGGCCCGAAGTTAAGATTCGGCCCTCTAGTAGTAGTGAATAGACAACAGGTAGATAGATAGGAACAACACCCATATGATTCTATCTCTATCCATATTCATAACTATGAGTATAACCCCTCCAGTTGTTAACTGACATTAACCATAAAGTGCATACATGTCCATAAACCATAAGATGCAACCACACTATCTTCTTTGGTATCTTCCTATTAACACTATAATTACTAATTACGTGATGCACTATCAAGCTCAACCCCCATACGGTATTGTCGATCTTTGTGTTAGTTGCCTATAAAAATTGAAATGCAGGCTCCAGTTTTACAGAGTAGGGGTTTTGGTATAGTGCTGGTAATCCCTTTACAAATGGTCGTTACTATATCCCCTCTTATGTATACATAAGAGGGTCGGAGTTATAGTGCTAGTAAATTTAGCCCAAATTTGACAGTGAGCAGGATTGGTATAGTGCTAGTAAGTCTTTATGGATGATATAAAGTACAAGGTTATTGCTCCTTATATCATCCATAAAGACTCTGAGGGGGTGCTTTGGCCTGGGCCGAAACATTGCTCTAGCTACGAAAATTGCTATTTCCCCAGGGGATTAGAGGAGGATTCCTGGCAGCCCCGGGACATGCAAGGGAAAGATGTGGATCTCCCAGGTAACCCACTTACTTTGCGTTTGGGTTAGCTGAATGACTCTAAACGTAAAAGAACCCCCCGTAGGGGGGTTCTTTTAATATTCGAGGATTTGACAGTGAGCGGAATTGGTATAGTGCTAAGAACCCCTATTCCGGGTTAAATCACTTCACTCTGGCCTCGGCTAACAGGCATCGCAGCCGTCGATGGGCAGTGTCCTGCATTTGCCGTGATCCCATGCCTCGTTGGCGGACCACCACTCCATTTGGGAGCAGTCAGGGCATTGCACCAGTTGGGCGATGCCGTCGTCGTCGGTGTAGTCTGCCCCTACAATTGGGTGCGCCATCGGGCTAGGGCTTTCGGGCATAGTGGTTTTAATCTCGTCCACTAAGCGATCTCCTTCCGGTTAGGTACGTTCCTGGGCAAAATCCCAGGGTTAGATGCTTGTTGGTTGGACTTTGCGTTGTGCCTCAGAATAACGGCCAGGGTTACCCATACACCAGTGCAAATTCCAAAGGTTCCGATTATCAACAGTACTTCTGCTAGGCTCATGCTATCTCCTGCTCCAATTTTAAGACCTCTGGCTGCCCCTTAGAGGCACTCTCCTGTATCCAAGCACCTTGGGTATCCAAGACTACAACTGAAGCCTGTTCTACGGCTTCTCCCGTCTCGACCTCGTAGAAGTGGTCAGCCTTGTAGGGGTTGTACTTGACCTGTACGTCGCACGGAGTCTCGAATGTCGTGACTCCTGGCAGCGGAGACACCACTCCCCTAACAAATGCATGGACATTCTTACGCTTATCCTGTAGGACTCGCTTCCTCCCTGCGGGCTGTACTACGAACTTAGCTGCCCTTACCAGGACATTGTCTGAGTGCCCTACGACTCGCCCAGTAGTCCTACTTCGTATACTCCACGTATTCTTATGAAGGTTCCGGTAGACATCAACGCTTACCCCGTCATGTATCTTCATAAACCATTAACTCCTTTTTGAATCATAACCATCAAACAACCATAAGGCATGGGGGCTTGGTCGGTAGCAAGAGCCTACCGACCCCGTATAGCTTTTACGATGCCTTGGCTAGGCGTTTGATATCCGCCTTGTCCACCCTGCTTGTCCACAGGGTGACCCCTTTATGGTCAACGAGGGATACCTCATACCAACTATGCTGTTTAACACCGACTGCGACGTTGTACTGCTCGTTATCCTCAAATATCAATGTTGAATTCTTCTCTGCTGGTATCGTAATCTTCAAGTCGTACTCCTTTTTCCCTCTTGACGTATGTCGGCTCTTGATCTACCTATAGTATACTAGATAACTGTACACACGTCAAGCACATAAACGTAGATCGATTAGATACAGTCCGACTAAAGTTGCTTGCCACGGATGGGCCAGAATGGGTATGGATGCCCGGGGCAAGGGAGGCAGAGCCAGGATCCTCGAAGCCCATGTAAGGGAAAGATATTCCTGGACCCGGGGAGGCTTCAGGACAAAAAAAGACCCGGAATCTTTTTGACTCCGGGTCTTTAGCTTGTACCAGGGACAAACCCTACTTCTTCTCCTTTACCGTTTCATTGGCTATTACGACTTCGTCACCATAGGACTTGATTAGGTACGCCTTCACGATTTCATCGTACTTTCGATTCATGACGTGATACTCACCCTCTCCATAGTCCTCATTGGGAACTCGGAATAGGGTCTGCTTTACACACTTCCGCTTCAAGTCCCGTTTCTCTTGGGCATCATCCACCAGTTCTCCGATGTATGAGTCAAGGCTGTGGGCATGATTCTCATTTTCATAAGCATAGGTATGAGTCACAGCCTCTACCTCCATTCTCTGGAGCAAGTCCCAGTCAGATCGGCCTTCCCCGTTTCGGACATCTATATGATTAGCACCACCATGACCAGAGTTTCTAGCGTCTCCTACCTTTTTTCCATCAATGTAAACACTGGCATTAAAGGCTACCGTTTCCTGAGACATACCCGTGTAGATCTTGACGTTTTTTAGAGTGATGTCCATTACGCTGTCACCTTTTCCTTTTCTCGGCTCTTCTCGAACATCTCGGCAATCTGGATGTTGCGGTTGATGTTCTCCACAGTGAACTTGTAGCTTTTACCTGTTCGGGTGTTGTTGGCACTGACAGGGTACTTCCGCCTTCTCAGGTTAAAGCCTGTGACCTTGAATTCCTCTCCATTGGAGTTGAACACATAACCCATATCGAATTCAGCCCCAAGCACCTTGGCCTCTCGGTTAGCAGCCTTTTCTGCCATAGCAGGAACGTCTATCTTGAAAGAGAGGGTAGCGGTATGTCCGCCTCTTTCGTACTTGCCGTTGGCGTAAGAAGCCGCCAGTCCATACTTGTTCAAGGTTCGTTGAATTACAGTCTCTAGTTCATCACTGAGAATCTTGCACTCGGCTCTCCCGATACCCGTAATCTTAGCCATAGTAGTCTCCTTTTCTATTCTACTAGTATTATACCACCAATTAGATTATTTGACAAGCACATCGATTTTCGGGGCATGGCAAGCCCTCACGCATTGACTCTCTTTCAATTCATAAGCCTCGGTGAAGTCTTTTTCACCGTCGTACTCCATATGACCTTCATAGTTTCCTATGTCATCTTGTGCAATTGACTCTGCGTCCTGGGCACTGTCAGCTTCTATTTCAACTGAGCCAGAGGCGTGGTAGGTCTTGCTCCAACTAACTGTGTATTTAGGCATTGCTATTCTCCTTCAGTGTGTATCCAACTAATTTATACACATCGTCCCACACTGCATCGCATCTATTGCATTTAACTGGTTGCCAACTGTAATCACTGTCAACACCATACCCACTTCGTGTCTCTATATCAGGTGACTCACACATAGGGCAACGGTGTCCCATCGCCTGTACATACTCTTCCTCAGATAGTTTAGGCATTGTTATTCTCCTTCCATCCATCCGATATCCTGATTTCGAAGTCCCCGTCCTGGAGCTGGTCACTACGTTCGGAATAGTCACAGTGGACACATTTATGCAGAGTGCAGTTCTCCAGACACTCTATACCGTCTTGATCACATGCAGGGCATATAGCGTCTTCAGCTTCTAAGGTGTTTGGCATTTCTAAATACTCCTTACTGGATTAAGCCCAAAACAATCGGTTAGCTTTTCACTTAGGGACGTACCTTGCTTGGCCTGTAGCTTCTCGATTAACCCTTGCAGGTAGGTGGTCTGTTCGTACCTTTTATTGAATTCTCCCATGTAATCCCCAACGGAACCGCTATCGTCAACTTCCTCCTCATCGAGCCGAGTCATGCAATCTGCCACAAAGGCGACTGCCTTAGCCTTTAGACCCCTGTAGTCCGTACTGTCCACTGCTGGAGCCTCTGCGAGGACGTACACGACTGCCATCTTCTCTCCATAGCCGTCTGCCTCGTCCCACAGTGTCTCAAGATGTGCGATGACCTTGAACATGTAGTCTAGAGCCGAATCGCTCTCCGTTGCCTCGTATCCCCAATAGCCCATGTGCCTCACCTCTCTGATTGGTATGCCCTAAGTATATACCATTATGTGACATGTGTCAAGCACTTGCTGAATACGCCACTCGAAGGTCGGCTCTGCTCCTGGGAATTCGTATCCTCCGCCCGGGATCCGGTAAGGGAAAGATGTCCTGGTGCCCGGAATCCACGGGACAAAAAAAAATCCCCGGCTCATAAAGAACCGGGGAGTTTGGCTTCATGACTTACAACGTCTTACGGTGTACGTCACATAGAGTAGGTGATGTGTGGGCTACTCACGGCATTTGCATGAAGCCTCGTTTTCTTGCTCAACCAGTCCCAGGGTAGTTCATGTTACCCTTCATAACTTCAGCCCGCTCTGTTTTAACAGCTTCGTAATAGTTCGGGTTTGTTCGTTCCTCATCGTCACACTTTGGGCATATTAAGTCGGTGTTGAAGAAGCTCATTGTGTGGACATAAGATGCTACTCCACACTTGTGGCAATTACCATTCCAATTACTCATTAGTTACTGACTCCTTTACTTCTTCATCATCCCATTGCGTCCAATAAGTGTCACCATCGGGGAATGCATCGAATAAATTCTGGAAGTACTCAGGCTCGTGGTCGTTGCAGAAATATTCCTCTCCGCCACCAATCACATAGCCTTCGGTCAAGAAGACGTTACAAGTCTTACATCGACGATACTCCAAAGAGACTTCTAGTTGCTCTGCCCTTTCCTCTTTGTCCCCCTTGCAATAGGGAGTTTCTAGGGTGCATGTGGTTGTATTCTTCATAGCGTCCATTCGTGCGTCATCTCCTAGGTAACTGAATATCCTATCCAGGTGGTGTTTGGCGTGGTTAACTTCATCATTAGCCCTTGCGCTATCTCCGAGGTTTATAAGTTCCTGTACGTCAGACAGCGTTGTAAAGGCTTGCCATAGATGCTCAGTCATTGTTTTGCCAATTGAGGTTATTGTAGGAACTTCCATTAGTTGCTCTCCCTGTATACTGTTGGTGGTGTAACGGTATGCTTTGTTGTAGACAAGAACATGGCTAGACATGCACTACACTGTTGCCCCCTGTCAGTGTTTATCAGGCTATCAACTTCATCCTCAGTGTTGGCTATGATGTAAGTTATGCCAGCTTCATCCCCACAAGTGGAACATTCCATAACGTCATCATCTTGCATTAGGTCGTATTGCCACTGGCTGTATGAAAACACGTTCATTAGTTACCCCTACATCCGCAATCGCACTGGACTCCAATAGAGGGTTCCTCTTTGGCTGTGCATAGGTGGTCATCAGCCACATCACCAGCAGTAACCATGAAGGCTACTTGTGCGTCCCAACTATCGATTCCTTCATCATAAGCCACTAGGGCACAATCATCGCAGACATCAGGCTTCCTGTTCTTGTTGGTCATATGGTTGATTAGCCCTTGGGTGGTCATTCCCTGTACTCCTTTTAATTTCCTAACTATTAGTATTATACCGAACTTAACGACAAGTGTCAAGCACCTCAACTTGAGGAGGGCTGCCTCCTCTTGGCTTCCTCGGACTTTTTGATGATGATACCTTGAAGTACCCTGTTCCCCGCCCCATCTACCTTCATGCGTTTGGTGGCGTTTCGTTTGTTGTCCCGTCTATCCCACTTGTTACTCTGGCCCATGTCGCTCCTCCTACCTTCTATACCTCATATTATATAGGAAACCATTACATCTGTCAAGCACCTCTGATATCCACCGGTCAGCCTGGGTTACCATATCGTTAGAGCCATCAGTATGGCCCCGGCTGGGGACGAAGGTCCCGAACCACGAGCTAGATCCTGAACTCGTAAGGGAAAGATGTATTTAGAGATCCTAGTATCCGGGCAAAAAAAATCCCACCCGGATTTCCAGGTGGGATGTGTCGGGCTAGACGTTGTTTACTTGTTCGCCTCTATGGCGGCATTCGCTTTTCTATGTGCGCCATGGGTAGCCAAACCTATTACCATCTTGTTCTTTTTAAGCAAACCCAAGTCGGCACACTTCATGCATTTTGCACACGTCACGTCTTTATTGAAGTTGTTAGGGCATGGTAGCACCTTGACAGCATCACGATTATGAACCTTACGTGACATGTGCTTTTCATACGTCCATTCACATGCATAGCCTAGTGCCCATGCACGGACTATCTGTTCGGCAGATTCGCAACTTGCCAGAACATTAGCACCATTCCAGGCCGATTCTGGTACTGGTATAGGCTCATTCCAAGCGTGAGTGTAGGTATAGGCTTGACTGCCATTAGGGGAGCGTGTCTCATAACGAACCATCGCATCACCTATGATGCCCGCCGCTTTGCTGTTGCTAGCGTCACCTACTACATGTACTCGCAATTTTCGGTCGGCAGGTAGCGCATCAATCTTGATAGCTTCAATTTCTGCGAATTGAATTTGAATGTGCATTCTAGTTTCAAGATCGTCAACGTCGCCAAATATTTCAGGATAGAACGGGCACGTTGTGGGGCATGTCAATTGTGGGGCATAGGTGGCGTTCATTTTGCCAACCTTGACATTGTCGGAGTCTATGACAGCCGTGACAGCCGTCTCATCTACTTCGACTAGTGCCCTTTGATTAATCCTATTCGTAGTGTGCTGAACCATGCCGAAATTGGTATAGCAGCCGTTGTTCGTCAGTATTTTTCCTATCCAATTTGTAGCAGCATCTTTGGTGGTCATTCAAAGCACCCCTTATTTGTTTGGTACACCCCCATTATAGTCTATAATGTGGAACATGTCAAGCACATCCTGGGCCGAATTTAGACAGATTTAGACGAAGCCCGGGAGCCTGGGTCCTCGTGCCGTAAGGGAAAGATCTCCTCCGCCGAAATGGACTCCAGGGTTCCGGGCAAAAGAAAACCCCACCCAGGACGATGGCCCAGGTGGGGCAGATAGAGGAGGACTGAGTAGTTTCATACCTCTAGGTTGACCAGACCTAGACTCGTACTCAGGAGAAGGGGGTTACTCGATTGTCACCTTCACGTTGTTCTCTTTCATTGCCATCAGCTTGACGTACTCGGCTATGGACTTGTCCGCAAGGATGAGGCGGTGATAGCGTTTTGGTACTGCTATCAAGACCTCTTTGAGTGTGACCAGCTTGCCGTTGGGAATGAAGTTCTCAGCTATGACCTTGGCCTTCATACCGTTTCGGACATACTCCCCACCTAGGTTCTTGACCTCATCCAGTAGGGATTCCTTGAGTGCCTTCAAATCGGCATCCAGAGCCTTTTTGGCCTCTTGCATTGCCACAACCCTGTCGAACACAGCATCGAGGCTCTGAGGCTCTCTGGGGCGTACTGTAGTCGAATCCTGAGTTCCGCCGATTACCTTGATTAGGGTCTTGTCGTTCTTGCTAGCCATTGGTCGTTCTCCTCTATTTCTTTTCTATACTGTAAGTATACAGTAATACTGTACACCTGTCAAGCACATACCTTATCCTACTGGGACAGCCCCAGAGGCGTTTGGAGCAGCCTCCTTGAGGGCTTTCACCGATAGGACGAATTTCGCTAGGGTGTCCAGCTTGTCTGGGTCAGCGTCCAGAATCTTGTTGTAACCCACTCTGCCAACTACGTCCAAAGCACGGACTCCCGTTACGAATGCCATCAAGTCTGGCTTCTCTATCCTTAGTTCAATAGCCTGTAGGGTCATTCTTAATTTCTCCTTTTGGATTACCCCCTAAGTATAGAGCATAATGAGATACGTGTCAAGCACATACTCAAACTGGTTAAAGTCCCCGGCCTGGGTAGATCCCTGGATAGGGTAAGGAAAAGATGTGCCGGGGACGGGTGTGTCCGCCTGGGACTTAGGGAATAGAAAAAGGGATGGGTAACCCCATCCCTAGTTACGGGCATTGAAATTAAAGAATGAAAGTCTGTCTACTTAGATGGCAGGTGAGATGCGTAAATTAGTGGGATGCCCTTCGTCAAGAAGCCTTCCATCTCCGCTCTAAACTTTTCTAGGTTGGCTTGCTCTTCCAGATAGTGTTCCAAGTTGTGCTTTTTCTTAATCTGTATGGGCTTACCATCTCTCATCGGGGTGATGAAAGTCCTATCAAATTTTTCATCCCACCTACAGGATGTGTAGCCATACTCGGAAAGTCTATCTTCTATCTGCCTTCTCACATCTATCAGGGTCAGGTTCCACGCTTCTTCGTTTCTCTTGTTTTGGTCTTTGGGCACCATCTGCCAGAGCCTAATCCCCAGAGATGCCAGTTTGCCGTGAAACTCAATGCTCACGGGCATTAAGAACGTACTTATGGGTTTCAATAAGGGTCTCCTATTGAGTAGTACGGTGGGAGGGTATAGTGCCTGGTAGGTCATACCAGCACTCCGTCCAAAAGAATAAGTTTCCATCACGAGGTCTCCCATGCATACTCAAGGTATGCCTGTATTCCCGTGACCACCCAGTATTTGTTTGAATTGTATTTGTTCTGAGCCTCGATTTCTTGCTCCATAGAGGCAGCTACATCCTCGATGCTCTCCCCAGCCCCTACCCGGGCGACATACTCGTCCACTCCAGAGGAGTCGTACCAGTCCCAAGCCTCGGTCAAAAAGACGTTTCGTATATGGCCCCCGACGTTGTCGGTGACGATGAGCTGGGTCATCAGTTCCCCTCCTCTATCTATACTACTAGTAGTATACCATATCAAGTGTGGAGGTGTAAAGCACAGGGGATGATACTGCCTGGGTGGATCTAAGAGGGGGGTATTCTACGGAATTAAGTAAGGAAAAGATATGGTATCCCGGGTCAATTTTCAGGCAAAGAAGAACCCTGGCTTAGTGACCAGGGTGCTTCCGGTAGGCAGTTTTGTGTCATTCCCCTACTGCAAGGGTAGTTTCAAGTGATACCCAGCACTACTTTATTATTCTATGAGCCACGCCCGCCTGTCAGTCGCAATGGGCCTGACTGACCTGACAAAGCTATAAGCATTGTCTAGACTCATACCATTGTTCCTGACCAAGTACCAGACCGTAGCCAAGACCGAGCGTTCCATACCCATCGAGCAGTTGACCACTACCTTTTGGTCGGTAGCCATAACCATCTCCATCGTGTTTACGATGGACTCCAACGTCTGCAAGACTGTGTTGTTACGTTTCTTGCCCCACGTATTATTGCTAGGCTCTATGGGCATATTGACCGTAGTCCCGAAGTCTAACTCACCTGCCACGTTGATGGTGAAGTGACCTAGCTGAATCGCATTCTCGGCCCCTTCTCGCCCAGTAACGCCCAAGTTGGGCAGCACCCACGAAATCTCATGCGGGTCAAAACTATCAGGAACTTCGTAACCTACCATATCTTTTAAGACTTTAATTCGTTCCCTAGAATCGTTAGAGAAGTCATGCCTAGTGGGAGATATAGTCTCTGAGAAGTCCCCATCGCTGTCGGCCAACACCTTCTCCCAGTCTGTGTCGTCTTCCAGAGTCCCATATTCAAGGTTATCCAAATTAGCCGGTTCCTGCTGTGGCACACCTTTCTTATTTACGGTCTGATTAATGTTCATAGTGGTACTTCTCCTTTATTTATTTTCTTGGTGGGGAGTGTAGGATTCGCACCCCCGTATCTCAAACGAGAGCCAGATTTACATTCTGGTGCTTTTGTCTATCTCAGCCAACTCCCCCGCTTTATATCTTAATTATAGCATACAATCATACAGATGTCAAGCACTCATATGATTTAATTCAAGATGAACATGTTCGTCTTCAGCCACTTGGTATGCCCCAACTTCTCACATTTAACTTCTTCGGT
>Ga0114996_10008293_pt1 | contig 11597 bp, 11 predicted proteins | sample ArcticOcean_MG_C_4_FD_87039 | JGI IMG/M metagenome (GOLD analysis project Ga0114996, IMG submission 87039) | Marine microbial communities from western Arctic Ocean - ArcticOcean_MG_CB4_134 | ecosystem: Environmental > Aquatic > Marine > Oceanic | place: Arctic Ocean: Canada Basin | collected... | reverse complement strand
GTTGGTTAGAAGAATAAGTCCCTCGGAATCGAAATCAAGACGTCCAACCGGGTAAAGTCTGACTCGGCTCTTTACTATATCGGTAACAACAGCTCTCCCTTTGTCGTCGGTAACAGCGGAAAGCACCCCTCGTGGTTTATAAACTAAGTGATATTCAAGCTGCTGGAGACGGATCAGCTTACCATCAACTTTTATGTGATCCTGGTGTGGATCTGCCTTACTCCCAAGCTCGCGGATCAATCGACCATTCACCCTGACCCGACCGTCCAGAATGATTTCTTCCGCGTGCCGCCGCGAAGCTATACCCGCACGTGCAATAATCTTTTGAAGCCGCTCCATTGCTGAATCATACTCTTTGTTGAGACGACCGGACAGCTGGTTTTCCGCAAAAACCTAAGATCTGCTCGAGAACGGCAGGGAATCCTCTCTAGTCACTATTGTCTAAAATTCCTGGAACTCTTCTAGAGTTGGTAGGTCCCTTAGATCACCTAGGCCAAAGTGGACTAAGAATTCCCTTGTAGTCCCGTAGCGAATCGGACGACCAACCACTTTTTTACGTCCCCGCGTCTCAATCAGCCCTTTTTCGAGTAAGGTCCGGATTGTGGAAGTACTCTTGATCCCACGGATCTCCATGATTTCTGGTAACGTAACCGGTTGTTTATAGGCGATTACAGCTAGGGTTTCGAGTGCAGCCAAAGACAACTTTGCCGACGGCTTTGTTTTTAAATATTCATGTACAATCTGGTGATACTCAGCCAGGGTTGTGATCCGTAATCCGCCTGCTATCTTGCGTATTTCCAGGCAAGGTATCAGACGGTTAAAATCTCGGATCAAGTTTTCAACAGCAGATTCCAGATCAATCGGGCTAACATCCGGAAACACTACCTCTAAGTCCGAGAACTCGACTGGTTCTCGGGCAGCGAAGAGGATGGCTATTAACTGCCTGGCCAGCTCGTCTTTCAGCATGAGACAATCCGAATATCTTCGTAAACACCCTTCTGGGAAAGACGAATCTCGTGAAGTCTTACAAGCTCTAGCAAAGCGATAAAAGTAACCACCAGATGTCTCTTGGAAATTTTCTCATCAAAGAAGTCTGAGAAATAAAACGGACCTTGCGCCGATAGCAATTTCCTGATTTCCTTCAGTTTGTCTTTTAGGGTTACTTTTTCAGGCCGCATTTCTAGAACAATCTGCTCTTTAAAACGCTCCACCATGTTGTGAAATGCTTGAATCAGATCGAAAGTCTTCGCCGATATAAGTTCTTTCTCCTCCTCCGCAAATTCATCATCCCCCTTACCCCATACAGAAAGCTCTACAGTTTCCTTGGAGTAGAGCATCTGAGAAGCATTCTTAAATTTCTCATGCTCGAGCAACTTCTCAACGAGCTCCTGCCGAGGATCTACTAGCTCTTCTTCCTCATCATCAATTTCTTCAGCGGGAAGCAACATTTTAGACTTGATCAATATTAAGGTTGAAGAAATTACAAGGAATTCTCCTGCGATAACGACGTTAATCTCCTCCATCATCCTGAGATACCTGAGATATTGGTCGGTAATTTGCGAGATTGGTATGTCGTGAATATCCAATTCCTGCGTGCGAATCAGATACAGAAGTAGGTCGAGAGGACCTTCAAATATCTCTAGCTGGACCTGGTAGTCTTCAGTTACTGGGAGCAAGCTGGCGGCGGATGATTTCGACATACTCATTCAGAGGTCGCCCAGATCAAAAAGTCATGAACGCTCCAGTCTCTAGGCTTAATAGCCTATCCTCATACTCTGACGTACATCCTTCATCGTTTCAGTCGCCATCCTCCTAGCCTTCCGACTCCCCTCCACAAGAATATTTCTTATCATCTCAGGCTGATTCTGGAAATCCTTGCGGCGCTCCGAAACAGGCTGGATTACGGGCAACATCCCTTCTAGCAGGCATTGCTTACAATCTGCACAACCTATTCCAGCAGTTGTACAACCCTGGACAATCCAATCTCGGTCTTTTTCCTCTGTAAAAATCTTGTGATGATCAAAGACAGGACATATTCCAGGGTTGCCTGGATCGGTTCTCCGTGCTCGAGCTGGATCCGTTTTCATGGTCATGATTTTCTGCTTAATGTCAGCTGGAGAATCTGATAACCGAATCTCATTACTATAACTTTTACTCATTTTCCGACCATCCGTGCCAGGCAGCCTGGGCGCCTTGGTTAACCGCGCCTGGGGTTCTGGGAACACCTTTCCATAAAGATGATTGAAGCGGCGCGCCACTTCACGGGTCAACTCAATGTGAGATACCTGATCTTCTCCTACGGGGACTACCTCACCACGATACATGAGAATGTCCGCAGCCTGTAGAAGAGGATATCCCAAGAATCCGAGGGTTGAGAGATCTCTACCTTTTAGCTGCTTTTTCTGTTCCTTATAGGTCGGAACACGCTCCAACCAGGGAAGCGGGCATATCATCCCCAATAGTAATTGTAGTTCAGCGTGTTCGGGGACTAAAGACTGGACCATTAGCACTGATCTTTCGGGATCTAGTCCGGCAGCTATCCAGTCCATTCCAATTTCAAGGACATTTTTTTGGATATCCTGCACCGATTGGTATTCGGTAGTCAGTGCATGCCAATCGACAATGCCATAAACACAGTCGAAGTCGTCCTGCATCTGCACCCAGTTATCAAGCGCACCTACTAAATGACCCAAATGGAGAGGCCCTGTTGGGCGCATCCCGCTGAATACCCGTTTTTTCATAGATCTTTTTTTATATGGCCAAACTCTCAACAAAGGCAAGTATCGGATACATCACTGTCCAAAAAACACCTGTCATAAGCAGAATAAGCAATATCGCAAAGCCATAAGGCCGGACCCCGTCAGTCATGACCGCAAGTCGTTCAGGCAATATCCCACGGAGTATCCAACTCCCATCTAGAGGAGGAATGGGGAACAGGTTGAACACCGCCAACAATACATTCAGTCTCAATCCAACATAAAAAAACAGAAATGCCGTTTGGACGAGCTGATTATTCGCGATCACTGCAGGGGAAAATACTGCACGAAAAATGTGTATAAATAAAAGACACAGCACCGCCTGCAATAAATTACTAAACGGCCCAGCAGCTGCTATCAGGAGGTGGTACTTACGGGGCTTAGCGAGGTTTTGCACGTTAACAGGAACGGGTTTAGCCCATCCAAAAACAGGTCCGCCCGATACCAACCCTATTATTGGAAATAGTACAGTACCTATAGGGTCCAAGTGGGCGGTCGGACGTAGCGAAACTCGGCCCAAAAGACGAGCGGTAGGATCCCCTAGCACATCAGCTACCCAGGCATGCGCCGCCTCATGAATACTGAGGGCTGCAAGAAGAACCACAAAGACTACAAACGTATAGGTCAGATCGAAATTCGCAAAATCCACCGCGCCATCCTACCACGTACCCCAGCCTCAGGGATCCTTGATAAGAGACTAGCTTAGCGTCTAAAGACAACTCTTAGAACAAGTTCCGCGGCGACTGGCTCTCCTCCAGATATCGCAGGTAGGAAGTCCCAAGAATTCCTGACCACCTCAAGTGCGGTGGAGTCAAGTTCAGCATCAATCCCTGTCTCAACCTTTGAATGAATCATACCTCCCTGAGGTGTAATCCTTACCTTTACTTTTACTATTACTGGGTCCATCAAATGTCGAAATCTGGGAAGCAAATTCGGGGAAGGATTTGAGAGCAATACAGGTGGGAAAATTTCTGAATCCGGGAACAATTTTTCAATCGCTTCCCCTTCGACCGTACCTGTCCTGTGAAGCCCACCAACACCCCTACTAAATCCTGCATCTAAAACCACCAAAGAGCTATCACTGAGGGAAAGGTCCAATCTAGACACTCGCTCAGAAACGCTTTCGAATTCCTCTGACTTCAGGGGGGCCAGTTCAAGCATAAAAGATCCCAACCGAAGGTATACTACCTTGGGGGGGGCCTTATATTTGAACGGCCCCAATATATCGTAGCCTCGGTATTGCCTAGGTTCGACCAAATCGGTAACCCTAAAGATCCGTCCATCCTCGTCGCGTTTATCCATTTGGATCAAATGACTTCTGTAGGTCTGTCCGTCAGTATCCACCACCATAATGTTCGTGGATTCGATTAAAACGAAGTTATCACTCAAATTAATGTAATTTAAGATCAGGGTAGTAGTATCCAGCAATTCAACAGTGACGATCCGCTGATCTGAAAGGTAAAGAAAATATCCACCCTCTTTTTCCGAGCTGTGCGCAATCACTGGGCTAGCCCAGAGCAACATAAACAACAACAATCGATGAATCACATGCCTTCTCCAAGATCTACCAAGATTCTAACCGATACAGTCATACTCGACTCCTCTGGAGGATACTCAAGTTAATTGCGACCAGCAGTATGCTATCGCAAGAAGAAGATACCCGTACTGCTACCAATCAACAGTGCAATAGCTACTCTGCTCGGGCCCATCTCGGGACCCATTATTGTACGTAAGCTGAAGTTCAGAACTACCAACCCAATCATGGCAGTAAGCAAGAGTAGCGGACCTAGCCCAATAACAGCAAGGTAACCCGGAAAGCGCGGAATCTCTTCGGTCTTAAGTTGGGTAATCGCATCCGCACCTCAGGATGCTATCCAACTTACAGGAGTGGTAAAGAAAACTACGAGGGGTCACGTCGATTTCCTGGACTATCCGTTGACTTTTCTTATCATATAGTACTTGTATAGCTTTCCCTGCCACTGCATCATTTAACATACACATTATGATTTCCGTAGAAAAACTGGTGAAAAACTATGGATCATTCAGAGCGCTTCAAGATGTCTCATTCGAGGTGCAAAAGGGAGAGGTCTTCGGTCTTCTAGGTCCAAACGGCGCCGGAAAAACAACCACAGTTGAGATTTTAGAGGGTATTAGGGATCGAACCTCTGGACAGGTCTCGGTCCTAGGCTACGATCCAGCAAGACAAAACAGTGAATTAAAAGATCTTATCGGAGTATCCCTCCAAGCCACAAATCTACCTCCCAAGATCCGAGTCAAAGAAGCTTTGGCCTTATTTTCTTGCTTCTACTCGCAACGTGTTTCCCCTTCACTTCTCTTGAGGCAGCTCCAACTGGAAGACAAGCAGCATTCTTTCTTCGAAACCCTGTCCGGCGGCCAGAAACAACGTCTGACCCTGGCTCTTGCACTTGTGAATAACCCTCAAATACTTTTCCTGGATGAGCCTACTGCAGGACTAGATCCTCAAGCACGACAAATGATCCATGGCCTTATCGAGCAACTCAGAGATGAATCTCGCTCCGTTCTCCTCACGACACACTACATCGAAGAGGCCGAAAAGCTCTGTGACCGAGTAGCAATAATGGAAGGCGGGAAAATCATTGCCATCGGCACACCCCAGGAACTTCGTCGTAAAACTTTAGGCCAAACGCTCCTACGAATTAGCTGCACCGGACCTATGTCGGCAAAACTACCCGCCCTATCCGAGAAAGACTTCATGACTCTTTCAGCGGATCGTAGGCTCATCTCAGTCCAGTCAGATCAACCGACAAAATCTCTCGTCCAATTGGTAAGATGGATCGATAATCAGAAAATAGACATTTCACATATAGACATGAAATCCCCAACTTTGGAAGATGTTTTTATCGAACTGACTGGTCGGAGCTTACGAGAATGAGAGTTCTTCTGGCTCTAATTCGTAACGATCTTAGACTAGCCTTTCGGGATAAGGTGGTTATTTTCTTTAACTACGGATTCCCTCTGGTGTTCTTTTTTTGCTTTGCCGAAATAATGAATACCCAGACAGAGAGGGCGATCTCCTATGTATTGAGTACGGTCACTATTGTTGGTGTTTTAGGAAATGGACTATTCGGAGCTGGAATGAGGGCAGTTCAGGAGCGTGAGAATCAAATCCTGAGACGCTTCAAGGTAGCGCCAATCACTCCAACTCCGATACTGTGTGCATCTATCATATCCGGTGTACTCGTATACATTCCGATTCTGGGAATTCTTCTTGTCCTGGCTCATTACTTTTATTTACTACCCCTACCAGCAACATGGCCGAGTTTAATCGTTCTTGTCATTTTGGGCACAGCGGCCTTCCGCTCTATGGGATTAATCCTTGCAGCAGTAGCCAATTCTTCCCAGGAGAGCAACATTCTCATTCAAGTCTTCTATATGCCTATGCTCTTCTTGAGCGGTGCCACATTTCCAATCACACTGATCCCAAACTGGGCACAGATTCTCTCTCAATACCTTCCTGCATCCTACCTCGTAGTCGCCTTCAGAGGAATCCTACTCCGGGAAGAATCACTTGCGGACAACTCCGTTGCAGTGGGAGCACTTATCCTAACTCTTTGCCTTTCACTATTTATTGCTATCCGACTTTTTAGATGGGATAAGGAAGAGCGGATCTCATCCTCGGCGAAACTCTCCGTAGTCATCGCCCTATCTCCCTTTTTGGTTTTAGGAACCTACCAAATCCTTTCGGGAGACCAATATATTCAAAGGGCACAACAACTATGGGAGATCGGAGACCAGACCAAAGTCATCGAAAACACCTTGGAACTTGAGTAAGCCACAACTCCTCGGTCCACTAAAAAAACAGATGACCCAGTGAGAACAATAACCGCTCGAAAAACAGATCCCGATATCTATTCATCTCAACCACGATCACATCATCCGTCACTTTTCCCAATGGAGCGAAGGACCTGATCTAAAACCTGAGTTCCTTTCCTACCCCACCCTAGAGCTTGGGCTGAAGTCATCAACTGGCGAACAAGACCAGTCCCAAGCAGGGCAACGGAAGAGCGGTCTCCAGCCTCGGTTACCAATCGAAGATCTTTCTGAAGAAGGTCTACCATGAAACCTGGAGCATAGTCACGCTTCTCCATCCTTGGCCCAAGATTAGCAAGTTGCCAACTCCCCGCAGCGCCACCCTTTACTGCTTCAATCATAACAGCAGCATTGAGATTGTTGGCTTCGGCAAAACGCACTGCTTCTGCCACTCCCAACAGTGTGACAGATACCAAAATCTGGTTACACAATTTGGTCAACTGGCCATGCCCAACAGGACCACAGTGTGTAATTGTAGAACCCATCACTTCAAACAAGGGCATAATTCTAGTCAAGTCTCTCTCACGAGCCCCTACCATGATGGCTAGGGTGCCATTTTGGGCACCCACATCACCTCCGGAAACGGGGGCATCAACCAGACTACAAGCAACTTCTCCTAGCTTGGAATCTAACTCCCTCTCTGTTTGAGGAGCAATAGTACTCATGTCTACAACAATCGATCCCTTTCGAATTCCATCGAGAATCCCATCGGCTCCAGACACAACCTCCTCGACATCAGGTGTATCAGAAACCATTGTGATGATGATATTTGATCGAAGGGCAACTTCAGCCGGACTCAATGCTAATTTTGCTCCCGCTTGCACCAAATCTTCCGTGCGTTGCACAGTGCGATTAAAAACGGTCAGATCATATCCAGCCTTGAGAATGTGAGCCGCCATTGGTTGGCCCATTATTCCCAGGCCAATAAATCCAACTTTCATATCAGTCAACCCCTTTCATTATGAATCTTTTTTTATAACAATTATGTCATCACCATATAAGGCCGGTCCAATCTTCCCACACTACATTTCAAATGTCTGGGACCTTCCTTGTTTGGCTTCAGTATGCATGATAGAACAAAAGAAGGAGCGCAAACATGGGCCGCAAGAAGTACTGGCTATTCGCATTGGTGATTTTTGCAATCTTAGTGATACTCTTCCTTGGATTTTTGGCTTGGGCCACATGGAGAATCCAACGGCCTCCTACCATTGAAGATAACAGTACTATCGAAATTTCCTTGAGTGGGTCAATCAGAGAATTCCCATCTCCCAATCCATTCGTTAGTTTATTTAACCCAGACCATCAGTTAACTATTTATGATATCTGGCAAATCTTCGACTACGGCAGGAAAGACCCGCGGATCTCGGCTATTTATCTCGAGATCGCCCCCCTTACCTTCCAGTGGGCGCAAGTTGAAGAAATCCGGGACGCCATCAAGAGCTTCCGTAGTTCAGGCAAAAAAGTTCATGTATTTTTAGCAGGTGATGTTTCAGAAGAATTGGAATTCTACCTGGCATCAGCCGCTGACACAATCACCTTAAACCCAAATTCTACTCTCCTATTGAATGGTCTTTTATCAGAGACATTTTTCTTCAAAAAAGCGCTTGAAAATCTAGAAATACAACCGGACTTTATCCAATTCAAAGAATTCAAAAGCCCAGAGATTTTCGAAAGAGAGAAATTCTCTCCACAGATTCGATCAATGCGAAGTTCTATTTTAGAAGATATGCAGGCGCGTTTTCTTCAAACGGTATCAAGCGAGCGTTCAATATCCTCGGCCGTTATCGATGATATTCTCGAATTCGGGTTAATCAATGGAACTACTGCATTCGAATCTGGCCTGGTCGATCTGGCCGGCTATCGGAATGATTTGCTATTGCAGATCGCTAAAGAAACCAATCTAGATATATTCGAAGGTGTTAGCTCACAAGATTATCTCAAATCGGCGCGCAAGCGATTTCAGGAACATGGAACACGTGTGGCTCTTGTAGGCGGAACCGGACCCATCATTTCTGGTAAAGGTGAGCCCTTTACTGAAACAATGAGTGGAGTAAATATTTCAAAAACACTAAATAGAATTCGTCACTCAGGCGACTATGAGGCGGTTTTATTTAGAGTTAACAGTCCAGGTGGTTCAGTCGTAGGTTCCGACATGATCTGGCGCGAAATTCAGCTTTTAGAGCAATCAGGGATCCCCGTGATCGTGTCCATGTCCGGAGTCGCAGGTTCAGGCGGTTACTATATCTCAATGGCGGCTAGTAAAATCATCAGTCAGCCCAGCACCATAACTGGGTCGATCGGTGTCATCTTCGGAAAATTCAACGTACAAGGACTCTTCAAGCTATTCGGAATATCTACAGATCGTGTTAAGACAGCCCCCAATGCTGATCTTTTCTCATCCTTCAATTCCCTCACCAGTGGACAGAAAAAATACCTCAACTCTTGGATCGAGGGGATTTATAACAGCTTTGTCGCGAAAGCCGCCAAAGGAAGACAAATGGAAGTCTCTCAGCTCGAGGCTAAAGCCAGAGGAAAAATCTACACGGGATACCAGGCCAAAAAAATCGGCCTCGTGGATGAGCTCGGAGGCTTCTCAAAAGCTCTCGAATCGATTCGGATGGAACTCCAACTGAGCCCTGATGCCCCAATAACATTGGTTCAGTTCCCTAAAATCAAAGGCTTCCTAGAAAGCCTTTCTGGAATGTACAATCTGCAGGTATATCGGTCGGCGAAAAGCACCTTCCGGATCCGAAAAGCTCTTGAAGAGTTAGACGAAGGACCAGGTGTAAGGCTTTTGATGCCCGAAATTAAAATCCACTGACTTGACTGCACTTGGTAGGCAAGTATTCCAAAGGATTCTAGTGCTCAATCTGCTGTCTTATCGATTTGAGATTGATCGGGTACATCGGATTCTCTGGATCCATCTCCACAGCTGCTTCATATTCTTCAATCGCCTTTGATATCTGCCCCATACCTGCATAGATATTCCCCAAAAGATTTCTGACGGGAGCAAACCTTGACCGGATAGACCGAGCCCTTTCACCATGATACTGAGCCTGAGCAGAATAGCCCCTCTGATACCAAAAGTCGGAGAACAAGTAATGAGTCTCCAAAGACTCTGGCTGAAGTTGAAGTAGTCTTTCAAGATGTTTTTTAGCACTCGCCCATTGTTGTGAAGAAAGATAGATACGTGCCAGATAACTATGCGCCCTGAAGGAATCACTATTGTCCTCGAGTACTTCCAGGAAGAGTCCCCTAGATTTGGCTACCTGGCCTTCACCCAAGGCACTAATAGCCTCTTCCATATACCCCGATTTCTCGTCAGACTCTTTAGGCTTTGAAAACTTTGCGATGTACCTCTCTGTCTGCTCTAGATCTCCGACCTGTTGATAGGCATTAGCGAGAGCGCGATAGACTGGAACGAGACCCTCTCCAGACTTCTCTAATTTCTTCAAATGCTCCAAAGCCTCAGATCCTCTTTTAAGCTCCAGTAGAGAAACCGCTAGATTAAAGAGGTAATCTCTCTCTTGGGGCTTCAGATCTACAGCGGACTGGAAGTCTCCCCGGGCTTCCTCAATACGATCTAACTCCCATAAAGACAGTCCCCTCCCGTAGTGGGCAACCCCTTTTTCTTCAAGGCGACTTAGCGCAGTTGAAAACGCCTCCAGCGCATCTTGTGGTAGTTTCTGGAGCAACCGCACTTGTCCAATTCGTAAGAAGACTTTTCCATCCTCGGGCGTCCTCTCCGATATAGCTTGCAGAACTTTAATAGATTGTAGATGGTCTTCCAGTTCATAGAACATATTGGAAAGCAACCATAACTCAGTAGTTTCCAAACTTGAGATTGATGAATCATGACGACTGAGATTTTCAAGCTGTTGACCAGCTTCTGCTCTTTTTTTTTGGGAAAGTAATAAATTAGCGTAGGCGAGAACATACTGGGGAGTTCTTGGATCCCTCTCCACCGCTTGTTTTAGCTCTGAGCCTGCCTCTGTCATTCGCCCCTTCTGGATAAGGGCCAGACCTGTAAAGAAATAGGGTCTTGGATCATCCTCACTCTTAGTTTTTAGCCCCGAAAACAGTTCAATAGCCTGGTCCAGCTGATTTCCGAGAATCATCTGCCGTCCTCTCTCGAGATCTACAGTATCTGAGTTTTGAGTAACAGCACAAAGCCAAGACAGTTGTAGCACCAGGAAGGAAAACGTCCAATAGATAGACGCTCTATAACTAGATCTGATCATAGTCTACGTCCTGTAGAGTGCGTCCGCTTGTAGATGATCAATAGGGAGTACTAAAAAAACTAGTCCTCCCTTCATCTGTGGGACAAGGTTAAACCTGAATGCCATCCCAGCTCTCACAATAACTTCCACTCCGAGCTGCTCCATTACACTTAGCTCTATGGAGATATGCTTCTTGGCTTGCCGGGACATTGGCCGCATGACCTTTCCAGGCCTCTAGGACTGGAGCTTGAAGTGCTCTCCCGTAGGAAAAGCTAAGCTCCCATGGGCATCCTCCGATCTGATTCATAGCGTTTAAATGGCGTGTTGCCAGTATGTCATTCTGGCCACCTGACAAAAAAGCTATTCCAGGAACGGCTTCGGGGACATGGCCTAGGAGACAACGGACTGTCGCCTGGGCTACTTCTTCCACAGTTGCCTGACGAGGGTTTCCCAAACCAGAGATAACCATATTGGGCTTCAGGCAAATTCCTTCCAGATGAACGCGATGCAATCGGAGTGTGTTAAATACCTCATCCAGTACATACCCAGTCACTTCCTCACATTGTTCAATACTGTTATTGCCGTCCATAAGTACTTCCGGTTCAACAATGGGAACCAGTCCAGCCTCCTGGCTCAGAGCAGCATATCGAGCTAGTGCATGTGCGTTCACATTAACCGCATAGCGCGATGGAAGATTTTCTCCAATTCTGATCACAGCTCTCCACTTAGCGAAGCGACACCCCAGCTCGAAATACTCAGAGAGACGCTC
>Ga0114996_10008290_pt1 | contig 11599 bp, 10 predicted proteins | sample ArcticOcean_MG_C_4_FD_87039 | JGI IMG/M metagenome (GOLD analysis project Ga0114996, IMG submission 87039) | Marine microbial communities from western Arctic Ocean - ArcticOcean_MG_CB4_134 | ecosystem: Environmental > Aquatic > Marine > Oceanic | place: Arctic Ocean: Canada Basin | collected... | reverse complement strand
CCATCTCGGTTTGAACAGAGAGTCACTCAGGGCCGTCGGACTCGGCGCCCTTCTTCTGGATGTTGGCCAGACGAAATTACCGATTGACCTGCTCGCCAAAAAGGGTGAACTAACAATCGTCGAAAAGTCCTACGTGCGCAGCCATGTCGAACTAGGACTGGACGTTATTCGCAAGATGGAAGACGTCGACGCTCGCGTGTTGGATATGGTGGCCACACATCACGAAAGATTCGACGGCAGTGGCTATCCGAAAAATTATCCGGCAATCAGATTCCTTTTTTTGGACGCATTGGCGGCATCGTCGATTCGTATTCTGCTATGACCTCAGAAACACCTTACACGCCCGCCATGTCGTCTTATGACGCGATGCGTGAATTCAAAGCGTTATCAGACAAGAGCTTTCAGGCCGAGATGGTTGAGCAATTTATCCAAGCAATTGGTATTTTTCCGGCCGGCACACTGGTGGAGCTAAATACGGGAGAAATTGCCGTCGTACTAAAAGAACATCGCCTCAGCCGATTGCAACCTGAACTGGCGGTCATTTTCGGCCCGGACAAAGAAGAGCTAACGGACTTTAGAATTCTGGACCTCCTTGAGCAAGGAACCGAGCCCGGCACGCGGCCCAAAGCGTGGATTGAAAGAGGCCTCAAACCAGGTGCTTACAACATCGACCCCAGCAAATACTTCCTGTAGCAAGATCAAGAATAAACGCGAGATTAATCAGACGAGTGAGTCGGCATTTCGCCGCGAAATCAGTCGTATGGCAGATGATACAGGCGGGTTTTTTAGTTTGTTCATTGTCGACATTGGTGACGTCTCGAAGATATTGGTTCACTCCGGCGAAGATAGCAGCAGAAAGTTTCTATATAGCGCAGTCACAATGCTTAATGAATTTTGTCGACTTGATGATCGCTTGTGTCGGATTGGCGATAACCGCTTCGGAATTCTACTTGCAGGCGTTACCAGCGCCGGACATCAAGCTCTCGCAGCGGAGAAGATAAGTCGGTTATACGGCGATATCGTTCGCGACGCAGGGACAACCATTAGATTATCCGTCAGTATCGGAATCGCGAGTTTCCCGGAACACACAAAAGACCCCGCCAGTCTGGTTCACAAGGCTAGCATTGCGCTTGCAGCGTCACGTGAGAACCAGCAGTCGTACGTCAGATACTCTCCTGAATTAGCAGCGTCGGTTTCTGATCGATTTGAATTACGTCAAGAACTCGACGCAGCCATTAACGATGAGTTGCTGGAGGTCTATTACCAACCGAAATTGGAATTAAGTAGCGGTACGGTGACCGGAGCAGAAGCGCTGCTTAGATGGCACAGCAAAAATCACGGCTCCGTAGCGCCGAGTATTTTCATTCCACTGGCAGCAGAAATCGGCAGACTAAGTGATCTTACCCAATTTTTTTTGACAACAAGTTTGCAGCAGGCTGCGGACTGGCCAACATTAGGTTCTGGCGAGCGACTTTCAATTTCAATCAACATCGAGGCAGAGATGTTGCAAGACGCTGAAGCAATCGATTTGATTGTAAGCAATCATTCGATTTGGGCGAACAACAAATACAGCCTGACTCTGGGAATCACGGAAGGCGGGTTGGTTGTAGATTCGGCATCAAATTTTGGCAACCTAAATCGACTCCGTAATGCAGGCATTGGCATTTCGATAGACGACTTCGGCACTGGATATTCCTCGCTTTCCTATTTCAAGCATATTCCGGCGACAGAACTCAAAATCGACAAATCCTTCGTCAGTAATATGCTTGAATCCACCAAGGACAGAAATTTAGTCGAAACAATCATTGGGCTAGGGCATCAATTTGACATGACTGTTGTCGCTGAGGGCGTGGAAAACACCGCCGAACTCGAGCTCCTGACAAAACTAAATTGTGACGTCGTTCAGGGCTATCACGTTTCTGAGGCCCTGCCGCACGACAGTTTCTGCGTGTGGCTCGCGAGTTAAAAAGGCCTTATCGCAACAAGAAATCGCCGTCTAGCTCGAGTAAGAGCGCTGGAGATTCGGATTCAACTGTATTTTTGATTTAGCAGTAGCTACAGGTTATTTCCAAATAATGGACAACCGACTCTCGACTGCTTTATTCCAGACCAAACACGTACATCGTTCTACCACCCGTCGAAACCACACGTTGCTTACCGTCCACGGCAAATGACATCGGGTTCGAACGTACCGCCCCGCCGCCCTGGAAATCCCAAAGCGATTTTCCGGTTGCTGAATCAAGTGCGAATATATTGCCTTCGTTGCTACCACCGAAGACCAGTCCGCCGGCCGTTGCCATCACACCCGTCCAAGGCGGGGAATGGAGCATGAATTCCCATTGCTGCCGACCCGTCATGACGTCTAGCGCACGAATTGCACCAGCCGCGTCATCACCCGACAAAGCCTGCTCGCCACCGCCGAGGAATGGCTGACCTTCCTCATATTCAACATCAGCCTTGTAATAGATAGAGCCCATCAACCGGGTCGCGACAAAAAACTGTTCCGATACTGGATTATATGAAGGGCTAAACCAGTTCGTTGCGCCCTGCAAACTAGGCCAAACCAAATTTCCGTCATACGTCGGCTCGCTGTCCGGAATAACGATTGGCCGACCTGCTTCATCGAGACCGGTCGCCCAGGTTTGTTTGGAGTATTCGTTACCGTGCAAAAACTCGCCGGTCTCTCGATCTAGCAAATAGAAGAATGCATTTCGATTGGCAAGCGCGAGAAGCTTTCTATCTTCGTCATTAAATATAGCATCAAATAAAACAGGGATTTGATTGGCATCCCAATCATGAGTGTCATGCGGCGTAAACTGAAAGTGCCAATTCAATTCACCCGTATTTGGATCCAGCGCGATGATGGAACACGAAAAGAGGTTGTCACCCGGCCGCACATCACCATTCCAATCCGGAGCGGGATTGCCCACCGTCCAATAGAGCAAATCCAAGTCGGGATCATAGGAGCCGGTTAGCCATGTGGATCCACCACCTGTCTGCCAGGCGTCTCCCTGCCAGGTCTCACTGCCCGGATCGCCTGGCGCGGGAATGGTATGAAACCGCCATAGCCGTTCCCCGGTAGCGGAATCGTATGCATCTACAAACCCACGCACGCCTGCTTCGGCGCCACTAACGCCGATGATTATTTTGTTCTCAATCGCGAGCGGCGCCAAGGTAAGCGCGAATCCAACTTTGTTGTCGGCGACCTCAACGTTCCACCGCTCTGCCCCTGTAGCGGCATCGAGCGATACGAGGCGTGCATCCAAAGTGCCAACGTAAACGGCGTCATCGAGTAAAGCGACACCGCGATTGACGCGAGGAAAACCTATATGAAGAACATCCTTCGGCATGTCAGGCGACCAGGTCCAGATCATCTTTCCCGTTCGCGCATCCAGCGCCGTCACCGTACTCGGCGGTTCGGTTATATACATGATGCCATCTGCGACAAGCGGTGTGGTCTCCACCAGGCCATCACCCCCATTGGCTGACGGCTGAATTTGGTACGCCCAGATCACCTTCAACGCCTCGACGTTGTCGGTGTTGATTTCCTTCAAAGGCGAATAGCGTTCGGAATTATAAGTACCAGAATGCGTCAACCAATTATCCTGGTCATCGGCCGCATCAACTATGCGATCAAAACTGACTTCGGCTTGTACGGACAACGCGCACAAAAGAAACAACAAGGCAGTGGCATTTTTCATTGTTCGCTCCGCAGGCTCATCATGTAGGAAACCAAATCATCGATATCTAGCGCGGGTATCGTTGTTCCATATTCGGGCATTAGGCTATGGGAAAATATTTTTTCAATCTCACGTACTTCGTCCTTACGGAACGAATGTACCTTGCCGCTGACATCCCGAACTTGAATCGAAAACGCATCCTCGTTGATACGCAGTCCTTCAACCCGACCGCTCGCCGATCGAACGCGAACCGTCAGGTAGTTTTGATAACCACTGGTTTGCGACTGCGCATCAGCAGGTCGAACGAGAGAATTGCGCAGATACTCCAACCCTCTTTGATCGCCGACGAACGTCAATTCAGGACCGATACCGTTACCGTGGCCAGCAATGATGTGACAGGCCGGACAACCACCGTTCGACTGATAAATTTTAGCCCCGCGTTCTGGGTCGCCGGGCAGCGTTTCTTCTTCGAGTTCACCAAGCGTCAACGCGTAGGCCGCGACCCAGGCTGTTTGCACGGGATCCAGCGTCCAAAATCCCGGCATGCCGGTACCTGGGATACCATCGCCAATGATCGTCATCATCGATTCATGATCGCTGCCATACTTGAGCACTGGACGCGCCAAATTTGATCCTTCTCCGCCAGCGCCCTCAATGCCGTGGCAACGCGCACAGTGCAGCCTAAACAGGCGTTCCCCTTCGACCAAATTGGGTGGCACCGGATTACCGTTTGGCAGTTGTGCCCACGCTAAGGGGCAAGCCAAAAGCCAAAATATGATGAATAACAGGCCGTTCTTCATGACGACTACCTCAGCAATGCGTTGCGAGCTTCCGACAAATTTAACAGACCCACGGACGCCAAGGAAGAATAGTGGTTATCCACTCGCTGCAAGTCGACACACGTATAATGGTGGCCACTTATCATTGGACGCCATTAATGTTCGAGAACCCAGAAATTGCGGTAGATGACCTACCAAAGGCCGAAACTGTCGAATGGCAGGACATGGATCCAAAATTTGCGCGTCGAAAACTCGCGGAATCGGCCATCGCGTTCGTCATTATCGTGCTTGCCGTTGTCATACTTCAGATTGTATTCGGTGTCGTTCTTGCCGACAATGGCGCGCCTCGCCTGATTCGCACGCTACTGCTGGCTCCACTGGTTCTTGTTGTACCACTCTTCGCCTGGCCGCTGATTAGCGTGCCGAAAAAGGGCTACGCAGTTCGCGATAAAGACATTCTCTACAAATCCGGTGTGTTTTGGCGGACGGTTACCGCAATACCGTTTAATCGAATTCAGCATGTCGAAAAGAGCAGCACACCCCTCGATAGAAAGTTCAACTTAGCGTCGCTACAACTTTTCACAGCGGGCGGATCCGGCGGCGACCTTCAAATCCACGGCCTGCCTGCCCGGGCGGCAGAGAAGTTACGCGTATTCATCCTCGACAAAATCGGGTCAACGCTTGAGAAAAACTGATGCAAAGCGGTGGCACCGTACTTCACCGTTAGCCGTGATTTTCTATCTGGGCAAGATATTCAAAGCCATCAGTCAGAATGCGGTACAGACGCTCGCGCCCGGCGCAGCTTTCCTATTTGCCTACGAAGGCGATTTGATGACTCGAATCGCATTGGGCCTCACCCTCTTCTGCGTCATCGTTATCTCGCTTGCGTTCATCCGTTACTGGTTCTTTCGTTATCAAATCGGAGCGGATTCAATACTGATACGCGAAGGCGTTCTCAAGAAAAAACAATTGGACATCAAGTTCAAAAGAATTCAGGCAGTCAACACGACACAGAACGTCATCTTCCGCCCTTTCGACCTGGTTACGGTTCAATTGGATACAGCGGGCTCAGCAAAGCAAGAGGGCTATTTACCCGCAATTAAGAGCGCATTGGCCGAATCGCTTAAAGCTCGCCTTCGAGATGAAACGCGGGCTGACGACACCCCAACTGACGAAGAGACTGACAGCACAGATGCATCGCGAAAAATACTTAGCCTTACAAACTTCGACATGGTTCGAATCGGCCTGTCTAGCAAACAGGCATTGATCATTCTGGCACTGCTCAGCCCACTCCTCGACAACATCGGCAATCGCATTAAGAAAATGGTCGATGAAAGTGCGCTGCTCACGGTACTTGATAATGCTGGCATATCAATAGCGGGTGGCGTCAGCCTAGCAATTACCGGCATTTTGCTCTTGCTGTTGCTACTCGCTGGCGCGTCTATAACTGGCGCGTTTTTGCGCTACTACAACTTTGAGCTTCGCGCGGAACGTGAATCTCTCCGCTCGACCGCTGGGCTACTGACACGTCACGAACATTCCGTCAGCTTGAATAAAATTCAGTCGTTAAGGGCCATTCAAAACCCCATGTTGCGATTTTTTAAACGCTTTCGAGTCCGGGCAAAACAGGCATCGAGTGGCAAGCGCACCGATGAAGGCAAACAATTTATCGTCCCTCTCTGTGACCTCTCACAACTGCCGCAGTTGGGCGCCGCGGTTTTCGCAGACGAGTTTCCATATCTCAATTTGGACCCCACGTCGTCGAAATGGAGACCAATCTCAAGAAGTTACATTCGCTCTCGATTGGTGTTGTTTGGCATATTGCCGACAATTGCAGCTGTTTCACTTTTTTATGCTCTGATCGGCAATGCGGCGTTGATTTTCTTGATCTGGTTACCGCTCTGTGCGTTAGCAGTTATCACAAACTATCGAAAGTATGGTTACGACATTGTTGAAACCGGAGTAATGCTCAGGCGCGGCTTCTTGGGGTATCAAACCACAGCATTTCTACACCGGAAGATTCAACGCATTAGCGTCACGCAAACAAAACTACAGGAACGCAAAGGATTGGCGACAATTCGTTTCTATCTCGCGTCAGGGTCTTTACGCTTGCCATACGTGGACTTCAACATGGCCAAGGATTTACGCGACTACATACTGTATAAAGTTGAATCCAGTCGGTTCGGGTGGCATTAATTAATATGAAGCAATTTCTAGCCACTGGTATCGCTGTGTTGCTGCTGTGTTCAGCATGCACAGAAAATTTGTCGACGAACCGTCCCTACATCCTCACGACGGCAACCACCGGTGGCACCTACTATCCAGTCGGTGTCGCGCTCGCCACGATTACGAAAGCGCAACTGTACGAAACTGAAGGCATCAGCTTGTCTGCAATCAGTTCCGCAGGCTCTGCCGAAAATATCAAGTTGATGAGAGATAACCAGGCACAGTTCGCGTTGTTGCAGGGAATCTTCGCGGCCTGGGCATGGAACGGAGATGGACCAATCTCACAGCCACAGCCATGGCTGCGAAGTATCGCGGCGCTGTGGCAGAACGTGGATCATTTTGTGCTGTTGACCGAACTCACAACCGACGGGACGATTTGGGATATAGATAAGCTAGACGGTGTCCGATTCGTTCTCGGCGCTAGAAATTCCGGTGCCGAAAAAAGTGGCGATCATATACTTAAGAGCCTGGGAATCGATTACGAGGAAAAACTGAATCTCGCCTATATGGGTTATGGCGCAACGGCCAATGCTATTCAGGACGGCACCATCGTCGGCATGAACATTCCTGCCGGCCCTCCGGTAACGGGTGTTACTCGGGCATTTGCAATGGTTGGAGAGAAGCTCTCATTGCTGAGTTTCACAGATGCCGATATCGTAGCAATCAACAAAACCTACCCGTTGTGGAGTCGCTTCGTTATCCCTGCCGACACTTATCCCAATCAGCCAGACGCGATTCAAGGTGTTGCGCATCCAAACCTCTTAGTAGTTCGCGATGATATTCCAGAAGACGAGGTCTATCAGATCACTAAAACACTATGGGAAAACCTCGCAGCATTGCGTGAGATTCACAAAGCCACTAGCGGCGTTTCACTTGAGACCGCACTTACTGGGGTTGGGGCACCGTTGCACCCAGGGGCCATACGTTACTACCGCGAAATAGGAATCGAGATTCCGGAAGCATTGATTCCACGATGAATGGACCACTCATTAGATGGTTAGCCGTCGCTTTTGCGATCTTTCATGTTTACAACAATTTATTTACTGCAGTATCGGAACTTTGGTTTGCAGCCATTCATTTTGGCGGCTTTGGCGCACTGTGCGCACTTGGCTTCCACCGCAAAGATGAGTGGGCACCTCGATCCGGACTCGCACGATTAGTCGATATTATTTTGGCAGTACTGTCGCTCTCAGTGGCCGTCTACCTCGTTGGGTTTGAGGAGGCACTTTACGCCCGGGAATCAGAGTTCATTTGGAGTGACTTTTTCTTCGCCGGGCTCGCCATCTTGCTCGCGATGGAATTCGCGCGCCGCACGAGTGGTTGGTTCATGCCGTCGCTAATCGCTATCTGTCTATCGTACGTGTTGTTTCTCGGAAGGTACGTCCCTGGCGTATTTTCGTTTCCCGGATTGAACGCGGAAACGGTCCTTTATCGTAGTTTTTTCAGCGGCGATGGCATGTTCGGCATGATCGCAAACATTTCAGCAACGTTTGTATTCATGTTTATCCTCTTCGGCGCGTTCTTACTAAAATCTGGCGCGGGCGATTTCATCGTTAACGTCGCGCGAAGTTTCGCGGGCCGATATCAAGGGGGTGCCGGCCACGTCGCCGTGGTGGGATCAGGGCTAATGGGTTCTGTCTCAGGCTCGGCAGTTGCCACGACCGTATCAACCGGCGTGATCACGATACCTATGATGACTCGCTCTGGGTTTTCACCGCGCTTTGCGGCCGGTGTCGAGGCGGCGGCATCCACTGGTGGACAATTAATGCCGCCCGTTATGGGCGCTGGCGCATTTGTGATGTCCAGCTACACGCAGATCCCATACCTCACCATCATTGCTGTGTCGATCTTACCGGCGTTGCTGTATTTCCTAACCGTTGCTTTTTTTGTACGCATTGAAGCAAGACGGCTCAATCTGACGACGGATGCAGGCGATGACCAAACGAGCGCCTTTGATGCGCTACGCAAGGGATGGCCCTTTCTCATTCCGCTAGCAGTGATGATCGCATCGCTTGTGATGGGTTATACACCGGTGCGTTCGGCGACGGTTGCAATATTTGCCGTTATCGCCGTGTCCTGGGTTACCGCTACGCCGATGACGTTAAATCGCTGTTTCGACGCGACTCTGGATGCTCTGCGAATCATGGTGCCGACGGCAATCCTATTGATAGCGGTCGGACTAGTCGTAAATGCGGTAACGACAACCGGGCTTGGCAACGCATTTTCAATCATGATAGTTGAGTGGGCGGGCGGTAGCTTGATGCTGACACTCGTGCTGGTCGCGATGGCTTCCCTGATTCTGGGCATGGGGCTTCCGGTGACGGCCTCCTACATCGTGCTGGCCACTTTAGCTGCGCCAGCACTCTTCGATCTTATTACCCAAACCGCCATGCTTGACGCGCTGAGCGCGGCAGACCTGCCTGCCAATGTTCGCGCTGTTGTGGATTTGTTCGGCGGCGACCCCGTCCGCGCGCTCTCTGAAATGCCACAGGAAATGCGGCAGCTGGTCCGTAACGAGTTGCTCGATCCAGCGTTGGTCACCGGCATGTTACTTAGCGCACACCTGATTATTTTTTGGTTGTCACAAGACAGCAATATCACGCCGCCTGTCTGCCTGGTTGCATTTACTGCGGCCGCTATCGCCGGTACGCCACCGATGCGTACGGGATTGACCGCCTGGAAGATCGCGAAAGGGATCTATCTGATACCGGCTTTATTTGCGTTCACGCCACTTATCACCGGCAGCTGGACCGAACGAATAATTGTCTTCGTGTTTGCCTGCTTCGGTCTATACGCGTTAGCCGGCATTCTTCAATGGCATCTTGAAGAACGGTTAAACATCGCCACCGGCTTGCTACTGCTTATCAGCGCTGCATGTTTGCTATGGACACCGTTTGGAATCGGCGTACATATCATTGGCGTCGCATTGCTTAGTGGCGTCGTTATGTACCAGAAGAAAACGGCTACACGTTGAAACGGAAGTGCATCACGTCGCCTTCCTGAACGATGTACTCCTTGCCTTCGAGGCGTAGCCGACCAACCTCTTTGGCACCTTGTTCGCCGTTTCCACTGACATAGTCGTCATACGCGATGACTTCGGCCCGGATGAATCCTTTTTCGAAATCGGTATGAATCTCAGCGGCCGCGCGTGGTGCAGTAGCACCGACCTTGGTGGTCCAGGCACGCACTTCCTTTTCGCCGGCGGTAAAATAGGTTTGCAAACCAAGCAATGTGTAGCCGCAACGGATAACACGATCCAGGCCAGGCTCTTCCAGGCCAAGATCACTCAGAAACTCAAGCTTGTCCTCATCATCAAGCAACGCGATTTCCGCCTCGATTGCGGCACAAATCACAACAACCTCAGCGCCTTCCTGTTTAGCAAGACCCACTACCGCATCTAAATGTGCATTGTTCTCGAAGCCACCTTCGTCAACGTTTGCGACATACATCACTGGCTTCTGAGTGATCAGGTGGAGATCACGAATACGTAACAAGTCCTTTTCGTCCAAATCAAGCAAGCGAAGCGGTGAACCGTCATTGAGGTGATCGGACACACGTTGGAGAACATCCCGCAGAGCGACCGCTTCATTTTCGTTCGTTTTTGCGTTTTTCGCGGCTTTGTAGAGTTGTTTTTCAACAGATTCGAGATCGGCAAGCGCGAGTTCAGTGTTGATGATTTCAATGTCATCGGCCGGGTCAATCGCCCCTGAAACGTGAGTGACATCATCATCCTCGAAACAGCGCACGACATGAGCAATGGCATTAGTCTCGCGAATGTTTGCGAGAAACTGATTGCCGAGCCCCTCGCCCTGCGAGGCGCCTTTCACCAGCCCGGCGATGTCGACAAATTCCATGGTGGTCGGAATCGTTTTCTGCGGATTAACGATGTCCGCCAACACTTTAAGTCGCGCGTCCGGCACGGGAACTATGCCCACGTTGGGCTCAATCGTGCAGAACGGATAATTTTCGGCCGGTATCTCTGCAGCTGTCAGCGCATTGAACAGCGTTGACTTGCCTACGTTCGGCAAGCCGACGATGCCACATTTAATTGCCACGTCGCTTATATCTCCAAAAAATCTTGAATGGACTCAAAACGTTTAGCGTTCCGAAGACTTCGGTTCAACTAAACCCTAAGAAGGCCTTTATATTTTGGTATGTAGTTTTTTCATCGCGGCACTTAGACCGCTCTCGACGAGCAGATCCATAACATCGGCTGCTTCATCCACGTTTTTCAGAATTGCCGCTTCAACGTCACTTGACGCCTTCTTCAGAACATAACCGGTAACTTTATCTTTCTGACCAGGGTGACCGACCCCCAATCGTAGACGCGCGAAATCTCGTCCACAATGTTGAATAACGTCGCGAATCCCATTGTGGCCGCCATGACCACCGCCCGTCTTAAGTTTTACCGTGCCAGTCGGTAAATCAATTTCATCATGCGCAACCAGAAGTTTTTCCGCACGCAGCCGGTAGTAGTCAAGCACGCCACGAATCGGCCCGCCACTCAAATTCATATAGCTCTGCGGCTTCACCAACCAGATGTCATTACCAACCAGACTGATTTTGCACACTTCGGCATCGAAGCGCTTTTCATACTTAAATGCCACACCAGCCCGCCGCGCAAGCTCGTCAACAAACCAGAAACCTGCGTTGTGGAGCGTGCGCTCATAGCGCTCTTCCGGATTGCCAAGTCCGGCGATCATTGTTAGATGCGTAGTCATTGCCGAATTATGGTTACAAATCACCGAGAATCAACAAAAAGGCCGCCAAAAATGGCGGCCTTTTGTATAACAACGATTTCGAACCGGCTGTTGCTAGCCTGGCTTGGAGTCGTCCGAGCCACCATCGCCATCTGCAGCAGGTGCATCTCCTTCGCCAGCGGCGGCGTCTTCGCCTTCGCCTTCGCCTTCGCCT
>Ga0114996_10008288_pt1 | contig 11599 bp, 10 predicted proteins | sample ArcticOcean_MG_C_4_FD_87039 | JGI IMG/M metagenome (GOLD analysis project Ga0114996, IMG submission 87039) | Marine microbial communities from western Arctic Ocean - ArcticOcean_MG_CB4_134 | ecosystem: Environmental > Aquatic > Marine > Oceanic | place: Arctic Ocean: Canada Basin | collected... | reverse complement strand
TTATTTGATGTTCTTTTAAATGAAATGTCAGAAAGTTATCCTGAGCTTAATATTGGAAAAGATTTAATAATAGAAACTTTAAAAAATGAAGAAGAGAAATTCTCTTCATTGTTAGATCGGGGAATTAAAATTTTAAACGACAATCTTAAAAATATTAAAAATAATGTTTTACCTGGTTCTATTGCTTTTAAACTTTACGATACATATGGATTTCCTGTAGACCTTACTGCGGATATTCTAAGAACAAAAAACATAAGAGTCGATCACGCATCTTTCATAAAGGAAATGGAAGCGAGTAAAAAATTAGCTAGATCAAACTGGAAAGGTTCTGGAGATAAATCAATTGAAGAAAAATGGTTTAAGATAAGAGAGGAATTAAATCCTACTGAATTTTTAGGGTATGAATTTAATAAAGCTGAAGGGGTTGTTGTAAAATTATCAAAAGGTAAAAATTTTGTAAACAATGTGACAATTGGAGATGAAGTTGAGATTATAACAAACCAAACCCCGTTTTACGCTGAGGCAGGAGGCCAGGTTGGTGATCAGGGTTTAATTTATTCTAATGATTGCAGGGTTATTATTAAAGATACTCAAAAAAAGATGGGTGATTTATATGTTCATTTAGGAAAAGTTGAAAAAGGATCTTTAAAGATAAATCAAAATGTTAATCTTGAGATTAATATTGAAAAAAGAAATAATTCAAGAGCTTATCACTCAGCAACACATTTATTACATGAAGCTTTAAGAAGGACTCTTGGCAAGCACGTTACCCAAAAAGGATCTTTAGTCAGGCCTGAAAAGCTTAGATTTGATTTTAGTCATAACAAACCTATTGAAAAAAAAGAAATCGAAAAAATAGAGAAGTATGTAAATGATATGGTAGATTCAGTTGCTGATGTTAAAACAAGAATAATGACACCAAAAGATGCCGTAGATAAGGGAGCTTTAGCTATGTTTGGAGAAAAGTACGGTGATGAAGTTAGGGTTTTGTCTATAGGTAAAGAAAACGATAATTATTTTTCAACTGAACTTTGTGGAGGTACACACGTAAAAAATACAAAAGATATTGGTAAATTTAAAATAATCAATCAGTCATCAATCGCGGCTGGCGTTAGAAGGATAGAAGCCTTAAGAGATAAACAATTAGAAGATTATGAAAAATCTTTAAATAAAGATAAATATCTAAAAGAAAAAAAACTAAATGAAGAATTAGATTTAATTAAAAATCAACTATTAAAATACAAAATCAAACCAGATTTTCAAGATGAATTAGAATTGTCTGTGAACATAAAAAATTTAAATAAACAATTAGAAAACATTAAAATAAAAAATATTATTAATGATAAAAGTAAAAACATTATTAAAGATAAAAAAATAGGTTCCTTTATTTTAAGACAGCAAGTTCTTACAGGCTTTCCTCTAAAAGAATTAAGAAACATAGTGGACGAAAGTAAAAGAGAAATTAAAGAAGGTGTTGTGATTGGATTTTCTACTTTTGAGGGAAAAGTTGGTGTAGCCGTTGGAGTAACAAATAAATTATGTAAAAAATATGATGCTGTAGTTCTTGTAAAGATAGCATCTAAAATCCTTGGAGGTAAAGGAGGGGGAGGTAGAATAGATTTTGCACAAGCGGGTGGGGTAAATAAAGACAAGATTGAAGAATCGTTCGAGGCAGTAAGTAAAAAAATTATTTAAGACTTTTTTTTAAATTAGCATCTAGCACTTCTAAAAATTGATTTGTGCTAAGATATTTTTGTTGTTTGCTGATTAATGTTGCTAGATCCTTGGTCATTGAACCACTTTCAACAGTTTGTATACAAACTTTTTCTAAGGTTTTTACAAATTTTTTTAAATCTTCGTTGCCATCTAATTTTCCTCTATGATATAGACCTCTAGCCCATGCAAAAATAGAGGCTATTGGATTTGTAGAAGTTTCTCTTCCTTGCTGATGTAATCTAAAATGTCTTGTAACGGTTCCATGCGCAGCTTCCGATTCTATGGTTTTCCCATCTGGTGACAATAAAACGCTTGTCATTAAACCTAAAGATCCAAAACCTTGAGCTATTGTGTCAGACTGGACATCACCATCATAATTTTTGCATGCCCATACATAATTTCCATTCCATTTCATTGCACAAGCAACCATATCGTCTATAAGTCTATGCTCGTATGTAATTTTTCTATCTTTGAATTTATCTTTAAATTCCTTTTCGTAAATTTCTTGAAATAAATCTTTAAATCTACCGTCATACTGTTTTAAAATTGTATTCTTAGTAGAAAGATAAACTGGCCACCTCCTATTCAATCCATAGTTCATACATGCTCTAGCAAAATCTTTTATTGATTGATCTAAATTGTACATTGATAAAGCAACACCCGGTCCCGGGAAATTAAATATTTCAAATTCCTTTTTTTCTTTACCGTCTTCCGATGTCCATTTCATTAGTAATTTACCTTTGCCTGGAACTTTAAAATCCGTTGCCCTATACTGATCTCCAAACGCATGTCTTCCTATAACAATTGGGTTGGTCCAACTTGGTACTAATTTTGGAATATTTTTACAAATAATTGGTTCACGAAAAACAGTGCCGCCTAAAATATTTCTTATTGTTCCATTTGGTGATCTCCACATTTTTTTTAATTTAAATTCTTTAACACGCCCTTCATCAGGAGTAATTGTTGCACATTTAATACCAACACCTATTTTTTTAATGGTATTTGCGCAGTCTATTGTTACTTGATCAGATGTACTGTCTCTGTTTTTAATACCAAGGTCATAATATTTGATGCTTATATCTAAATAAGGTAAAATTAATTTTTTTTTGATGAAACTCCATATTATTCTTGTCATTTCATCCCCATCAAGCTCAACTATTGGGTTTTTTACTTTAATTTTGCTCATAATATTTTAATTTTATTAATTGAATTTACTTACTTAATATACATATTAACTTAAAAATACAAAACATATAGATATGATAGATATTTTGTTTCCAAGGTTACATAAAGAAGGTTATAGATTTTTAGCAATAGCAGGAATAGTAACCTTTGTTTGTTTACTATTTTCAAATTTTTTAGCAATAGTAAGTTTTATTTTGACTGTATGGATATATTATTTTTTTAGAGATCCAGAAAGATTTACAATTAATGATGAGAATTATTTAGTTAGTCCTGCTGATGGAGTAGTTTCACAAATTGTTGAAATTAATGGTCCAGCAGAATTGGGTTTAGAAAATAAAAAATTTACAAGAGTAAGTGTTTTCATGAATGTTTTTAATTGTCATGTTAATAGAGTCCCATCTTCTGGTGCAGTTAACCAAATTTATTACAAGCCAGGAAAATATTTAAATGCCTCTTTAGATAAAGCTAGTGATGAAAATGAAAGAAACTATATTAAAATCACTTCCACTCAAGGAGATGAAATGGTTCTAGTTCAAATCGCAGGGTTAATTGCAAGAAGAATTGTGTGTGAAACTAAAGAGGGCAATAAGGTCGCGCAAGGAGGCAAGTTCGGAATAATAAGGTTTGGCAGTAGAGTTGATTTATATTTTGAAAATTATAAATTACTAGTGAGTGAAAATCAAACTACTGTTGCAGGAGAAACCTTAATAGCTAAAAAATTATAACTAATTTATGATAGAAAATAAAAAAGATTTTAAAATAATATCAAAAAAAACACCAAGATCTTTGCTACCTAACGCTTTAACTATTTTTGGAGTTTGTTTGGGCTTAAGTTCAATAAAATTTGCATTAGATTTAAATTATAGTATGGCAGTAATATCAATTGGATTTGCCGCAATACTTGATACTTTAGATGGTAGAGTTGCACGATTAATAAGAGGAACATCAAAAGTTGGAAAAGAATTAGACTCCCTGACAGATGTAATTAGTTTTGGTGTAGCACCAAGTTTTGTAATGTATTTTTGGGCATTAAATGAAATTGGGAAAATTGGATGGTTGTTCATATTAATATATACAGTTTGTTGTGCATTACGCTTAGCAAGATTTAATTTGACATCAATTGAAGAACACGAAAATTGGAAAATAAATTTTTTTCAAGGAGTCCCATCACCTGCGGCAGCTGGGCTAGTTTTATTACCCCTTATATTAAGTTTAAGCGGAATATTGCAAGTAGAAAACAAAGCAATCATATCTTCAATTGTTATTTTAATAACCTCAATATTGATGGTGAGTACCATACCAACCTATTCACTAAAAAGAATTAAGATACCAAGAAGTTTAGCAATCTTTTTGCTGCTAGGAATTGGAATATATTTAAGTCTAGTAATTTTTTATACCTTTGAAATTTTATTTTTAACTGGCATAGTTTATACACTTTTAATACCGATAAGTTATATTCATTACAGGCTTTCAGATAAAAAATCCTTGTCATTTAAAAATTCAGATGATGAAACAGAAGATATTCTTTAAGAAAATAAATATAATTAATTGAAAAAAAATAAATCTTCAAAAAATTGGCTAAATAAAAAGCATAGAGATGTTTTTTTTAAGGAAGCAAAAATTCATGGTTATAAATCCAGATCAGCATTTAAATTAATTGAAATGAATGATAAATTTAAATTTATTAGAAATAATACGAATTTACTAGATTTAGGATCAAGCCCAGGAAGTTGGTCACAAGTAGCAGGTAAAATAATTAAAAGTGGTAAGATTTTATCATTAGATATTAAGCTCATGGAAAAAGTAAAAAATGTACATTTTCTAAAAGGAGATATAAACAATCCTCAAACCCATGAAAAAATAACTGCTTACTTTGGAAAAAAAATAAATGTTATAATTTCAGATATGGCATCAAATACTACTGGCAACAAAAGCTTAGATTCCCACAGAACTGGCGAATTATGTTTAAAAGCTATGCATTTATCTAGCAATTTGTTAAATCAAGATGGAGTTTTTCTATCAAAAATATTTATGGGTTCAATTTTCACAGAAATAAACGAAAAAGCTAATGATTACTTTAAAAAAGTAGTAAAATATAAACCTTTATCAAGTAAAAAAGAATCTAAAGAAATCTATATTTTTTGTAAAGGTTTAAAAAAAATATGATAAATAATGAAAACTTTAAATAGAAAGAAATATGAAAATAAATTTTTATCTAATTAAAATAGCTGTTTTATCTTTATTTTTCGCAACAAGCTTATTAGCTGATAAATCTGATATTTTTGGAGAAGGAAAAAAACTATTTGAAAAAAAGGAGTTTGATAAATCAAAAATTTATTTTGAGAGAGATATAGTGTTTAACCCCATGAGTGAAAAATCATATTTATATTTGGCTAAAATTTTTTTTCAGAATAAAAATGATAGTGACCTAGAAATAAATTTAAATAACGTTTTAGATCTTAATCCAAAAAATGATGAAGCTATATATATGTTAACTTTACTAAAAATTAAACAAACAAACTACGATGAAGCTAAAGAGCTCATGGCTACATTTAATTTAATTTGTAAATCATTTTGTTCAAAAAAAGATGAGATGAAAAAAAAATTTAGTGAATTAGTTCCTGAAAATGAAAAAAATTAAAATAAAAGAGATTCAAAAAAAAGGTAAAGTCCCCTTAGTGTGTCTTAGCGCATATTCAAGCAATATAGCAAAAATTATTGATAAGTATTGTGATATAATTTTAGTGGGAGATTCTTTGGGAATGACATTGTATGGAATGAAAAATACAAAAACTGTTGATTTTGATACTATGTTAAGACATGCAGCAAGTGTAAAAAAGTTTACAAAAAAAAGTCTAGTTGTTTTTGATATGCCATATAAAACTTATGAAAATAAATTTACGGCCTACAAAAATGCAAAAACAGCCATCAAAATTACCAAGTGTGATGCTGTGAAAATAGAAGGAGGTAAAAAAGTATCAAATATTGTTCAATATCTTGTTAAAAAAAAAATACCAGTGATGGGTCATATAGGATTATTGCCACAATCTGCGGTAAATTTTAAAGTACAGGGCAGAAGCCCCAACCAAAAAATGAAAATTTTAGAAGACGCAAAGGCAGTCTCTGAGTCAGGAGTTTTTGCCATAGTAATAGAATGTGTAACAGAAAGCTTGGCAAAAAAAATAACAGAAAATGTATCAGTACCAACGATTGGAATTGGTGCTTCAAAGTATTGTGATGGACAAGTGTTAGTTATTGATGATGTTATTGGTTTAAGTAATTTTTTGCCAAAATTTGTTAAACGATATGCTAATGTTAAAAAAATCATAGAAAATTCTGTAAAAAAATATACTAAAGATGTAAAACTTAGAAGATTTCCTACTAACAAAAATGTTTATAAAATTAATTAAATGAATGATAAATCATACCAAGCTCAGTACGACGTAACAAAAAAGTCTAAAATTAGAATATTTTATGATAAATATAAAACTATAATTTTTTCGACAATTTCTGTTTTAATAATTGCTTTGATCTCGGTAACTTTTTATTTTAACAAAATTGAAAAAAAAAAGGTTGAAATAGCTAATAAATATTTAACTGCAAAAATTCTTATTGATGATAATAAAAAAGATAAAGCTATTCCTATACTAAAAAAGATTATTTTAGAAAATGATAATACTTATTCAGCTTTATCCTTATTTTTAATATTAAATGAAAATCTAATAAAAAATCAAAATGAAATCATAATTTTTTTTGATCACATTTTATCTAACAACAAATTCGATAATGAAATTAAAAATTTAATTTTATTTAAAAAAGCTTTATTTCAATCTGATTTTGTAAATGAAAAAGTTTTGATCGATTCTTTGAATCCTCTATTAAATACTCAATCTCTGTGGAAGCCACACGCTTTACTTTTAACTGGAGACTATTTCTTTTCAAAAAAGGAATATCAAAAAGCTAAGGAATTTTATATAAAAATTATGCAATTAAAGAATCTAAATAAGGAATTTTATAACCACTCACAAATGCAATTAACTCTAGTGCCAAATGATTAAAATTATTATTATATTTATTTTTCTTCTTACAGGTTGTTCATTTGATAGCAAAACAGGTATATGGGACGGCCTAGAAAATGATGAAAAAAGAGTAAGAAGTATTGAAAATAAACAAAATAGAAATGTTGAAATTGTTCAAGTTTATACTTCTCAAAATATTTTTTCTAAGGAAATAGTGCCTACTGGAAGTATTACTTTAACCAAGCCAATAAAAAATACCTCGTGGGAAACTGCTAATTTAAACACTCAAAATAAAACTGGCAATATTCTTTTAACAGGAGTCAGTAATAATTTTTTAAAAAAAAAAGTTGGAAAAAATAAGTTTTTAAATACAAACAAATACTCATCGCCTTTATACTTTAAGGAAAATATAATATTTGCAGATGATGTAGGTAATATTTTCAATATTAATAATAAAGGAAAGATAAATTGGAAAGTAAATATTTATAAAAACACTTTCAAAAAAGTATATAAAAATTTGTCTTTTTCACTTTATAAGAATAAAATTTATGTAGCTGACAATATAGGTTTTGTTTATTCTTTAAATTTTGAAACTGGAAAAGTTATTTGGTTAAAAAGTCATGGCATACCAATAAAGTCTAAAATTAAAGTCTTTGAAAACAAAATTTTTTTAATAAACCAAGATAATAAAATTTTTTGTTTAGATGCTGAAAATGGAAATAAAATTTGGGATTTAAGAACTATATCTTCTTTTATTAAATCACAGAACTTTTTAGGGATGGCTATTTCTAAAAGTGGTGATGTTTTGGTTCTTACATCGGCTGGAGATCTGTTAAAAATTAAATCTACCAATGGTAGACTTTATTGGTCTTTAAATACGGCTGGATCAATGTCCGATAATGCATCTGATTTTTTTCAATCTTCAGACGTTGTAATTTCTGATGACGATGTCTTTTTATCTACATTAAATTCCACATTATCATTAAGTATTAAAAATGGATATTTCAATTGGGAACAAAAAATTGGCTCAACAAATAATCCAATTATAGATGGTAAAAATATTTTTTTAGTTACTAATAATGGATTTTTTATTAATTTGAAAAAAAAAAGTGGAAAAATTATTTGGTCAGTTAATTTACTCAAAAATTTGAAAAAAAAGAAACAAGAAACAAGTATAACAGGATTTGTTTTAGGCTCAGGCAAGATTTACGCAACAACGCTAAATGGTTTTTTAATTGTATGTTCTGCAGCTACAGGAAAAATTGAATTTTCAAAAAAAATTGGAAATAAAATTATTGCACCTCCAATTATTGTAAATAATTCTCTTTTTGTGCTAACTGAAAAATCTGAAATTCTAGGATTTAATTAATTAAATTTATGATTTTGAAAACAATACTGTAAGTTTATTTTTTCCAAAATCTTTGTTATTTGCGTCAATTGGCTTTACTGGATATTCACCTGTAAAACAATGGTCCGTAAATTGAGGATATGATGAGTTTCTTTTTTCATATCCCATTGATCTATAAAGACCATCTATAGATAAAAATTTTAATGTTTTAGCATTAATATGTTTCCTCATGCTTTCTAAATCCATTTTTGAGGCAAGCAGCTCATCTTTACTAGGAGTATCCACCCCATAGTAATCTGGATATTTAATAGGTGGAGATGCAATTCTTAAATGAACTTCTTTAGCGCCAGATTCATATAGCATTTTAATAATTTTTATTGAAGTTGTTCCTCTAACTAAAGAATCGTCAATTAAAGTTAAAGATTTATTTTTAACAAGAGATTTATTTATACTATGTTTTAACTTTACTCCCAAACTTCTTATTTGTTGTGTAGGTTCAATAAAAGTTCTTCCAACATAATGATTTCTAATAATTCCTAATTCAAAATTCTTTTTAATTTTTTCTGAATAACCAATCGCAGCTGGAACACCAGAATCCGGCACTGGAACAACTAAATTTGTTTCAATGTTATCTTCTTTTGCTAATTCTGCTCCAAGTTTCTTTCTATATTCATAAATACTTACGTTATTTACAATGCTATCTGGTCTTGAGAAATATATGTACTCAAAAATACATGGGCGTTCTTTAATTTTAGGAAAAGGTTTTAAACTTTCCAAACCATCAGATGTTATTACAACTACCTCTCCATTTTCAACCGGCCTTACAAGTTTTGCACCAATTATATCTAATGCGCAAGTTTCTGACGCCAATACATATGAGTTTTTAAGTTTTCCTATAACTAACGGTCGAATTCCGAAAGGATCTCTAATGCCTATTAGCTTTTTGTTAGTTAATATTGCAAGCGCATAACCACCTTGTATTTTAAATAGCGTTTCAATTATTTTATCAACTATTTTACTTCTTTTCGATTTTGCAATTAATTGAACTATAGTTTCTGTATCAGATGTAGATTGAAAAATAGAACCATTTTTTACTAATTCTTTTCTTAAATAGTGAGCATTACTCAAATTACCATTATGACTTATGCTAATTCCTCCATCGTGCAAGTCAGCAAAAAATGGTTGTACATTCTTAATTAAGTTATTACCTGTAGTGGAATATCGATTATGACCAATTGCATAACTTCCAGGTAATTTTTCTAATACTTTTCCTTTAGTAAAATTATCTCCAACTAAACCAAGTCTTTTTTCTGAATAAAAATTTTTTTCATCATAAGTAACTATACCGCAGGCTTCTTGACCTCTATGTTGTAATGCATGCAATCCTAAAGCTGTTAATGCTGCGGCATCTTTTGCACCAAATATTCCAAAGACTCCACATTCTTCATTCAATCTAGACATCTAAATTTTTTCCATTTTTTCTTCTGTTTCTTGGTAATAGTCCTTACTATTTGGAAACTCTTCAATTAAAAATCCACTTCCTTTGTATATTATTTTAAAGGAATAAGTATTTTTGGTTTCAATAGGCCATTTTTGATGTGGATAAAACCAGTTTAATAAAGAAAAAACACAAACACAAATTATATAACCTTTAAAAATTCCAAAAATTAAACCAAATGATTTATCAACACTTCCAAGACCTGACCATGTTACAGCTTTACTTATGGCTTTTCCTATATTTATTATTATAAAAAGTGAAATTATATAGACAAAAATTCCCAAACCAATATCAGCTATAAATTTTGATTCTATAAAATCTTGAACCCAAGGATTTAGTTTAGGAACTAAAACAATGGTTATTATTAAGGCAAGTAGCCATTTTGAAAAAGACAAAAGGCTTCTCATAAATCCTTTTGCCGCACATTGAGCCATCGAATAAACAGTGATTAAAAAAACAACAAGATCAAATGCTGATATATTACTTTGGATAAAATCAATTAAATTATTCATTACCAAAAGGTTTTACTATTAAAATCAGTTTAGGTAATAGAGTTAGAACCGAAAGCATTGCTAAAAGCATCGCAATACCTGTAAAAACTCCAAAATAAATTGTCGGTATAAAATTTGATAATACTAATATTGAAAAACCAAAAACAATTGTAATAGAAGTATTTAAAATTGCTACACCTACTGTATTGTGACATTTTTCCAGAGTATCATTATAATTTTTAATTTTACTAAATTCCTCTTTGAATCTATAAATATAATGTATGCTGTTATCTACAGCTATTCCAATTGTAATAGCAGCTATAGTAATTGTCATCATATCCAGAGGAATGCCTAGTAGACCAATAATACCAAGTATAAGAAACGCTGCCATAAAATTTGGAACAACGCCTATTAAGGATAAAGTTATATTTCTAAATAGAACTAAAAACATAAGGGTAATACCTGCCATGACAACACCCAAAGTTAATATTTGAGATTTAAATAAGCTTTGTAAAAGATTATTAAACAAAATAAGAACCCCAGCCAATTTAAATTCATTTTGTTTTAAACCTATTTTATTTTCAAGGTCATAATTAATTTTTTTAATTAGTTCATTTCTTCTAAGTTCTTTTTTAGAATCTAAAATTCTCAGACTTATTCTAGCCTCATTATTTTCTATAGAAATATAGGGATCAATTATTTCTTTTTTAATAGAATCTGGAATTTTTGTGTATAGAACTCCCAATTCTAACCCTTGGAGCTCCTTTCCATTATTTAAATCTTCAGCAACTCTAACCATTGACGCAAAGGATATAACTTTACCAACGGAATCTAGGCTATCTAAATAATCATGTACTTTCGTAATTTTATCTATTTTATTTCTTGTAAACCAATACTTTGAGTCATTAGTATCCTCATCATCCCAGCTATCAAACTCATCTTCAGTCTGCTCAGTATCTTTTTGTTCAGGAAATTTTATTATTACATTTAAAGGAGTTGTTCCCCCCAGTTTATCATCAATCAATTTCATTCCTTTATAAATTTCTGTTTTTTTATCAAAATAATTTATAAAACTATTTTCTACTTCAAGTTTTGTAATACCAAAGATACTTACAACAATAACAAGAAATGCTGATGCAAAAATAGTTTTAGTATTTTTTTGCGCAACGATAGTTAAAAAAGAAGTAATTTTTGACTTATCATCGCTTTTATAATTTTTATTTTCTTTACTTAAAATGTTTAAAATTGTTGGTAGAAGTGTAAATGTAATAGTTAAAGAAACCAAAAGACCTAATGTCATCATCCATCCAAAATCAATAATAGGTTTAATACCGCTAAAAAT
>Ga0114996_10008287_pt1 | contig 11600 bp, 11 predicted proteins | sample ArcticOcean_MG_C_4_FD_87039 | JGI IMG/M metagenome (GOLD analysis project Ga0114996, IMG submission 87039) | Marine microbial communities from western Arctic Ocean - ArcticOcean_MG_CB4_134 | ecosystem: Environmental > Aquatic > Marine > Oceanic | place: Arctic Ocean: Canada Basin | collected... | reverse complement strand
TCGGAAAGCGTCCGTTGCAGGGGACGAAGTTGTTCGTCAGGATGGCGATCAAGCGCTCGCGGGGCGAGTCGATCACGCGCGTCGCCGTCACGCCCGCGGCGTTGCAGCCGAAGCCCATCGCCATCGTCAGTGCCTGCTTGCCGTGCGCACCGGACCGCCGGAAGAGCCAATCCAGATTGAACGCGACACGCGGCAGATAGCCGAGGTCTTCGAGGATCGTGAACATCGGGAAGAAGATCGCCATCGGCGGCAGCATCACGCTCACGACCCAGGCGAGTCCGCGAAACACGCCGTTCCAGATGAACCCGGTGACCCACCACGGCACGCCCCAATCGTTGAACAGCGCAACCGCCGCACCTTCGATGACGAAGAAGAACTCCGCCAGCATCTGCGACGGGACGTTCGCGCCGACGATCGTCAGCCAGAAGATGAGCGCCAGGATGCCCAGCATAATCGGCAAGCCGAGCACCGGCGAGGTGACGATGCGGTCGATCTTCTGGTCCCAATCCCAGCCGCGTTTCGCGCCTACGTGGACCGAGCGATCCGCGATGCGCTGCGCATCCGCATACAGAGAGGAAACAATGCGGTCCCGAAAATCGTCGCCCATCTCGCGGCGAAGCGTATCCGCGCGGATTAGAACGGTTTGGGGATTGGCGACCTTGGGTGTCATTGACGCCCCTGCAAAGCCACGACGCTGCTCATCTCTTCGACCGGGGCTGACTGCTGTTGTTCCAAGTCCGACAATTCGCCCGACAATAGCGCTTGACGGACTTTGTGGTCACCGTCAAGCAGGCGCAAGGCGACCCAACGCGCATTGGGTAGACCGGGAGCGGATTGCTCAATGAGCGGGACCAATTCGTCAACGGCACGTTCCAACTCAGGCGGGTGTTTTGGCCGGACGGGCTTCGTGGTGACCGCCCCGGAAATGACATCGGCTACGGTCTGTACGAGATTCTGCAGACCCTCCTTCGTGCGGGCCACGGTGGGTACCGCAGGCACGCCGAGATCACGGGAAAGGCTGCGGACATCGACGTCGATGCCTTTGCGGCGCGCCTCGTCCATGAGGTTTACACAAACGACTACTTTGTCTGTGATTTCAAGTACTTGGAGGACAAGGTTCAAGTTTCTCTCGAGTGCCGTCGCGTCGACGACAACCACCGTACAATCGGGCCGTCCGAAGAGCAGGAAGTTGCGGCTGATCTCTTCATCCTCGGAAGCGGAGAGCAGCGAATAGGTTCCGGGCAGGTCGACCAACTTGTAGCGAAGGTTTTGTAGGGTGTAGCCACCCTCGGCCCGCATGACGGTCTTGCCGGTCCAATTGCCGACGTGCTGGCGCAAGCCGGTGAGCGCATTGAAGACGGACGACTTGCCGGTGTTCGGATTGCCGGCCAGAGCGACCAGATGGTCGTACTTGCCGAGCGAGACACCCATCTGCGCAAGCTGGGCGTGGGCGGGGCAGGTCTCGCAACCCGATTGTGGCGTGGCGGGTGTCGTCGTCATGCGTGCTGTTCCTCCGCGACGGGTTGGTCTTGAGAAGCGGCCGCGCGCCGCTGGATCCAAATCTGATCGGCTTGCTGGTTGCGAAGGGCGATTGTTGTGCCGCGTACGCGAAAACCGCGAGGATCGCCAAAGGGGTTATCGAGCGTCACTTCAACACGCGTCTCGGGGGTTAGCCCCAGATCGAGCAAACGTCGGCGGCTGAACCCGCGGCATTCGGGATCGAGCTCAATGACTTCGGCCACTTCGCCCGCTTTCAGTTGTGAGAGCCGGATGGCACCTTCGGGCCTGGTCATCCGTTTGGCCTCGGCGACCTGCACGTTCGCGGCGACCACATGAGCAAGCCGATGCTCCGTGTCGCCATCCAAGATCACAAGACGCTCGGGTGTATTCTCCAGAATGCGGATCGTCGATCCGGGGCGAAGTCCCGCGGCGATGATCTGGCGGAAGATGGCGTCGGGCTCGTCTTCGATGTGAACGATACGGGCGGGTGTGTCTTCGGGCCAGTCGGTGAGGGATACCGCGTCGAGGGGGAGAAGGGTGCCCTCGGCGGTCGGGATGGGGTCACCGTGCGGATCGCTCGCCGGATGACCTAGGTGCGCTTCCAACCGGTCGAGGTGTTCGGCGGACAGTTGATGCTCGGCAATTTCCGCAGCCTGGTGTACGCGTTCCATCGGCATGCCGGCGTCGTCGGTGAGATACGTTTCCCACAATCGATGTGCCCGGATGACCTGGAGCGCCCAACTTTCCCCTTCGCGCGTGAGAGCCAACCCGCCGGATTCGCTCCGAACCAGGCCGTGCTTTTCCATACTCACAACAAGGCTCAGAATGCGCCGCTCCGACCGCGCTAGAGCACCCGCCAGTGATTCAGGCGTCGCCCTCTGCCCGCGATGTTCACAGGTAACGATGTGCTTGAGAGCGTCCTCAAGCAGCGCTCGGTCCCGCCGGGTGCGTCGCCGCTGCCACTGCGCCCACAACCCGACTTTCGGCCAAGCCGCCACGACCGCGATGAGCAGTAGCGCCAATAGCCAAATTGAGAGGGAATCGGTCATTTCTTGTCAGCCTTGGGTTTCTGCTCGGGTGAAGGAGGCACGACTCGAATTTCACCCGCCACGCGCGGCCCCAAGGCCTTCTGTTCCCCGTCGGTCCCGACTTTGAGCATCAGCGGCCCGTCGAACGGGGCTCTCTCGGTGAGGCAGAGCTTAGTGCCGGGCGCGATGCCAAGTTCGGATAGATAGCGGAGAATCTCCGGGTCACTGTCGGAGACACGGGAAACCGTCGTTTTCGCGCCGACATAAAGTTCCAGCAGGCTCATGTCGCGCCGCGGCGGGATGGTTCCGTCTTTGCGCGGGATGGGATGCCCGTGTGGGTCGACTTCGGGATCGCCGAGACGCTCGGCAATGCGGTCCTCGAGTTGCTCGGAAATGGCATGCTCCAAGCGCTCGGCTTCGTCATGGACTTCGTCCCAGCTATACCCCAGGAAGCGGTGTAGGAATAGCTCGATGAGGCGGTGATGTCGGATGACCTCGAGCGCCCGACGTTTGCCGTGCTCGCTCAGCCTTGCGCCGCGATGCTTCTCATACTGGACCGACGCCGGCTTGCGCTCAGCTAGCTTTTGCAGCATGCCGGTCACGGATGCTGGGGCGACGCTCAACTTGCGCGCCAAATTCGCGGTTGAGGCGCGGCCATTGTCGCCCGCGATCTCGTAGATCGCTTTGAGGTAGTCGTCGACGGCTTCCGAAGGCATCGTGAATCTTAAATTTAGGCAGTCCTAATATTGTTATTGTAGGCAGGTCACTCGATGCAAGTCAATCGGGGATGGTTCAGGAACGAAGTAAGACCCATCGCTAGGATGCTGAGGCCGAACCGCGGGCTTGCCCGCGGACGCACGGATTCACATCCGCGCCTCTTTCCCTTCTTGCTCATGTCGCTCTACCTTGTCGACGATTGGAGGTTAAGCGACATGAACGAAACCGCACTTTGGGGCGTCATAAGGTAGTAAGGGCACATGTTATTCTTGAAAAACGTGATGGGCACTCCGCGGTTTCGTCGGTTGGTTTGGGTACTCGTAGCGGTGCTATCCGCGGGGGGTGCGCTGCTGGCTCAGCGCGAGTATCGCGGCACGCCATTCCCCCCGGAGATGGCCATGATCGAACCGCCGCCGGACGGCGACAAGCCGGCGGAGTTCTATTTCGCGCGTTTGGCCTATACCGACCCATACGGGCCCCGCATCGAGGGCGACCGGCCTTGGATGATCGATTCCCCGGCCGCCGAGCGGCACTTCTTGCAGGGGTTGAAAAGGCTCTCGAACATCGATTCGCGTTCGCAGGAAGTCTACGTTCACGGTTCCTCGGAAGAGCTGTTTGACTACCCTTGGATCTACGTCGTCGAGCCCGGCCATTGGGCTCTCACGGACGAAGAGGCCGACGGCCTACGGGAATACCTGCTGCGCGGCGGGTTCATCATCTTCGACGACTTTCACGGCACGTACGAGTGGGCGATGTTCATGCGCGGGATGCGCAAGATCTTCGCGGACCGACCGGTCGTGGACCTCGACCCGACGGATGAGGTCTTCCATGTGCTTTACGACCTGCAACCCGGCGAGCAGATTCCGGGCGTCCAGATGCTCTATACCGGCCAGACGCACGAGAACGACGGGGCCAATCCGCAATGGAAGGGCATGTACGATGATGACGGCCGGCTGATGATGTTGATCAACCACAACATGGATCTGGGCGACGCCTGGGAGCATGCCGACTGGCCGCATTATCCGGAGCGCTATACGGCGATGGCTTATCGTTTGGCGATCAATTACATCGTTTACTCAATGACCCATTGAAAGGTCAGAGGACTAGGCGATCCCAGTCGAAAGCCGGGCCGACGTCCCATTTGTCTTTGCGGAAGTTTTGGTGAGACGCGACGCCTTTGAACTTGTTGAATCGCGGCATGTCGAACTTGTCGCGGCGGGTCTTGGGGGGTATCTTCCGGGGAATCTCGAATCTTTCGCACAAGTGACGCACGAGTTGACCCACAGCGTCTAACTGCTCGTCGGGAAAAGCCGCGAAGAAGTCAATTCCTCGATAGGAGGCCGGTACGTATTTTGAAGTCTCGTCTCTGTGGCACCAGCGCGTTCCCCAATCGCCGGGCCACCAGTTGAGCCGATCGAGATTATTTGCGTCGGGCTTGAGCGGGCCGACGTTCGCCATCTCGATGCCGATGGAGCGTTTGTCGTGCTTTCCGTTGGAGCCCTTTACTCCGAGATGGAATGCCCAATGAGCGGGATCAAATAGTTCGTAGATGCTGCCGTCAGGGTCGACGGTGTAACAGGTCGCGACGCGAACCGGATTGTTTTTCCACGTATCGAAGGCGCTCCTGGCACTGCTGCCGGCGGTAAAGTGGAGGACGATCAGGTCCTTCTCCTTCACTTCCCCGATGTACTCCTTGGGAGGCAAGACGAACTTCGTGCGGTTAATCGGAGGGCCGTCGAGATCATCAGGCGCAGGAGGCGGCGGCGCAACCGGAGGAACCACGGCGTCCATCGCGTCAGTCGTGGCCTCGGGGATCTTGAGTTTCTGTCCGACGCGAATGCGGTCGGGATTGCGGATGCCGTTGAATCGCACGATGGCATCCAAGCCGACGTTGAACCGTTTGGCGATCTTGGAAAGCGTGTCGCCCGACCGAATTGTGTAGTCCAGCATGATGACCTCGTGTATAGAATCCTAATCCAAACCGTAGAGTGGACGGCGAACGTTCTTGTACTCGAACCGCGCCGGATTGACCGCTGTCAGCCCGCCGGTGTCGACTTCGATGATCCGATTGGCGATGGGGCCGTAGGCGGCGCGATAGGCGATGGCTGCCTTGACGACCATAATCTTCTGGCGCTCGGGATAGATGCCGCAACTCGTCAACTGATGCAGGCTGAAAGGCGGCAGGCGTAATGTTGTCAGGACGAGGGAGTTCGGCAGATCACGCGTCGAGCCCTCAACTTCGATGACAGCGGTCATCCCTTGGTCCTGATACTTCCAGCCACCGTGGCGGATCTCGTTTTCGACAAATTTTCCGTCGTGGAGGCATTTGACTTTGCCCCGGATACGGACAGGCTCCCCGTGCAGGTCGTCGGTCTTTCCGCCGACGAGCATGTCGAAGTTGCCGCCGATACCGGCCTTCACGGCCGCTTGCACGGCTTCGGGGTCGGCAACAATCTCGGCCCAGCCCTCCGCCTTTTGCGTGAGTAACTCACGTAGGATGAACGTGCTGTCGGCAGCCGAACCGCCTCCGATGTTATCGCCCATCTCGACAAGCACTACCGGGAACTCATCCCCCGCGATGGCCTGTCTGACTGCCTCGGCCGCATCTGGCACGTCGAGGATGAGCTTTTCGCGGATGTTCCAGAGCATACCGGAGAGCCGCTTTGCTTCGGATCGCGCTAGCTCCTTGTCGTTGTCCGTAACGACGACGACGCTCGGGCCCATTGCGGGGACGTCAGCGTATTGATAGCCGGCACAGACGCTGACCGAGAGGAATCGCTGGTCTTGTTCGAGGCGGCGGGTTTCTTCGGTGATGGGCGCGAGCGGTTCGAGGCTCGTGTTCTGGAAGCGGATGTTGTAGAACAGGTCGGGCTTCTCGATCGCTTGAGTGAGACGGACTTCGCCACGCACGGCGCGGACCATCATCTCGGCTGCCTTGACACCCCTCTCGTGCTGATCTACGTGCGGGTTTGTCTTGTAGATCGTCAGCGCGTCGCAGTGGTCGACCAAGTCAGGGGCGACGTTGGCGTGAAAATCGTGGGTCACGACGAGGGGTAGATCGGCCGGCAGGGCTTCGCGCACGCGGCGGACGATTTCCGCATCGCCATGCGGATAGCTCTCGCAGAACATCGCGCCATGCAAGGCGAGCAGCATTCCATCGAGCGGCGGTGCTGAGCGGATTCGCTCGACGAGTTCGCCGGTGAGAGTCTCAAATGTATCGGCGGTTACCGGGCCCGAGGGTGTCGCAACCCCGAACAGTGTCGGATAGAGATCGAATCCAAACTGGGCCGCACCGGTGAAGCAGCCGCCGACTTCGTGTTTGGTCTCGCTCCAGGCGGTTACAATGTCGTCTCCGCGAACCAAGCTGTTGCGTTCGAAGTCGGCGATCGTCGTTTTCGCCGTACTGAAGGAATTGGATTCGTGCTGGATACCGCCGATGGCGATGAGTGGTTTCTTGTCAGATTCAGGCATGGTTGGAAGTGAACTATCTTAACGTAGCCTCCTATGAAAATTACAGCGATTGAAACCCAGGCGGTCTCCATCGGCGTCAAGCCTGAGCTGACGATTGTCAGTTCACTCGGCACGCACCGCGTTTCGCCATACGTCATCGTTACCGTTCGCGACGACGCGGGGAACGTCGGGTTCGGCGAGGCCACGGTGATGCACCTGTGGAGTGGTGAGACGCAGGACGGGGCAATCGCCGCGATCAACAAGGTGCTTGCGCCGGTCATCATCGGACGCGACCCGCGAGAAGTGTCCGCAGCGGCGGCGGCGATGGACAAGGCGTTGATCGACAATCCGTTCGCGAAGGCGGCGATCGAGATGGCACTGCTGGACCTTGCCGGCAAGTCACTCGGCGTTCCGACAGTCACCTTGCTAGGTGGGGCGAGGCGGTCAGGAGCCATTCCGCTGAAGTTCTCGATCGGCGCGTTCAGTCCCGACGGTGCGGCGAAAGTGGCGCAATCGATGGCCGCGCAAGGTTTCCAGGCTGTCAAAGTGAAAGTCGGTATCGACGTCAAGACGGATATCGAGCGGGTCGTGGCGATTCGGTCGGCGATGGGCGAAAGCTTCCCGATCGGCGCCGACGCGAATGGCGGCTGGAACGAGCGCCAGACCATCGAGGCCCTGCCGCATCTGGAGCGGCTCGGCGTGAACGTGCTCGAGCAACCCTTGCCGCGCGGTGACTTTCGGGCGACGGCGCGGATTCGTAAGCGTACGTCGATTCCGATCATGCTCGATGAGGGCGTCTTCACCGCGCACCATGCGATCGAAGCAGTGCGGACCGAGGCCTGCGACATCATCAGCATCTATCCGGGCAAAAATGCCGGGATTCTTCGTTCGATGCAGATTGCCCAGATCGCTGACGCCGCGGGGCTGGAATGCGTGATCGGAAGTAATCTCGAATGGGATTTAGGGACGGCCGCGATGCTGCACACGGCTTCGGCGATCCCGAACTTGTCGACGGCGGTGAATCACGACATCATCGGGCCGGTGTATCACGAGCGTTCGATTGCCATGGAGGGTATTCGATATGAGGACGGCTGCGCTGTGTTGCCTGAGGGGCCCGGTCTCGGTATAAGTCTCAAGCCCTAGTTCTCTTCTCGATTCGTTTCCGGTAGTATTGATTCCACGACTTGATCTCCTAGGTCCAATCGAAACAGCTTGAACCCAACGCTATAGCCGGAGTGAACCACCCATGAAATCGACGCTGCCCGTCCTATCGCTGCTTTGCCTTGCACTTGTTCCGGTCACATCGGCCGCTCCCAGCTTTCTACCAACTTCGGTAGTGAACGCAGCCAGCTTCCTGCCGCCCGAGGTTCCGGGAGGCTCGCTCGCGCAAGGCTCGATGTTCACGATCTTTGGGACGGGCCTGGGCCCGGAGGTCGCGGTTTCGGCGACCACGTTTCCGCTTGGAACTGACTTGGAAGGCATTTCGATCTCCGTCGAAAACGAATCAAAGTTCATCGTCGCGGCGATTCCGCTATTCGGGCGCGGTACACAGATCAACGCCATTATGCCTTCCGACGCGCCACTGGGCGAGGCGATGATGACGGTCACCTACGACGGCGAGTCGAGTCCGCCGGTGCCCGTGAACATCGTGGCGTCCGCCGTGGGGATCTTCACTTCGACCGGAATTGGCATGGGGCCCGGCAGCATCACAAACTTCTTCTCCGCGACCGAGCAACCTCTGAACACGCACCATGAACCGATCGAGCCGGGTGGGTTTGCGACATTCTGGGTCACGGGAGTGGCGCCGATCGACGCCCCTGACAACCTGCCGCCCTCGCAGGTGGACGCGGTGGTGAATCTTCGCGACCTCGACGTCATCATCGGCGACGTTCCCGTGACGAGCGTACTCTACGCGGGCCGAAGCGCTCAGTTCCCCGCGCTCGATCAGGTGATCGTCGAGGTTGCCCCGGAGACGCCGACCGGATGCTATGTCCCGGCAGTAATTGGGGCCGATGGCGTGTTCAGCAACTACGTTACTCTCGCCGTTGGGACGAGAGGCGAGACATGCGTCGACGAAGACAACCCCTTCAGCAGCACTCTGACTGATGGCGGTATCGTCGGTGGATTCGGCGCCGTCCGGACGGAGTTCAACGTTTCCGCCGACTTGATGGCGCGGTTCACCGGCGCGGCCCTCGGCGGTGAGCCCCTTGGGAAGGGCCTTGGCGCCATCCTCGCTCACCTGATGAAAGGCAGCGACGAGACTGTCAATTTCAAGACGGATGCCGTTCTGACCAAGTTTTCCGAGTCGAGCGGAAACGGCCTCGCATTCAATCCGGTCTTTTCATGGGCGCCCAAGAACGTCTTCAGCGCGGCAGTCGTTCGCGGGATCACCTTTGAAGATTTCTATGGGGGCACCATGATCCCGTTCGTAGGCAGTATGCCGGGAAGCGAGATTGGTACGATCTTCGGCCGGAGTTTCGAGCCAAGTCAGTTATCGGAAAAGGGGGGCTTCACTTCTTGGGAAACCTGGACCAGCAACGGTCAGGGTTTCGAGCATTTCCAAGAGCCGGCTTTGTTCCCAGACGTGGACCTCTTCAACGGGCCGGAACCTGACGCAGGAGATCTATCCGCCTTTTTCTCGTTCCTGCTCCCGTTCGTCTACGGTGGTTCGGAGCCATCGCCATTCTCGCTGGCAACCGTTGTCCCCAACTCGTCGGGGCTGCGCTACAACTGGGAACTGACGGACCCCACGGTTAACCTCGTGCTTCTTTGGGGAATCGCTCAGCTCTCTGAAGAAGATGCCTTTGCCGTTTTCTGCGGCATCACCGACGCGGAGCTTGGAGAACTACAAGCGCCCGATCACGTCCTACGCTCGGTGGGAATCATGCCGGGTTACGACATGACGGTGGTTGGTGGAATAGCCGCCATGCCTCCGCTCGAAGAGCCGGGCTTCTTCGGCTTCAATGACGGCAAGGAAGGCAAGGCCCTTTCGGGCAGCGTCTACAACGTTGCCCTTCAATACGACTTCTAAGACCCACTAGCCGCGGTCCCGTACGGCCTGCTCGACACCTTCGCATAGGGTGTCGATCTCGCCCAACGTGGTGTGCACGTTTGGCGTGATACGGATGTCCTCGTAGGGGAACTCGCTCTCGATTTTCACGGTCGTCACGATGATTTTCTGTTTACGGAACAACTGGGACGACAGGCCTGTTGCTTTCATGCCGTCGACCGACAGCAGACCGAGGCCGGCGGCTTGCGCAGGGTCGTCGGGCGTCAATGAACGGACTCCAGGAATCTTTTCGAGCCGCTGTGTCCAACACCGGCGCAGATAGCGCAAGCGGGCGGCCTTGCGTTCGACGCCGATGCTTTGGTGAAAGCTGAGCGCCTCGCTGGCGTTGCGTGTGATGGCAATCTCTTCGGTGTCGCAGCCGAACTCCTTAGCCAGGTCGAGCCGCACGCCCTCGACCTGCGGGTCGAGAATGCGCCACATGTAGTAGAGCGGGTTCATGTTCTGCATTTCGAGATAGCGATTCATCGCATCCTGGACAACGCGCGGCGCGGGAGAGACACCACCGTTGTTGAGATTGATCAGGCCGCGATCAATCGTAAACGCATGCCTGACCCGGAACCAGAAGTCTTCGTCGAGAGCAACCTCTCCAGCGGAACGCGCAGCGGGCGGAGCCGCGGCATAAACGCGCTCGATGGCATCGTCGCGAAAAGCCGTGCATGCGACGGCGGTTATGGAGAGAAATGATCGGCGGTTCATGAAGGGGCTCCTGACAACCGCTTGGCGTAACGCGCAGTGTGGGAGCCCCCGCGCATGCTAGTTTCGTAGATTGGCAACGGCCGCATCATAGGTGGCTTGTGCGTTTTCAGGTCAGGGAGGAACAGGACGAATGGCTGGATTGAAAGAAAGCGTCTCAATGGAACTGCAGGCCGACGCGGTTCGCATGCTGAACGCGGCAGCAGAGAAATACAACCTGGCGGATGCAGGTAAGGCGCTGCGGTGCTTGATCGACTACGCCGCGCAAGACGGCGACTGGGACAAAATTTTCGGGGAAGTGCGCTGCCTACGTTGCGGTGGGCGTCCGGGCTGGTTCGAAGAGAAGGCTTCGTAGCGCCGCTCTATTTGAATTCGAGGGCACGCACGACGCCCGCTACACCGGGATCGGCTTCCTCGCTCTTCTCAAATTCCACGGCGATGGGCCGCTCACCCTGCGGACCACAACGAAACTCAAGCGTCTTGCCGCCGCGCACGACAGCAGTGCTGGGATCGAGAATCACAAATACCAGAGTTTCGTTCCCTGAGCGCACGTGCATGTTCGCCGTGGAGCCCGCACACTCGAGGGTCTCCAAGATGCCTTCCACGCGGAGCCAATCGACGCCGGCCGCTTTCCGCCAGACTTCGTGAGCGGGCTGGGTAGTCGGGAATTCCTTCGCTGCCCTTCGCTTGAGTTGAGGCGTCGCGTCCGTCTCATCGTCTCCGGACTCAGGAACAGCGAGGGATCTCGCCTCCGCGCTCACAACAGGGGTGGTTTGCGGATTCATGCGGTAGTCGATGGCTTCCAACATACGCTCGACTCTCAGCTTCGCATCGGGGCTCTTCGCGTAGGGCTCGGCGCGCTGCAGAGCTTTGCGGGCATCCTCGAACCTCTCGAGTTCGTAGTAGGCGAAGGCCATGGCATCAAAGAGGCTGAACGCCTTATCCTCTTCAACGTTCTTAACCGCAGCCAAATGCCGCAGCGCTTGGATGTAGCTTTTCTCGCGGAGGTAGAGAAAGGCGACGCGGGTATGGGTGTCGCGGTCATCGGGTTGGAGCAGCAGAGCCTTTTCAAGGAGCTGGATGCGCATTGCGGCGGGCTCTCCGGCCTGCTGCAAGAAGTAGGCGTAGTCGCGATAGACCTT
>Ga0114996_10008286_pt1 | contig 11601 bp, 11 predicted proteins | sample ArcticOcean_MG_C_4_FD_87039 | JGI IMG/M metagenome (GOLD analysis project Ga0114996, IMG submission 87039) | Marine microbial communities from western Arctic Ocean - ArcticOcean_MG_CB4_134 | ecosystem: Environmental > Aquatic > Marine > Oceanic | place: Arctic Ocean: Canada Basin | collected... | reverse complement strand
TCACGAACCTTGAAGGCGTTCCGAGAATCCTTCGCAGCATCCAGATCCACCATCGTGTAGATCAGCTTCTGACGCCCAGCCTTCGTGGCCAGGTCAGTCTCGGAGAGGGGTCGCAGCGCGGCGATCGACTGGTTGCGAGAGTTGAACATGACTTGGCGGTAGAGCGCATCGCCTACATCGGCATCGGGCATCAAGGCCCGAGCCTCCGTGTATGACACCTCGTTCAAGCCAGCGACAGCAGTCGCCCAGTTCATCTTCGTGAGGCCCATCTCCTCATCACCTTCACCGATAAACCGGACGATCCCCTGGGGGCCTTCATACTCCATCATCTCGTCAAACCTCTGACGAGTCGCCGTCCCCATTCCCTCCGCCCAGAAAGAAACTGAATCAGTCCACGCCAGCCCCAACTGCTCGGAAGGGGTCAGGGTGACCATCTCCTTGTAGGCGGCAGGGATGCCTGTGCGATGTCCCAAACTCTTGAGCTGACCAGGGGTCCAGAGGGACCTCGGGGTGAAGGCGAACTCGGCCATCGTCGACAGGATCATCCCGGCCTGGTTGTTGATCACCCCGTTGTAGATGAAGTTGATGTCCTCCCCTTGGGAGGCCGACAGGACCGACTCCGCTCGAGCCGCCAAGCCAACCTGAGAGGTTTGCTGGATCGCCTTCTTGGCGATGGCGACGTTCGTGAACGAACGCCACCCCTCCATGCCCCGGCCCATCGCTGCGCCGCGCCTCGTGTTCTGAAGTCGAGTCGCCAGACTCGAAGCCTTCACGAAGTTCTGCACATCTCCGGTCAGAGCTCTGGCCCCTGGAGCAGCCCTCGTGAGACGAGTGCTAAGACCTGACCCCTTCAGCCCGAGCGTCTTGAATCCACCCCCCGTACGCAAGGACGCATTCCCAACACGGCCAGCAGCCGAAAGGCCCCTGGCCCCCATGGCGAAGTTCGACACCACACCCACGCCGTTCACGAGCATCACGGCGTTGACCACCGGGAATATCAGATCGTCGAGAGTCTCATCGAAGGCTTTCCAGAGCTTCCCCATGTCGCCCATATCGCCGAGCCAGCCACCAATAGCCCCGACGAACCCAGTCCCAGGAATGAGCCCGCCGACCGCGGCTGAAAGTAGGCCAGTGGGCGAGGCCCACTCGCCAATCGTTTCCAGGGCCTGAGGTACTGAAGCCGAGAGGAACCCCTTGCCACCGATCTGGGCCTCGATCTCTTCTTGGCGCATGTCGAAGAAGGCAGCCGAATCCTCTGGAGTCCAGCGGTTCCCCAGGCTGATGGTGTCGGCCGGCAGGTAGCCGCCCTCGATCGCCTTGCGGCGGAAGTTCACGATGGACTCAGAGCTGATGACCTGAGCTCCACCGAAGTCGCCTGTGCCGGTGACATCGCCAACGATCCGGCGAAGCTCCGAGCCCACACTGTCAGGGGAGTCGAAGAGGGGCGCCGTCTCGGGCGTCAGGTTCTGAGGCTGGTAGGTGGAGGCATACCGGCGATCAGTCCTTGAGATGATCTCGGACTCCACTCCGGCAACGAAGGATGCGGGGTCATCCAACCGAGCTGCCAGGTCAAGCTGCACTGCTGGCGGCACCTGCCCCACCGTGCTGAGATCTCCCTGCGCTCGCAGGGCAGTCAGCTTCGCATCGGTCGACTGGACGCTGGAGGCTTGGGCAAGATCCCCGCCCCCAAGGTCGGGGTTCGCCGCAGCGGGGTCGAACCCCTGGGAAAGGTCACTCATGTCCACTCACCCATCTTCACGTCGCCACCGAAGGACTCGACCCAGAGCTTGGCCTCTGCCACATCGACAGCCGAGGCCAGATACTTGCCATCGGAAGCAACGAACTCGACCTTCGTATAGCGGTTGTCCCGACGAACCCTGAAGGTCGACGCCGGGTTGCCGAACATCTCGGGGGAGGCTTCCTCGTCATAGGTCCCTACCGAGTCGGCCAGGGAGATGACGAGATGTGGAGGTGAGCTCCACCCCCCCGACTCGAGGTCTTGCACCTCCACCCCGAAGAGGCCAACGCCGTTCCCTGAGCGGAGAGACGTAACTCCCATGACCTTGATCTGGCCAGCGAGAACTCCCTCAGTGGCCTCGGGGTTCGAGGCCCGAAAGCCGGGGTCAGCAGGTACGGCCTGGCGGACATCCCCCTGGACAAAGACCGGGACAGAGTAGGGCGAAGTAGCGAGTTTCCCCTGCCCAGAAGGCCCTTGCTGGTGGACGAGGGTGCGGCCAAAGCGGTCAACCGAGTAGAACTCATCAGCCTCTGACCAACCCTCAGGGGCCTGGGCAGCGGCATCGACGTAGGCCCTAGCTGAGACCCCTATAGGAAGGCTTCCAGCCACGGTCCTCGCTGAGTGCTCGTCTCCGAGCTCGAAGATGATCTCACCGACCTTGCCCTCAGAACCTGAGCCCACAATCGCCCGGTGAGGGAGGCCCACCGAGTTGATGACCTTCATCATCTCCTTGGTGTCAGCGTCAGGGACGCTCACCACGAGGTGGTTCCCAGGAGCGGTCCACACCCCAGGGTCCTCAGCGAACACAACCGGGCTGAAGTCCGACAGGCTGGTGCTGTCCTTCTTCACGTCAATCGACGTTCGAGCCTTGGTGGTGCCCCAGACCTCTCGGCCATCAACACCCACGCCGGTAGGCCAGCGACCTCTCATCTGGGAGCGATCGGCAGGGCGCTTGTTGGTGGACAGGATCATGTCCTGTCCCTCTTGGCGAATAGTGACTTCCGGCTCTACCTCAGAGCTGAACTCAGTGAAGTCCCCAGGGCCAACCGCCATGCGCGGGTCAACATCAATGCGATCAGGACCAGACACGGTGAGGGCCATACCCTCCCCACTCACCATCGAGCGCAGGGTCTCGTCGAAGGTGGTCCCATCCCAGGCCACTCCAACAAGAGCAGCGAGATCTCCTGGGGAGGAGATCCCCTTGATGTCACCGAGGTCGTCGTGGGCGATCTGGTATGCCACCGTCAAGCTCTGGTCATCCAGCTCAATCTCAGATCCGAAAGCAGGGCCGGCCGGGTTGCCACGGTCTCCCCGCTTGAAAGCGGAGAGATGGCCAGTGGAGATCTTCGACTCGAAGAAGTTCACGATGTTGGAGGCCATGAGCTGCGCCACCGCATCAGGGTTATGGTTCATCACTCTGTTGAGACGCTTCGTCAGCGTCTCGTCATCGGCATCACCCGCCTCGAACATCAGGTACCCGACCTCAGTCTCCCCGGTGTCGATGTTCACCGACGCCAACTTGGCCAGAGGGTTCTCTGGGAAGTTGAGCTCAGGGGAAGGATTCCATGCGACCTTGCTGGCGAAGCGCACTACGAAGTCACCGAGTGCTTCCGTCTCGAGCTGGTCCAACAGCGAGCCCGAACGCATCTTCATCCAGGCGGACTTGGCCATGTCGGCCGAAGGCCCTGTAGCGATGTCCTTGTCGAAGGCAGCATCCACTCGAGAGAACTCGAAAGAGGCGGCGGCATAGCCCGCCTCTGCTGGGTCCTCCCCGTTCCGCACCCCAGCAGAATGCCAGGGAACCTCGCCAGCAAGTCGCCGGCCGATGCCGGTAGCGATGCCTTCGCCCTGGGCTAGGGCTCGAACGTCATCAGAGTTGTAGAGGGCCTGGGCCAGTGCTGTGCCAGCGGTCGAGATCTCGGGGTCGACCTGCATCACGTTCTCAGTGAACTTGCGTCGGGCGCTCCACGTCTTCGCCGCATGAGGTATCGGCTTGGCCTTGGCCAGTGTCTCCGCTGGGGGCTCGAATAGGGCTCGGTTGCCGGGGGAGAACTCCAGCCTGTCCTCAGGGCCGGCAGTCCCGCGGTGCTCGATCCACCTCTGCGGATCATGCAAGGGGTGAGAGCCATCCGTCATCAGCATGGCCTGCCCAATGGCCGGGGCGCCACCTAGCGCAGCGAGGTGGAGGCTCGTGTCATCTTCACTCATACGCCTTCAGCAACTCCTCAGCCCATTCCCGAGTCTCATCCGAGACTCCAGGGTCATTGGCCAACTGGTCGAGCATCTGAACTCGGCTCCGTTCCGCTGCAATCTTCGGCTGGGTCCCCGCTCCTGGCACGGGGGAGCCGGTCCCAGGGGCCATCAGTGAGGCCGGGACCCCTGGGACCATTGCACCGCCAGGGGGTGGCGGAGCGAACTCGGGCAGCGGGCCACTCGGAGGGCCACTCGGAGGGCCACTCGGCGCACCTTGCGGTGGTGCTGATTGTGCTGGAAATGCGTCTTGGAGGGAACTGAGTTCCACGCCCTCGCCGTAGGGCGACTCAGGCTGGCTGACCCCAGTGCCCCCACCGGGCACCGGGACTTGATCGATCGAGATGTCGCTCATACAGGAGCTCCCTCATTTATGGTCTGTGCGCCAAGGGTTCCCCCAGGGCCAGCCGGTGTGTTGATCCTCGCCAAGAGGTCAGAGGGGTTCGGTGCTGGCGGGACCCCAGGTTGGGCTCCCGGCTGTCCAGGTGGGGCCACTCCAGGTGGCCCGCCTATCGGCTGACCAGTAAGTCCAGAGGTGGGTAGTCCGAGCATCTCTTCCTCGGGCACAACCACGTACTCCTCGAAGAGTTCAAGGAGGTCGTCTCCCTCGTACCGCTTGCGAGCGAGTTCGAGTAGCTGACGATTAGTAACTTGGCCGGCTTGGACTGACTCGATGAGCTTGCCGAAGAGGACTTGGCGGAGCTTCTGGGAGTCGATGCGGGCGCGCTCTCGGGCGACATTGGTAACCCCTTCGATGGACTCTTGGACGAACTCTTCGGAGATGTAGCCGTTCTGGGCGTACTGGATCTGGAGCACGGCCGACTGGGAGGGGTCCTTGCCAAGGCCGAGGCCGTAGTCGACCATGACCCGGTTCTTCAGGTCGATGTCTTCGACGTTGTAGTCCTCGGCGAACTCCTGATTGCGGAGAATGCCTGAAGCCAGACGGGGACCATCCTCTCGAGGGCCGAGCACCTTGAGGTCGGTGGCAAAGGCGATCTGGACGGTGGACTCGATCATCGACTTGAGCACCATGTGGTAGCCCTTGATGACCGTGTTCATCATCCCGTTGCTGGACTCGAGGAACTTCGCCGAAGCGATGCTCTGATCGATCTGGCCAGGACGGCTCTTGGGCCAGCGGCCACCTGTGTGGACCGCTTCCTCGGCGAGGGCCAAGTCGTTGTTCACCTGGAAGCTCGAGGAGGCCGGTGGTACCCGGCCTATCCCGCCGTTGGGGCCGAGGTTGATGTACGAGCCACCGCCGTAGCTGATCTCCCCGATGACATCCTTGGTCCAGATGTCGGAGTAGACCAACTGATCGGCGTAGTCAAGGGCGAGGGCCTGGAGCCGAGCCCATGAGCGTTGCGGGCCTACGACCTGATCGAACTGACCGCGCTGTTCGCTGTCCTCAGTGAAGCGTTCGCCTACGACCACCGGGCAGACCCCGAGCTCATGAGGTACCCAGCCGAGGTGAACGGGGATCGCCGGCTTGTATGAAGAGGCCGATGATGTCCAGAGCGTGCCCCCGGTAGTGATGATCCCGCCGATGAGGATTTGGGTCTCGTCGAAATACTCCGTGAGGAGCACCTTGGCTTGCCGGCGCCAGGCCTCGTCGGCGGCGAAGCCGACCTGGCTGATAATCATGGCCTGCTGTTCCCGCTTCAGGGCGTTGAACGGGACCTCTCTCATGAATACGACGTTGCGCGCGTTCTGATTGGTCCGAATGCCAGGCTCGGGGTAGCAACCCCTGCCCGTCCGACGCTCGATGACCGGGACCATCTCGTCGAAGTCAGGCCACACGATCCAGGGGGAGATGCCGAAGTTGGCGAGACTCTGAACCGTGGGCGACAGCATGTGGTCGACCTTGGAGAACGAGGAGTAGTGCTGAGCGATCATCTCCTGCTTGACGGCCTGGCGCTTCACCCGCTCGGTGTTCTTCCAGGGCTTCACCCTGATCGAAGGCATGACCGCTGCGGAGTCTCCGGTGTCTTCCGAGGCGACCTGAATCAGGTTCGCCGAAGCCTTCTCGATCGGGTCCTCGTTGAGGTCAGAGACCTCCCACTGCCCCGAGATCACCTCATGGATGACCCGATGCCGCTCATCTCGGTCGGAGTACCTACGTTGGTACTCCTCAACCAGTGCTGGGAGTTCCTCCACTTGGAGCATCGCCATCGCCTTCCGTCTCGCCTACGTCTATGAAGCCATCTCGGTTCACGAGAGGCTTCAGGTTCCGTCCAGGTCCCTCTACCAGGTCTGGGTACAGAGTAGGTCGACCTACAGTCAACCTACGGCGATCCGCCCCAGTTAGGAATCGGGAGTTCTGCTGAGAGAGTGGGATCGGTGTCACTTTGCCAGAGTGAACATCGATCAGCCGGCGCCGCTTGCGTATGCGCTCAGGCCAATGACCAGTCCTCTCAGAGAAGAGAGGAAGCGAGGGGCGGGTCACGATTTCCCGTGCCCCGATCTCTGCGAACCATGTTGCCATGACGAGGTCCGAGACAGGCATCAGAGGGAAGTTCTTGAACTGACGGATCAGTTCCTCCATGTCCGAGCCCTGGGCCGACATCGGAATGTCGATCATCTTCGCACCGAAGAGAGGGGCCAAAGTCTCGACGCCGAACTGGGGGTCCCACTTGTTCTGGTTGGTGACATGACCCGAGACCTTGATGCCTCGAGCAGCCAGCGGTTGGATGATGTCCTCGTTGTATTGCACGAGGTTGCGCTGCACCCCGTTGGCTTCGACTCGCCACTCATAGATGGGGTAGCGATCCGACCACTCCAAGATCTTGTCCTTGAGCTGAGGAGCTCGCATCTGCTTGTGGGCTTCAGCATCGACGAGGTAGCGCCGCCCCGTGTGGGCGTCGACAGCCAGGAGCACGAAGGCCGTGAAGCCCGAGTCAGGGCCAGCACCGGCTGGGTCCAGGCCGGCGATGAGGAACCACGAGCCGTCGAAGTGTCCGACCGAGCGTTGCTCTGAACGACAGGCGTCGATGGCCTCAGCACTGAAGCTCACCCCGTGGGTGAGCGTGTCGACGTTCTGGTAGACGAGCTGCCACTGGGCCGGGTCCATGGACTCTCGGACTGAGACCGCCTTCTCATAGGAGAAGTGATCCCCCCACAACATCTTGCCCGCGCTCTCGTCCTCGATCGCCGGGTAGCGGACGACGTGATATCCCGGCCGCTGCATCAGTCCTTCGTAGGTGTCACCGGGGCGCACCCGAGTTCCCGTGACTCGCTTCTTGCCGTGAACAGCTCGAGTGAACACCGTGCCCTCGAGCCAGTCGGTCATCTTCTTGACGGCCTCGGGGGTGGCCTGGTTCTGGAAGGAGGCCAAGTCATCAGCCTTGATCTTGTCGGCACGCCGGCCGTAGATCTGACCTCGATAGCCAAGAGCCTGAATGGTGGGGTCCTTAGCGGACCCGGTCCTACCCGTGACCACGACCGTCTCATCAGTCCAGGTCTTCCCTCGCTCAAAGAACTCACCGGCTTCCTCGATCAGATTGCCTGCGGCACCTTCATAGAGAGAGTGATCCGTGAGGAGCTCCTTGATCTGACCGACGATGAGCCGAGCGAAGTCTCGAGTGTCGGAGATGATCATGGTGCGGAAGTCGCGGTCCCACGACAGGTCGTAGATCGTGTCCCAGACCTGAGCGATAGTCGTCTTGGCGTGGAAGGGTGGCGTGAGGATGAGCCCGTACTCGATGTCATCGTTCTGCATCAGCCGAGAGATCTCCTTGTGGAAGTTCGGAGTCTCGTGATGGACGCCGCACTCCACGCAGATCAGGTGACCCGAGAAGTACCGCTCGTTGAACTCGACGGGATCTTGGGGTAGCCGAGGTACCTGATCGTCGAGAGCACCGAGGCCGATGCGGGAGAGAGCTTCGGCCCCGAGCTCCCGCTTCACCTGTGAGGCGAGCTTGGGCTCGAGGCGCTTCCTGCGTTCCTCTTCGAGCCGCCGCTCCTGGCGGGCGGTCGGCGGGAGGCCCCGATCAACTCGGACAATCTTGATCTTGCGATTGAGGAGAGTGCGCGCCACGCCGAAGTGCTTGGCCGCAGCAGTCTGGGTCATGCCCTCGTCGAGTACCGCCAAGATGGCAGCCGCCAGCCTGTCCTTCGGTAGGAGCTGCTTGGCTTCCTCCCACTCAGGCTCATCAGGCATTGAGGTACTTCTCGTTTCCGTCGGCTATCTCTTCGTCGAACTTCCAGTAGGGGAGGATCAGGTGCTCGGCCAGGCGCTCGATCACGTCTCGTGTGTCGAGAAGGATCTCCTCATAGGTGATGTGGAAGTCGTCGTCGTCTCGGTGGTCCACCCAGTGAGTGTTGGCTCGGACTACCGCATCGAGTCCCTCGGTGATCGATTCGACGTGGCCATTGATGAGCATGGAGGCCGCGGTGGTGACCGGGTCTCGAGTCACCCACACCACCGGATCTTCTGGCCACCAGTCAGCGTGAGGGAACGTGTAGTGGTGGGCAGCGATCCCCGAGGAGGCGACCAGCCGGGTCGCCAGGCGGGTGCCCGAGGAATGCGGTCCCATCACCCAGAGATCATTCATGGTCTTTCACGGTACACGCGAGAGAGGACTCCCGAAGGAGCCCTCTCTGTATGAGTCCTACCAAGGATCATGAGCCACCGTGGGTGACAGCCCTCAGGATACAACGTCTGACTAGCCCTTGTCGATGAGGACGTGGATCGTCTCGCCGTCTGGCCCCATGTAGTCGTAGCCCCTGTTGGTGTAGTGCGTGTTGTGGGTCTCATAGCTCCGCAGCCGGCCGAGCTCCCTGGCCAGTCTCCGAACAGCCTGGCTCAGCGCCACGATGATGAGCAGGAGGAGGGCGTAGGTGAAGAGAACCCAGAAGAGGATCACTTGACCCACCTCCAGATGACCCAGACCGCGATCGACAACACGACGACGAGGACAGCGAGCACATCCGTGATGATGTCATTGCCTGGGTGCTTCTCGTCGGGGGCAGAGCGTGGCGCCGGGACCGCCATGTAGTTCGGCTTCCCCGTGAACCAGTCATAGGTTATGTGGGGTACGGGCTCGAAGGGGACGGTCATGGGAGCCGCTCACCAAGGATGTCCGCTATCCGGTCGAGTTTCTCGCCCACCCGATCCAGGGCTCCACTCAGAAGCAACATGGTCTCGAGGTAGGGGTTCTTCATGGAGTCGGGGTGCTCTGGCCCTGGGCTGAACGTGTAGTGAAGCTCGGGGGCAGGGGGCTCATCGACGTAGCCCGCCTGCTTGTAGAGCCCGGCCAACCCGACTGGGTCTTCGACCTCGCCATGGATCGTCACGGTCTTGGCACTGACTGTCCCGTCCACCGGGAGGGTCACCCCTGCCGCCTCCTTGTAGAGCTTCTTCCATCGAGCTGCCTCAGCGTTTGCCGCCGCCAAGTCGCTCCGTAGTTCATGGATCTGGTCCTGCTTGCCCATCAGTCCCCCAACCCTACGACGTTGCCCACGTTCCTCTCGATGTTCCGGCGAGTCTGTCGGCTGCTGTTCGACACGGACCGCTTGAGGGCTGCCGTCACAAACTCCCCTGGGTCATAGAGAACGAGCTCATCCCAATCTTGATCGAGAAGGGCGAAGCCCCCGTCACTCTGGATTCCCCCCATGGTGAGCTCGACAACTCGAGCGAGCTCCCTCTTGAGGCGTGCGACCTCGAGATCGTGGGCGATACTGGCGTCGATCATTTGTCGCTCCGCTGCGCGCACCTGAGGTTGGCCCTGTTCTTGGAGCCTCTTGAAGGCGTGCTTCCACTTGGTGGCCTCCACTGCGTTGTCTCGCAGCTCCCGAACATCTTGGTTCCAGCTAGCTCTGACAGCGGCTAGCTCCTCTCGGAGCTTGGTGATTGTCGACGCTGAGTTCTTTCCTCGGGCCATGAGCATCTCCTTGGTAGGTGTCCCCTCACCGCTTCCGATTGGACCGGACGTGGGTGGGGAGGTGTTCTCTCACCCTAGACCACTTAGCTCATAAGAGCTAGCCCTAGAACCGAACCAGCCTCACCCCTTGTTGGGAAGGTGAGGCTGGAACGAGCAGTGGCTGGTGAGGGTGGTGAACTCACCCTAGCAAAGAGAGAGGCCCCGACCCTTGACGGGAGGAGCCTCGATCTCTAGAGTCGGGGTTGCGAAACATCGACGAGCGCAGAGTAACCGAGAGATGCCAAACGAGTCAAGGGGTAACAGCGAGAAATGGCCGGCGATGAGGAACGCCCTCCACTCACTCCACTTCCGTTGCCAGGGCTGCGGACGCAAGGCGTCGAAGAAGGCCAAGAAGCCTCTCAAGCGTTCCCTTCACGCCCATCACCTGATCTACCGCTCTGATGAGCCCCGCGGTCTGACTGAAGAACCCGGTGATCTCGTCATGCTCTGCTTCGGATGCCACAAAGGCATCCATCGCCGGTTCGGCTACGAGCTCGACACCCAAGAACTCCTCGAGCAACAGCTCGAATGGATCGCCAACCTTGAGCAGGCCAAGAAGGCCGCTCGGAAGGCCAAGATCAAGAAACGCAAGGAGGCCAAGCTCCGACCTGTCGGGCTAGTGCCTGCCAAACCAGTTCTGTCATCGACAGGACGCCGTCGAGAGACTACAAAGAGACCTACAACCTAAGACCCTCGGAAAGGTCGGGATCAGGGCCGGGACGCAAGGACCCGGTGTGAGCAAAGCTCCCGATGCAAAGCTGGGATGATCGCCAGACGAAGCCGCTCGGCTGAGTACGAGGCTTAGGACATACGCAATTCGACAAAGATCGCACCCGCGATCTACCTCAGTTGCGTTCATTCCCATGGGGGAGGGCGAGGAGCCCTCCCGACAGCCCCAGCCAAGGCCGACGACCCCTCGAGGGTCGGACGGCACCCAGTAAGGCGCATCGCTCAAGCGATGGCGCCCCATGGCAGTACAGACTGTATCTACGAACCAGTCAGGGCCTTCCCATAGACCTCAGACTGGGATTTATGGACCCCCGGTCGAGCTCACGGCTCGATCCGGTGGCATCGGTGGACCTAGTGAAGACTCCAGAGCGAGAGACCAGGGGAAGGGAGCCCAGAACGCCAAGCATCCAAGCTCCCCCGAACCAGTGGACAGGCTAGGGGATAGACCATCGATGCGAACGTGAGACCCCTTCCAAGCTATACATATACATCTTTAGCTAGTAGGTAGACAGGCCAGCACTCTGCATAGTTTGTGCTGGTCAGAGGATTATTGGCCTCGGACTATTGACCGATACGACAATATATGCCAAGCTCCAGGTAGTGGCCAGGCAGACAAGCCAAGCCCTACCTACCACGAGAGCGAGTCACAAGCGATGGGAACCAAGTACCAGTACACAAGCAAGCCAGCCTACGGCCACCCCTTCACTGTTGAAGAATGGTGCGAAGAATGGGTAGCCGATGGGGTCACTCACTTCGAAGCAATACAGCAGTTGGGGGATCGCATCCTCGCTGGCAAGATCGCGAAGGTGGCCCGATGAGAGTAAGAGTGCTCACCGGGACACCGAAAGCAGACTTCGAGGTACACCGCGAAGACTGCACCGACTTGGAGCGCGGCGCCAAATGGATGGATGCGGCCGATGGATACTCGGTTGACATCCCTGAAGGTGCCGACGTTGCCGAGACTGT
>Ga0114996_10008285_pt1 | contig 11602 bp, 7 predicted proteins | sample ArcticOcean_MG_C_4_FD_87039 | JGI IMG/M metagenome (GOLD analysis project Ga0114996, IMG submission 87039) | Marine microbial communities from western Arctic Ocean - ArcticOcean_MG_CB4_134 | ecosystem: Environmental > Aquatic > Marine > Oceanic | place: Arctic Ocean: Canada Basin | collected... | reverse complement strand
TGCTGAGCTAAGTGGGCTCGGAGGCCCGGATATTTGGTGGAGGGGGCAGGATTCGAACCTGCGTAGCCCTTTCGAGCGCCAGATTTACAGTCTGGTGGTTTTAGCCACTCGCCCACCCCTCCATGGTTGAGTAGGTTGGGATTATTTTACCCCGTATCTACGCAATTGGAGTAGTATTCCCAAATTGCTTCCAGCTCCGTTTACAAATTGCTATTGTTTCCAGTCATTCCTCAACCGTTAGTGCGTTTGTCGAGTATGCTCCAGCATCTGGTGAGCCCGAGACAGGATTCGAACCCGTAACCTGCCGATTACAAGTCGGCTGCGCTACCATTGCGCCACTCGGGCGTAATTGAATCAGGGCCTCACAAGGCTGGTCTGAGGCTTTGCACATTTGTCGAGGCTATAGTATAGCTTTAGACTCGGTACTGGTCAACACCTGATGAAGAGATTAGACGCCAGAGCACAATTTTCCTGCTTGCATGCAGACTATAAACTTAAGAAATGAAAAAGGCTGACAGCCGGAATGTACCGGTCGTCAGCCTTTTTCGCACTAAATGAAGCCGTGGCCACCAAAATCATCGGCAACTTGATTAAGTGACTAGGCTAGTCATACTAGCTGGCGAAAAAAACTATCGGACCAACGATAGCCTGTAGTTGCTTATTGCTACAACGATCTAGTCAGAATTAGCCCATACTCCAGTGGTCGACGCTGGTGTAACTCAGAGAAGGTAACCACCACAGAGTGTTTTGCGTTAACCTTGTTGGGCAGTGCTGCCGGAGTGTGTAGGTACGCGCAATAGCGATTCCTTTGTGATGAGCGAACAGGGCTTGCCAGTCCTTGTCGCCCTTAACTTTTCGGGCCTCCTAAAAGATCGATTGATGGTGTCGATTGCGACACTTCGCACCCCCTTCCACCTGAAACAGATTTACGCCCGGCGTATGGTCCCAAGTAAAAAAATTATACCATTGGTCGTATGTGGGCAACAATAGGGGAGGCGCGTTGCTTCTGCTGATTAGATAAAGGCTTGAGTAATTGCCTCTTGCAGGGTTTTACAGGGTATTACATTGAGGGTTTTCGATTGTATGTGGCTTTGTTGTGATGAAAAAGGCACTAGAACAGTCGCAATACCGAGTCTATCGATTTCTGAAAGGCGGCTATCTATCCTGGGCACTGGGCGTAACTCCCCGCTCAAGCCAACTTCCCCAAGGACTGCTATAGAGGACGGCAGGGGAAGGTCTTTTTGGCTCGATATTATGGCTAGCGCAATTCCTAGATCGGCGGCAGTTTCGTTAATTCGAAACCCACCGGTTGCATTGATAATTACGTCGATGTTGTGGAGCGCTAGCCCAAGTCTTTGAGATATCACAGAGGTTATAAGCAGGGTTCGTCCGAAATCAACTCCGGTAGATGATCTTCTGGGTGTTTGAGCATTAGTTCGAGTCGTAAGGGCTTGTATTTCGGTTAATATGGGACGATTACCTTCAATGATTGGGACTAGCACAGAGCCAACTTGCCGATCAGGTCTGTGTTCTAGTACTGATTGAGATGGGTCGTTCACACTTGTAAATCCAGTAGACTCCATAGTGAATATGCCAATTTCGTTGGTGGATCCAAACCTGTTTTTCAGTGACCTCACAACCCGGCCTTTACTGGTACGGTCCCCTTCGAGCGATAAGACGACATCAACCATATGTTCTAATAACCGTGGCCCAGCAAGATCTCCATCTTTAGTGACATGCCCTGCCAGTATAGTTGTGAGGTTCCGTTGCTTGGCGTTGGCTGTTAGCAGTTGTGTGCATTCCCGAGTTTGAGCTATTGTTCCATAGCCGCTATCCAAGCGAGATGCGTGTAATGTTTGTATGGAGTCAATTATCATGAGGTCGGGTTGACTGGAATTAGCTGCATGTAGCGCAGATTCTAGTTGGGTTGTTTCGAGGACCATTATGCCTTTACCAGATATAGCTAGTCTTCGAGCATGGATTTTGATCTGATCACCAGATTCTTCTCCCGCGACATATAAAACTACCCCCCCTTTTTGTGCAATGGTATGTGCAATTTGTAGTAGCAAAGTGGATTTCCCAATACCAGGTTCACCACCTAGCAATATAACGGAGCCTGCTACTAACCCCCCTCCTAGAACTCGATCCATTTCGGGCATCGTAGTTTCCATGCGGGATGCATTGTTAGCGTCAATAGCAGATAATTCTTGAGGGACAATATTTTGAAATTCGATGTTTTTTGCTGGTTGACTTGGTACTGGGTCAGGGGCTTGAACTATCGTACCCCATTGATCCGTGCAAACACAGCGACCTTCTGGTTTTATGTATTGTCTTTCGCAGTTGGAACACTGGAACATATCACTTGATCCTTAGTGCGATACTAGGCACGCAAGGTTTTTCGATATCGTTGCACGGTAGCATCATCAAGCGAGCAGCCACGGAACACTAGGTTCCGTGGCTGCTCGCTTGATGATGCTACCGATATGCCGTTAAACGTTACACGGCGATTTCGACAGTGGTTAGGAGGATGAACTCACCGTCTTCAACCCCCACCCTTGCTACATCCCCGCTTTTGAGTTTGCCTGAAAGAATATCTTCAGACATCATATCCTCTAATCGTTCCTGTATGACCCTTCGCAGTGGCCGTGCCCCGAAATTAGGATCATATCCCAATTCTATCAGGAGATCCTTAGCTTCATCACTTACTTCTAACCCGATGATACCAGAGTCTTCTAATTCCTTTTTCACGTCTTTTAGCATGATGTCCACGATTTGGCGTATATGGCCTTTAAGTAATGCATGGAAAACTATAGTGGAGTCTATTCTGTTAAGGAATTCTGGGCGAAAGAATCGCTTGACCTCTTCCTCTACCTTGTCTTTCATGCGGCGATACGCTTGTTCATCCGATTTGGTCTCATCAGTTTTCATAGAGAACCCAATCTGGGAATCCTGCCGTATTAAGTCTGAACCGATATTGCTGGTCATGACTATTATGGAATTCCTGAAGTCAACTCTTCTTCCTTTGGCGTCTGTAAGGTGTCCATCGTCAAATATCTGTAAAAGTATATTGAATACATCTGGGTGAGCCTTTTCTATCTCGTCAAGAAGTATGACACTATAAGACTTTCTTCTGACTGCTTCGGTAAGTTGCCCCCCTTCTTCGTATCCAACGTATCCTGGGGGGGACCCCACAAGCCGAGCAACGGAGTGACGTTCCATGAATTCAGACATGTCTAGTCGAATCAAAGAGTCTTCACTTCCGAACATGAATTCTGATAGCCCTCGGACCATTTCAGTTTTACCGACACCCGTTGGCCCGAGAACCAGAAACACACCTATTGGTCGTCTATGGTCTTTAAGACCTGCACGTGCACGTCGTACGGCTTTGGAAACTTTCACGACAGCCTCATCTTGCCCAATAATCCGTTTGTGTAGCTCTGTTTCCATATGGAGGAGTCGTTCGCTTTCCTCTGTAGCAAGGCGAGTCACGGGGATGCCTGTCCACATGTTGACTACTTCAGCAATGTCCTCTTCAGTAACTATCAGAATCCGCTCTGCAGATTCTTCCTGCCACTCCTTTTCCACCGCTTCAATTTTTTCATTCAGGTTGATCTCTCGTTGACGAAGTTCTGCTGCGTACTCGTACTGTTGTGAAGATATCGCTTCCTCTTTCTCTTTGCGGAGAGTGTCTAACGTTTTCGTTAAATCTTGCATTGGCATTGGTACTGCCCCAGCATTAATTTTTACTCGTGATGCGGCTTCGTCAACCAAGTCAATTGCTTTGTCTGGAAGGAATCGGTCAGCGATGTACCTAGAAGATAATTGGGTAGCAGCCTCAAGTGCTGCATCGCTTATAGTGAGGTTGTGATGGTCTTCGTATCGTGCTTTCACCCCTCTCAAAATTTCAAGAGTATCTGCGAGGTTTGGTTCTTCTACGGTGACAGGCTGGAAGCGGCGCTCAAGGGCGGGGTCTCTCTCTACGTACTTTCGGTAGTCGTCAAGAGTGGTTGCCCCGATGGTTTGGAACTCACCTCTACTCAGTGCTGGCTTTAGTATGTTCGCGGCATCGACAGCCCCTTCTGCAGCTCCTGCTCCGATCATGGTGTGCATTTCATCAATAAACAGTATTATATTACCGCTATTTCGAATCTCTTCGATAACCTTTTTCAGTCGTTCCTCAAATTCCCCTCTGTATTTTGTTCCAGCAACCAATGATCCCATGTCGAGGGCCACGAGCCGTTTTTTTTGTAGTGACTGCGGGACGTCCCCAGAAGCTATCCGTTGAGCTAGTGCTTCAGCTATAGCTGTTTTTCCGACTCCTGGTTCACCCATGAGCACGGGGTTGTTCTTAGTCCGACGGCTGAGGATTTGCGTTACCCTTTGCAATTCTTTTTGTCTCCCAATTACGGGGTCAAGCTTGCCGGCCCTTGCGGCCGATGTGAGATCCACACTCAACGAGTCGAGAGTGGGGGTCTTTGCGTTTGTCTTAGCTGTTTGTCCACTTTGTGGGGTTGTTTGAGATACCAGTCTACTAGTCTCCGCCCTAACTTTGTCTAGGGTTACGCCGAGACTTTCGAGGACTCCTGCGGCAACTCCTTCGCCCTCGCGCATTAGGCCTATTAAAAGGTGCTCAGTTCCAATGTACTGATGGTTAAGGCGGCGTGCCTCGTCGACTGCCACCTCAATCACTTTCTTGGCCCGAGGCGTAAGTCCAATGTTTTCACTTGATACTGGTCGTTCGCCTTTCCCAATGATGAATTCAATGGCTGATCGGACCTTGGCTAATTCAACGCCCAAATTAGAGAGCGAACGTGCGGCTAGTCCTTCATTTTCCCTTACGAGTCCGAGTAAAATATGTTCAGTTCCGATATAGCTATGGTTGAATCTTTGAGCCTCATCTTGGGCGAGTGATAGTACTCTTCGTGCACGCTCAGAGAACCGTTCGAATCTGCTACTCATTTTGTCCTCCTCAGTTTGATGGTATCGGGACATACGTCCTGATACCTCTCGTTATCATCCTGAATTTACACTTCTTCTACTGCCTGTTTCAGACTTAATCCAAGCCTGCGTCGGCCAGCATCTACAGCGATCACTTTTAATGATACCACATCTCCTTCTGATAATACCTCGCTTGGGTGCCGGATTGTGCGCTGGCTAATCTCGGAAATGTGGATTAATCCTTCTATTCCAGATTCTACCCGTGCGAATGCACCGAATTCAGTCAGTTTAGTCACAGTTCCATCCACTGCTTGCCCGGCTTCATATCGTTCTTCAACTGTTTCCCATGGTTCAGGTTGAGCTCTCCTGAGGCTCAGTGCAATTCTGCTTTTCTCAGTATCTACTTGTAAAACTGAGGCAGTTACCTCTTGGCCAAGTTCCAGGAGCTCACTGACTGTGCCGACCGAGGCCCAAGATAATTCAGATATATGTATTAATCCATCTGCGAATCCTAAATCAACGAAAGCACCAAACTCAGTTATACCAGACACATGTCCAGTTACAAGTTGACCCTCCTGTAGTTCGGACAACAATTTCGCCTTTTGCGCAGCTCGCTGGTCATTGACCACAGCTCGTTCAGAAAGCACTATTCGGTTTCGGGGTTTGTCCACCTCTAATATTTTCAACAAAAGCGTTTGCCCGATGCGATTACCTTCTTCTGAGGGCTTATTGGGTGTGGGCGTATTCGTGAGTTGGGTTCCTAGCGACATTTGGGACAACGGGACGAATCCTTGCAATGAGTTTAGTTTCACCAGACACCCGCCCTGGTTAGTGCGGATAATGATCCCTTGTACCGTTGATCCACGCTCCAAGGTTTCGTGGAGGATTTGCCATTCCTTCGCTTTAAATGCCTTGTCTACAGATAAAATGGTCGAGGACTCATTATTTCCTACCCTTACCACTATGCAACTTAATTCTGAACCTGGAGTAAGGGCTGTGAAATCAGCTCCCTGAAGGCTTTGCATATTCTCAGCTGGGATGATCGCCTCGATCCCCCCCCCGATGCTCACTAGCGCAACGTCACCTTGCATTGCTATGAAAACCCCGCTGACTAATTGTCCAGCAGCGAGTGGAATGGCTCCCTCCATGCTAATTGTTTGTTCTCTGAGAGGGCTTTGATCACTTGGCACGGATGCTGTATCTTCAGCATCTAAGGCTTGATGGATGTGCCTTTGGCTGTGTTCTGGCCGGTTACAGGTGTTCAATTGATTGTTTCTCCTCGCAAAATTCCTACTGAAAACTTGGAGAGGTGCTGGATTTGCCGGGGGGTATAATCGCATGCTCAAAGAGATGTCAAAGATGCTAGGTGAGGGGATAAGAACTTTTTAAGGGTAACTGTGTCTGTCGCCTATCTGACTGGAACTTGGGGGGAGTGGCTGCTTTGGCTCAATTCAATAACTGTGTGTTCCCAAAGAGCATAGAGGACTAATAGTGCCCCTAGGTGCCATTGGCTGTTATGCGATTAGTTACGGGCGGAATAATGTCAGTAAACCTTCGGCGGCGACTTATTTTCCCGGAGCGTCACCACTCAAGTATCGTCGGCGCTGGCGCGTTTCACTTCCGTGTTCGAGATGGGAACGGGTGGGGCCACACCGCTAGAGCCACCGAAGGATAGACCAAGTATAACGCGATCAATGAAGATAATCAACCTGTACCGGATTGAAATTTGTGATAAAGTCGCTGTAGCGACTATTCATGTTGGTAATAGCGTGAATTCATACGATTACGGGGACTATCTTAGGTTATGCATATTGATTATACAAAAATTGTCCTATCCAATGGCCTTGAAGTGATCCTACACGAGGATCACTCTATACCGATTGCTGCGGTGAATGTTTGGTATCATGTTGGCTCCAAGGATGAGCAAACTGGTAAGACAGGATTCGCTCATCTTTTTGAACATTTGATGTTCGAGGGATCACAACACCACAACTCCAGTTACTTCGCTCCTTTGCAGAAAATTGGAGCTTCGCTGAATGGATCGACGAACCCAGACAGGACGAACTACTGGGAAGATGTACCTGCTAATTATCTTGAACTGGCACTGTGGCTAGAGTCTGACAGGATGGGATTTCTGTTAGAAGCACTTGATGCGGAACGGCTCGATGTGCAAAGAGATGTGGTCAAAAATGAAAGAAGGCAAAGTTATGAAAACCGACCATACGGTATGACTCGCTTTCAAATGCAACCGCGGCTCTTTCCTGCCCCGCATCCTTACGGATGGCTTACGATTGGATCCCCAGAAGACTTGGACAATGCAGATATTGAGGATGTGAAGGGGTTTTATAGGAAATTCTATTCACCCTCAAATGCTAGTTTGGCAATCGCTGGAGACTTTGATTTAAGGAACGCTGAAAAATTAGTTCAGAAATATTTTGGAGGGCTAAGTCCTGCGGCCCCTGTAATCAGGGTACAACGACAGGCCTCTGCCCTAGCGGGCCCCGTCGACATTGCCATGTCTGACAACGTCGAGCTAGAGCGATTAACCATTGCATGGCCGGGAGTTCCCCGGATGCATGGCGACGAGGCAGCCTTGAGTGTTTTGGCCGAGGTATTGTCAGGAGGGCGAAGTAGCAGGCTTATTCGCTCTATTGTTTATCAAAAGGAAATGGCACAGTCCGTTTACGCTTTCTCGATGGCGGCAGAAATAGCCGGTGAATTCGATATCGATATAACCGTGTCTCCTGGGGTTGAAAAGGAATTGGTTGAAGAAACCTTAAATAAGGAGCTTTACGATTTTAGTAGCGGTGGACCCACGGAGGATGAATTGAAGGGAGCTAAGACTCGAATTTTGAGCTACTATACCCGCTCTCTCGAACGTCTTGGCGGCTTTGGTGGGCGAGCGGACAGGCTGAATGCTTATAATACTTATACAGGTGATCCTGGTGAAATCAATAGAGTGCTTGAAAAGTATGATGCTGTCACAACTCAGGATGTCAAAAGGGTTTGTGCTCAGTATCTAAATTCAAAAAGGGTTGCGATTTGGGTGTCTCCTGAAAAAAGCTATTATTCAACTGCTTCTTCCTTAGACAGGGACAAGGCGCCAAAGGGCAAGAAAGCTGTGACATTTGAACCGCCTATACCGCAGCGATCCACTTTGTCTTCAGGGACTGGTGTTCTTTCGATTCACCGATCTCAGTTACCTTTGGTTGCAGTAGGGTTGGTGATACCTGCAGGGTCCACGGCGGATAAACCAGATATGCCTGGGATAGGGTTCCTTGCTGGTAATGCTCTAATGGAAGGCACCCAGAAATTAGGCCGCGATGATTTTGCTGAAGCATTTGAATCCATGGGATCTCATTTGGCCATACAGACGGGCAGAGAACATACAGTCCTTGCCTATGGCTGTATGAAAGAACACTGGCAAAGTGCCCTGAGCTTGTTGGTGGAAGTATTACGGGAACCAGGATTTCCTGTAGACGGTGTTGCACGAGTTTTGAGAGATCATAATACCGCGTTAAAAAGGATTGCTGACGATCCTGTTTCAATCAGCGAAAGGCTTGTAAGGAGCAGGCTGTTTGGTTCGGGTACGCCTTATGGTCATCCTATTTCAGGCACCGAAGAGTCTGTGGCAAGAATCCAGCAAGATGACCTTGTGTCCTTCCACCGCTCTGGTGCACTAGCTGGCATTGATCAAATGACTTTGATTGTAGTTGGGGATGTGAGGGAAGAGGAAATACTCGAGGTTGCGGATCCAATTTTTGTGAGCGAACCAACCCGTCTTCGTGAGCAGCATACTGAGCAACTCAAAGCCACTCCGAATGATTCAACTATTTGGCTAGTGGACAAGCCGGGAGCTGCCCAATCGGTTATAAGAATGGCCAGTGCACTCCCACTCTCTAGACTTCATTCCGATTATGGCGCGATGGTCGTCGCAAACTACATTCTGGGTGGAGATTTTTCTTCAAGACTAAATATGAACTTACGAGAAGACAAGGGGTATACTTACGGGTATCGCTCTTCTATCGATTGGTATAAAGCCGGTGCGGCGATGATTGTTGGTGGTTCTGTCCATTCTTCAGCGACGACTTCCGCACTCAACGAAACTTTAAAGGAGTTGACGGATTTACTTGATTCCCGTCTGATTTCAGCCAAGGAACTTAGCGACGCCCAAGCTTCCCTGGTCAGAGGATTTCCAGCTTCATTCGAGACATCAGGTCATATCGCAGGCAGGCTGGAAGACTTGGTGAGTTATGGCTTAGGCGACGATGAATTCCGGGATGCAGTACAGGTTATTAAAGACTTATCACTGAGCGATGTACGTCGCGTGGTCGAGGCGTGTTTGAGTCCTGTCCCAGATGTTATCACTGTTGTCGGAGACCGAAATGTGATCGAATCTGACCTCACAACGCTTGGCTGGAACGTGGTGATCGTAGATTACGCAGGTAATCCAATTCCTGCATAATGGAGCATTGAACCCTGATGCTGTGTAGGATGTTGAATGATGGTATCATTGCCTTGCATTTTTGATTGGTATCGAGGAGATGTAACGATATGGCGACTAACGACTTAGACGTACTCAGGATTCAGGTCCGGGCATGGCTTGATTCAAACATACCCCCGGACTTGAAGTTGCCACCCAGAGGGACTGATATGTCGGAAGAGTTAATCGATTGGACTCTTCTCTTTCGTAGAAAGCTCGGATCTCAAGGTTGGCTTGCACCGGATTGGCCTTTGCACTTTGGTGGAGGGGGCTATACACCGCAAGGTGCTCAGGTTATACGAGAAGAATTGAGGCGCCGGCCTTTACCCGCGTTACCATTGGACAATATGTGGTTAACGCCGCTTAGGGCCTTTGGCACCGAGGGGCAGAAAGGGCGTTGGCTGTCACGAACTCTCCGGGGAGAGATAACGGTACTGCATGCGCTAAGTGAACCGAGAGGTGGGTCAGACCTAGCTGGCCAGAAGACCGAGGCGGTTAAAGATGGTGACGGCTACATGATAACTGGGGAAAAAGGATATATTCATGGGCCCTTCAAACCGGATTTTCTTTTTATGTTAGTTAATACTAACCCTGCTGGGCCTAAGTATGAGAATTTATCCACCGTCATAATGGACGTAGATACTGACGGTGTGACATTCAAAAAGGGAGCGAAAACCCTCATGGGAACCACTGATTCCAATGCGATAATGGAAAAAGTTTGGGTATCTGCTGACCGGATCGTGGGTGGAGAAGGTAATGGCTGGGAAGTGGCTCAGTGTAAGATCGATGTAGAGCGCGGTGGCCCTGGGGTGACTGCCGAACAACGTGAGGGCATAGAACAACGTGAGCGTGAGCATTGGGGCTCTTGATGGGATTGACCGTTAATCAGAGCTATACACAGAGCTTGGTCAGGTGGCTAGCTCTGAATCTCCGAACGCCTAAGATATCGTCATGAAGGCAGAAAAGATCCTCTGGTTATCTCTTCAGTTGAAAGACGATTGGATCCACTCAATATTGCCTGAATGTATGATGCTAGGAGCGCTGTCTTCAGATATATAAAAGGCACCGTTCTTATTGTAAGAAAGGTCGTTGTTGGAGATCACGCCTTTTGCCTGTTGATGCGCCATGATTCCTCCGTTATTCCATGAAATTAGGTTGTTTTTGATATCCGGTGTGGCGCCTTTGGAAATCTCAATACCTGAAAAACCGTTTCCAAAAATTGCATTACATTTCAGGATACCCTGCCCGTTATCCGAGATAACAACCCCAGTCTCATTGTTCTTTTCAATCGTGTTGTTCTTGATCTCAGGCTTACTGTGGGTTTGAATCGCTATTCCGCTGGTACCATTTTCAGATATAGTGTTGCCTTCTATGAGCCCGGCAGCAAAGTAGGGGAAAATATCTCGCTCCGGCCATTGTGATATATCCGGTTGTTGGTAATGAGGGGATTCGCCTTAGAACGTATCTCAATTCCCGAGAATCGAGTAGAAAAGATGCTGTTATTCGCAATTTTCCCTGACCCATGTTTATGAAGCAAGACTCCTACTCCCTCGTTTCGCCGTAAATGTGGTTATTGTTTATCTGTGGGTTAGCTTCATCACGGATTTCGCTTCCAGCAAATTCGTTGCCAAATACCATGTTGCTGTCAATGATCGCCTGGGACTGGCCGGCAATCATGATTCCGGTTTCAGTACCACTACGCACTTTATTGGCCTTAATCACAGGGGATGCTGTGCCATGCAGCGAAATACACGCTAAGCCTTTGCTAGAGATATTGCATCCTACGATAGTACTGCTTTCCAATGCTATGTCGGGGGCAAAAGATTCTTGGATCCCGATTTGTTGGATACTAATGTTCTCAATATGGCAAGTTTCGGTTCGAATAGTGACGGCTGTATGATCAGTGACTTGTAGGCGGATGTCCTCGAGAGGGCCTTCCCCAATGAGGCATACATTTTTTTCGACTGTTACCGGGTCGGTATATGTGCCAAGGCGGATAATTATACGATCTTCAGCATTGGATTCCACGAGTGCCTATTAGTGGGCTGGTATGCAGTTGGAGCATGCTGACCTACTATGCGGGTTGGGGGGGAGGGTAGTGCCTTCGGGGCTATCCTTTGTCTACAGGCTGGCACTTTAGGCCGAACGCTCTTGGCCAGTGAACTGCACAGCATCAGATTG
>Ga0114996_10008282_pt1 | contig 11605 bp, 15 predicted proteins | sample ArcticOcean_MG_C_4_FD_87039 | JGI IMG/M metagenome (GOLD analysis project Ga0114996, IMG submission 87039) | Marine microbial communities from western Arctic Ocean - ArcticOcean_MG_CB4_134 | ecosystem: Environmental > Aquatic > Marine > Oceanic | place: Arctic Ocean: Canada Basin | collected... | reverse complement strand
TTCCCAATAGCTTGTTTGCATTGTCCTCATCTGATTGAAACGAGATCATGACGGGCTTGTGAAAGCCCAGTTGTTTCTGCGCATAAGGAAAAAAGTGTTGTAACAACTTCAATAACGGCTGTACACCATCAATGGAATTGTCTTCAACCCTATAACTACTCATTGGAATTCCTAGTGTGTATCTTATCGTCACAATCATAAAGATAATCTGATAAACTCAAAATATGAAAGTACTTGGGGACCCGAATCCACGGAATTATAGCATGCCCTACCAAAACGAGGCCGCTGAGTAACACCCGGGTGGCCATTGTCAGCGCAGACCATAGGTGTTTCAAATAATGTGTTTTTCGTAATTTTAAATGAGACAGATCTAGTAGCATACTATAAATAGTAACCATTTCAACTCATATCAATAATTATTGGCTTCTTGATATTCTCTTTCTTCTCTTTTCGTGGAGGCGCACGAGGAGGCGGCGGGGCCGGTAATGGTATCCGCAGCCCCTCTCGTTCCTCTTTTTTTCTCTGCTCTCGTTCTAATATTCTTTGAAGAATGAAATGATCAATAGGTTGCACTGGATTACTCCAAAATTTCTTCTATTAATTCTACCAGCATCTCTTCGCTCCATCCACGCATAGTAATATGCATGTCCATTTCCTTCTTAATAAAATAAAACGTTGGCCATCCAGTGAGAGCCCAATCCCCCCCACCGCTTTCTAATAAAGCGCGGCTGCCGGCAAGAACCGGGGCAGATGTAATATTATGGTCATCTGCCCAAGCTTGTAAATCGGCAACCGTTGGGTCCTCTCCGGTAGCAGTTTCTATCAGTACGGTTACATATAACAACCCATCACCAGCAAATGTATCAGAGTGTTCCTGAACTACGTCTGCTGCGCGCCGGCACGGGCCGCACCATCCGGCAGAAAAATCAACTACTATTGCTTTATCGTAATGGTCATAAAGCTGGAATTCCTCCCCGTTTTGATCTAGTAACACAAAGTTACACGGATGTTCTGTGGGGTGTGTTCCACAGGTGCTCCACCTAACAGGCGTGTTTCCTACCCACTGGGTAGGCTTAAAAATATCGCCGAATGGATCAATGATATTATTCTCGGTTGTATCGCTATTTCCGTTAGTAGGCAGGTTGTCTTCGACAAAACCCTCTCCTTCCTGTAGACTGTCGGCTGACACTTCGCCGGTTTCTAAGTCCATCGTACCGGGACTGCAAGACATCAATAAGAAGGCGCAACTTAGCGCCCATGTCTTTTTGAACATAAAAAGCCCTCCTATAGTAACTAGGGGGTGTAAAGGCTACGGAGACTCAAGTGGTTATTATTTTTGGACTATGTAGTGCTTTCGGGCTTCACTACCGTGCGTTTATCGTGTTTAACAGCAAGGAAGTTGGTTAACATTGCAGTCATATCGAGGTCCACTATGGGCGTATCGTCTGAAATAGCACCCGATTCTAGTTCGGCTTGAAGAGTTAATAGAAAATCGTTTTCTAAATTGTCGTCCACAATGGCCGAAACATGATCATCTATGTTCATATGTGTAAGACCCCTTGAAATATTTGCAGAATCATCGAGGATAGCAACCGATTTAATAAGATTGAAAACATCTTTGACTCCCATAGAACTGACCGATTTTACTAGCCTACCCAACTCACCCGTCGCCTGCTTTGAAGCCAATAATCTTTCAGCCTCCTTTACAAGGACCTTAAGCTGGCCTACCGTCATCCTCTCGGGGTCTGATGGGAGTTGTGCCGCGGCTGCAGCAGCTGCATCAATCTGGGCCTTCATAGGATCTCGGGTTGCGCCGGCCTCGCGCTCCCATGCAGCGGCCTGAGACATTCCGCGGGCCTCAGCTATATAAGCCTTCCACCCCTCCATTATGAGCTTCATCTCAGACACAACTAAACTCCGGCGCGCTTACGCAGAATATTCACCACTTGTTGAAGGGCACCCTTATATTTGATCAGATCATCCTTTTCAGCAACTGCTGTTAAAAGTTTTTCTACATCCTGCAGAATAGCGCGCTCTTGATTGGTGACCTGGGCAGCAACATCGCCTTTTTGGATTCCTTTAGATTTTTCTAGCTCGGCTTTCGCGTGCTGTGCTCTGCTTATAGACTGTGCACCTAATCTTTTGGGTGCAGCTTCAGGTTCTTCCCCTCCTGGCGGCCTGAAAGCTTTCAGGCCTGCCGGTCCGGGCGGCGCCTGCGCGGCCAGCTCGTTAATCTGTTCTTGTATTAGTTCTTTTAAATATTTTCTACCTATTTTCATTTTTTTTATCCAAATATTTAGCTATTATTATTCCTGTTCCTATTAAACCAATATTCAAAAACAAAAAGAATAGTAATGTTGGTAATCTACCATTAGCCAACAGTTCTTCCACTATGGTGGACTTCCCACGCCATATGACCCGGGTATGAAGCCGGTGCTACTGCTGCTACTGTGGCCAGGCTGCTCATCCGTGCCGGGCGCCACGATACGGTCTTCCACCTCGGGCTCTGCTCCTACTGCAATTAACTCGTTTAGGGTCTCTCTAAGGCTCATGGAGGCCTTGAAGGCGAGTTCATAGGCCCCGTCATAGATAGGCTCGTCAAGTTGCTTCACGAGCTCCTCTGTGGCTATACGAGCCTTCACTGCCAGTTTGTAGAGGCGGTCTGTTTCCGTGGGGATATACTCCTCTGGATCTATATCGGTCGCCGGCGCCTTGCGCGGCACGAGGCGCGCCATATTGGAATCCCCTTCATATTCCCGTAGTTCTTTTTCTACAAGAGTTTTAATAAGATCGATAGATTTCATTATTTTTGTCTCTCCTTCTTACTTAGTTCGATGGCGGCCAATTGTCTGCCGGCTGCAGCTTTAGATTTGGGCTTTTTAGATAGAGAACGTCCATCCTTTTTGGAATATACCTTATATCCACCCGGTACCTTTTTAATAACTTCGTTCACCTCCTCTTCATCGTCTTCCTTGCGGCCAACTTTCGAAATGGTAGATTCCTCAGCCCCGGTAAAAACTTCACTTCCTGGCTTTTCGGCAGCGGCAGTCATTGCGGGAACAGCCGCTCTTTCACCGGCTTGTTTCGCAACGGCTTGGGGGCTGCCACTATTAGCAGAGTCTGCTGCGGCAGATGCTTCTTCTCCTGCAGCCTCTTCTTCGGGTACAACGGGATCTTGTTGTTCTTCAATCTCCAGAGTGGGCGCTCCGCCGCTGTCGAGGCTTCCTTCTTGAGCCCATTTTCCAAGAAGGCGCGCTATATCCTTTGATGAGGCTTTTACGTTCTTAGCGGGGCCCTTCTTGGCACGATGGGCAATATTCTTCTGAAACTCAGGTACCGCGGCTTCATTCTCAAGTTTCATTACTCTGGCACGGAACTCTTCTTCATTTCCTTCGATTTCTTTCCCCTCAGTCTCAAATTCTTGGGCCATTTTAACAGAGGTTGTGCCGGGCCCATCCATACCCCTGCTATGGCCCGGTAATCCCCACCCATATAGTTGTAGAACAATGTTCCTCAAAAGTTTATTTCCAACGGCATCCGGGGCATCATTACCATATTTGCCGAAAAAGAGGTCGAAGAGCCTTTTGCTTTCGGAATAGGCGTCTTTGACGGGCTCTGTTTCTATGGTGGCCTCGGGATCCTCTTCTGATTCATCAGCATACAGTGATAGAGTGCCAGTAGGGCCGATGTCTAAGGGATCTATGGCCTCTAGTAGAATATCGAGAGCACCTTTCCTCAAAGCTTCCATAAAGCCCATGGTTGTACGTTGATAGTCGTCCTCATCTTCAATTCCGATATCTTCGAGGTTAGCGGCCACCTTATCATAAAGCAGATTTAGCAAATCATTAAGCTCTTCAGCGGGAGTTCCGGAATCGACGACCATTTGGGCCAATTGTGAGCTTAAGTCCTCGACACCATCAGCGGGCTCGCACACCACTGGCGCTTCCATTCCGGGAAACTCTAGTTGATCGATTTCTTCTCGAATCAGCTGGCCTAAAGAGTGTCGAGTAAGCTTCATTATTTTGCCACTTTTAAAGAGCCGCGGGAAACTTGACGATTTTTCTTGCCGTCTCGTCCTTCCTTATCAAATTTTACAGCCACATTCGTATGTTTGGTGCCGGCATGTGTTACAGTTCCGGGGCCGTAGTCTTCGTGCTTAACACGAGAACCCGTTGGAAATGGAGCGCGCTCCTCTTCAAGCGCCGACCTAGCAAATCGCCCCAAGAGATCTAAAATATCTGCTTCATATTTTTGGCCCTCTGGGGTTTGTGGTTCCCAGCTTTCTACTACCTTCCGCAACTGACCCAGGATTGCGTCTTCTGGTTTTAAGTGGCCCGCGTAGCCTCCTTCTTGAAGCTCATCTTGGGGCTCAAATCCGGGCATATTCTCCCATTTAGGCAATGGGATACCCCACTCGTGAGGGCTCGGCTCAAACAGATTGTCGGATATTTGATTCGCGATGGTCTTTACTAAATCCCGCGCAGTTCCCTCGTCAATCTCGTCGCTGACAACATAGTTTCCAAGAATAGCAAGGAACTCGTCTAATGCCCTTCGTTTTCCATCGATTGGATCGACCACATCGGTGTTCGACCAAATCCCGGTCTCTCCGTCTAATATTCGAGAAGTAATCAGTTCTTCCCAACTCTTAGATAATGCGTCCATACGCTCTTCTTCTGGTCCCGCGGCGGTAGATAAGTCACTTGGAAGATCCATGATTTCTTTCAGTTCTTGCTTGATTAAGGCAGTGATATACTTTTTTGTAACCTTCAACATCTTATAACTCTCCTAGTCCCTCGTCTTCGAGAGGCTCTCTAAAATCGCGCCGGCGCTCCTCGATTAATAAAGCGATTAGCCTTTCCAGTACTGCGAGATCTTCGTCAGAAAAAGGTACGTGCCGCAAAAGTTGTATTAATGCTGATTCTCGGTCTTCTCCCATCTCCTCTAGCTTCATAACGACACGAGAACGACGGGTGCCAGGATGATCTTCGTCGGAACCGGTCCACTCTTCGCCTCTCTCGGAGGCGCCTCGGGCTTCGGACATGTGGTTTCCGAACATCTCGGCAGCTTCGTCGTCAGTTAAGACAACTTGAAGCTCTTCTTTAATAATCTCTTTTAGTCTTTGTTTGGTTAGTTTCATTTTAGTTTCCCTTTAGTCCTGACATACATAAAATAGCTACAAGGCCTGGGACTTCGTCTTTTATATACACGCCTGAAAATAATGTGTTAGTTCGGCCCCCCACATACGAAATCGCTGCGTCCATATGCTTGCTGATTTCTGGATCACTCGCCATGGCAGAAGATACTACTAAAAGCATAGCTCCTGTGGTGGGGCTCCCCTGTGGTATTGGACACGGAGAGCGAGTAGAGCAGTTCTGAAAGATTGTAGCGCCCAGGTTTGGTGCTGCGGGGTCCTTAACCAGTGTAGAACCCAAGAAAATGCGTCCGTCTGTGGCTAAGCATTTTTCTAAGTCCTTTGAATCAAATGATTGAATCGGTGATTGTTCCGAAGATAGTTTAAAGAGCTGCGACAGAAGCTTGGCAAATGCCGTATTGGCCACGGGGTACATGTTTAGCATCCCCACGCGGCCGCGTAGAAGCTTAATTTGACGCTCGTTGTCCAAAAGTATATGAGGATGCTCAGAAATGTCATTCAATAGAGACAAGGCGTTTCGTCCTATAGTGGGATTAAGCAGTTCTTGTGCCGAGGGCCAAGAAACAATATAAACTATTCTTCCTTCTCCTTGAACCGATTTGAGATATCGCTCAAAAACCGAATGGAGAGCAGGACAGGCACTTCCGGTACCACCACCACCACCAGCTAGAACAAAGAGCCAGTCGACTTTGCCCAGCTTCGTGCGCAGGGCATCCTCTACAACGGCGCTAGCATTGTCGAAAATCACTTTTCCGTGGTCTACATCCTTCCCGATACCATCAGCGTCGGGAATGAGCACCAGGTGCTTGTCATCGACTCCTTCGGGCTGGTCCTTCGGGGTCGTGTTGATTAATAGCGTCTTATTGAAGCCTAGATCCAGAAACGCCTTAGCTAACTTGCCACCGCCGCCTCCGACACCTACGAAAGCGCAGTTTAGGGACGATATTGCCTCATTTTCTGGCAGTTGCTCTTCACTGGCAACCTCTTCGCTTTCTCCATAGTGCTCAACAAAATCAAAATCACTCATTTTAGGTTTCCTTTCCTGACGGCGCCAGAAGTTGTCTAATCTCTTCTTCTATAATCTCTTCCAGAAGAGCAGAGTCAATCTGAACGCTCTCCTCTACCTCCTTGGGAGGTGGTGGCAGGGCGCGGGGTTGTGCGAGTCGTCCTAGCGCCTTTTGTCCGAATTCAATATCTAGAGGATCCATTCCTGTCATCGCTGCAGCTAAAAAGTCAATACTTTTATCAATCTGTTCTAAAGTATCTAGTTTGTTTGAAATCTGCTCAAGCAGATCTGCTAAAACTTCAATGTCGTTTTCCATTTAAAAACAGTTCCTCACGATAAATAGTTTTGGCATTTGTTATTGGAACAATATCTTAGTTTTCTTCTGGCTGTCGAAATAGACCTACATCTGACACAACAATTTCATTGGTAGAGGGCCTCATCATAACATTATCCTGGTGGGTGTCCCAAAAATCTACCCCATGGTCTTTCAACTTCATTAACTTATTAAAAAAGTCTGCGACAGGAGCTGGCGCGCCTTCTTTGGGATATGCCCCCTCTATTCCAAAGTATTTAAGCGCTTCTGGCGGATATTGTGGGACTTTTATGCGATCTTCCAATCGTTTTGCTAAAGAAACGGACTGGCGCTGAATTATCCTATCTGGTGTAGACCTCGTGCTGGAATAGGTGGTGACTTCTTGCGCACGTCGGACGGCGCGCCGGCTGATTTGGGGGAGCCATCGGGTCAAATAGTCTCGAAAGCTTGTCGGGGGTTCTAAGTCCAACACCTCTTTTTCGAATTCTATCCCCGAATCAAGACCTCCCTTAAAATAGGCATATTCTCTCTCGTCCGGAGAAAGAGCGCGCACTTCACCGGCGGCGTCGACTGTGTGTGGGTCACTAAACGTTTCTCGTAACACTGGGATTAAAAGCTTAGGATCGGTAATAGCCCCAAGCCACTCTTTTTCTGCTTCTGGGTTTTTAAATTTCCCCCCGTGGCCAAAAAGCTGTTCTTTTAGGCGAGGAGGTAGGGGAGCCAAACGCTCCAGGGGAATACCATATATTTTTATAGACCTTCCTTTGAGCCACCCTTCCTTAAAATCATATATAGTGTCCACTATCTTCCCCACTTCTGGCAAAATGGAAGCAAGTTCTGGATTTTTCTTAAGTTCGCGCTTTTTCCAGCGCGCAAGTGTATATCCCTTCTTTTCCTGGGGGAACTGAGTAATTTTCAAGATCATGTCGGCTCCTGTACCCTCATTCATGCGGATTTCGTATACAATCCCCATCGATCCACGCCCCAGTTCTTTACCAAGCTGCCCTCCGGCCTTGTCGGCGAGTCGTTGTGCGATGTCTCTAGCAGAGCCGGGATCAAAATCAACCATATTTATCCCCTGCTGTTGAGCTTCGCGGCCGCTGATTATGTTTTTTTCAGAAGCCTTATTAGCCAGCACGTCGACGTCAACCTTTTTGGTTTCGGGCCCTTCGGCGATATATCCGCGCCATCCTTCGAAGATTGTCTTCATGAAGATTCCATTTCCTTAATGAACTCAAAGTGCGCATCGGCAACTTTTTGCCTAAAATCGTCCTTGATAAGGTTTGTGGCATCTTCCAAGTTGGTCATAAATCCGTTTTCCGATAAAATCGCGGGCATCTGGGTTTTCTTAAGAACATAAAAGTTGGCCCACTCCATATTGGCAACAATACCCCGATCAGACATCCCTGTTTTGGCGACAAGATGATTTTGAAGCTTAAGGGCCATTTCTTTGCCCATTTTACTCGTCATATAATAAAAGACGCATATTCCGTGGGCCGAATTGAAGGTCATACCGTCTCCAAACGCATTTGCGTGTATAGAAAGATAAATACATCGTTTGTCACCGGCATGGCGCGTATTTGCCCGCGAAACTCGTGTGGCCAAAGGGACGTCGTGCTCGGAATTTACTATATCTTCACATTCAATGCCTTCGACATCACACAGGGTTTTAATGCGAGTTGCTATATCACGATTAAATACTCCTTCGTAGAGGATTGAGCCGTCGGTAAACGCCGGCGAGCGTTTTCCACGCGTTTGATACGCTCCATTAATCATTCCCCCGTGGCCCGGGTCTAATAACCAAATATATTTACTCACAATGGAACCCTCATCTATAAATAGTTTTAAGAGAGGGATGTGTCCGGTATTCTCCTCTTATTGGCCGATCGACCAATAAGCCTAGACTTATTATTTCTACAGCTTCTTTTTTTACCCATTAATATTATGTTCAATACTCTATAATTAAGTAGTTCCGGTTTTAGACGATACTTAGTAAGGAGGCCCTATGAGTACTTTTCGAGAACACAAATCTATTGTCGATCGTGCCGCGGCAGACCGCGGCCGACACAAGAAGAAACTTGAAAAAGCCATTAAAGAAAGCATTAAGGACGTTATTGCCGATGAAAGTATCATTGGCCAAAATGGAAAGAAGAAAATCCGTATTGCAGTCAAAGGCATTAAGGAATATCGGTTTATTTATGGGAATAACGAAAAAAACGGTCAAGCTGGGTCCGGTGGTAAGCATGATCTCAAGAGAGGTCAAAGAATAGGTGAGAAAAGGGCCCGTAAAGGCGCCTCTGACAACGCCGGAAACGAGCAGGGAGAGGAAACTTACGAGGTTGAGATCACTCTAGAAGACCTTGCAGAGTACCTTTTTGCCGATTTAGAGCTTCCAGACCTCGATAAAAAGCACTTTAGATACCTTTCTGAAGACGTGATGCGTCGAAAAGGCTACCGTTTTGAAGGAATTCGGCCCCGTTTGTCCAAAAAAGAGACACTTAAGCGCAAAATTAAGCGTAAAAAGCGTGCAATTCGCGCTAGCGCTCATGATCCGGATGCAAATGAGCGTTTTCCCTTCCATAAAAACGATTTAAAGTATCATTATATGAAACCGCACCCTAAAGAAAACACGTCTGCGGTGGTATTTTTCTTAATGGATGTCTCTGGATCCATGACAACGGAGAAAAAATACATTGCTCGAAGCTATTTTTTCCTCCTTTACCAGTTTTTACGCCACAAATATGACAAAATAGAAGTAGTTTTTATCTCTCATACCACTACAGCTAGCCGAGTGAGTGAGGATGAGTTCTTTCAGCGTAGTACTACCGGTGGCACTATGATGAGTAGTGCTTTAGAGGTTGAACTAGAGATTATAAACAAAGAATACCATCCAAATTCATGGAATATCTATACTTTTTACGCCGGCGATGGAGAAAACTGGCAATCTGATAATAATTCCGCCGTGAATCTTCTTTCTTCTTTAAAAGAAGTGAATCAGATGATAGTATATACAGAAATCAGCCCCAACCGCACTCACCCGGAAGAAGAAGAAGAAGCTGCATCTACCTGGACGGGGCCCACTTTTGCCGCCTGGAGGGAGGAAGACCGTGATTCTATGTGGACAATGTGTACCCATTTGATGGATACAAAATTTAAAAGGCTTCTGTTGACCAAATCAGACCAAATTTGGGACTCTTTTAAAGAAATCTTTGGCATTAAGGCATGACTGACTGGACTTTAGACGAACTCAACCACTGGGATGAGAAAATTTGTGAGGTTGGGGCGACTTTTGGTCTTAATTGGTTTGATATTGACTATGAAATCATTGATTATCATGAAATGATCAGTGCTATGTCATATACTGGGCTGCCGACGCATTATCGCCACTGGTCGTTCGGGAAAGCCTACGAGAGAACTCACACTTTATATAATGCGGGGGCCAGCGGCCTTCCTTATGAGATGATTATTAACTCAAATCCGAGTATATCTTACTTAATGTCCGAAAATCCCATGCATATTCACATTCTTACTATGGCCCATTGCATCGGACACTCGGATTTTTTTAAGAATAACCGCACATTTGCTCAAACTTCCCCGGAGCTCGTTATTCCCAAGTTTAAAGCCGCGGCTAAGTATGTTAAAACACTTATTGAGGACCCATCTATCGGTATTCAAGAGGTAGAAGACATTCTTGATGCCTCGCATGCTATAAAATATCAAGTTCCTCGTTTTCCGGGTATCAAGCGTCATTCTCGCTCTGCTTTAAAACAAATCTACGCTCAAAAAATCCTAGACGACAACACAGGCGAATATGATGATTTCGACATCCATAAAATACCTTTGGAGAGAGATTATAATATTTTGTCCTTTATTATGGAACATAGTCGCAATCTCACTGAATGGCAGCGCAACCTTATCTCGATTGTAGAAGAAAACTCTCATTATTTCATTCCACAAGCCCTTACGAAGATTATGAACGAAGGTTGGGCCGTCTTAATGCACGAAAAGATAGTGCAGGAGCTTAATTTGCCCGATAAATATTATATTCCTTTTTTAAAGCTGCACAACCAAGTAGTGCGACCTCATTTGGGCCGTATAAACCCTTATCACTTAGGATATAATATATTTAAAAGGCTAGAAGCCCAAAGTGGCTTTGAAGCATGTCTTTTAGCCAGAGAGGTACATAACGACATTACTTTCCTCCGAAACTATCTTGATGAAGAAATGTGCCAGGCCCTCAATCTTTTTTCTTATTCTTACAAACAAAAGGAGGATCAATCGAGTATAGATGAAACTTCTGACGCCCTGGGGTGGGAAAAGGTGCGCGATTCGCTAATTAGTAATATAGGGCTTAACTCAATCCCTGTAATATATGTTGAGGAGATGCAAAAAGACCACACGCTGATTTTAAGGCATGAACACGATGGAAGAGATTTAGATATGAAATATGCACGCAAAGTATTTGACTATATAAGAGATTTGTGGGGTGATGAAATCAACCTGTTTACTGTCCTCGAAAACGATTTATGGGAGTTTTAAAGTGAAAAAAACAACTAAATTCTTTTCTGCCGTAACCAAACACCAAAAAGAACAGAGCGTTGAAATATTTCATGGCTTTTTGAAGGACTATTTGGAGATTTTGGAAACGGATGAGTCGATTGCTGCGCTAGCGCATCGTAGGCTCTACCATACGATTACTCAACACGGCATTACGCGATTGGATCAGTCTGACCCTCGTTGCAGACGAATTTTTAATGCTGAACCACTCCGAACGTACGATTATTTTCAAAGTTCCTTCTTTGGGATGGAGCCCGCGCTCAATAAAGTGATGCGCTTTCTTCATTCAGCCTCGATGAAGGGCGAAGAGAGCCGCCAGGTGCTTCTTTTGCTGGGTCCCGTAGGTGCCGGGAAGTCCGCGCTTGTAGAACACATTAAAAGAGCTTTAGAGGCCTCTGATCCAGTTTACCACATTGCAGATTGCCCTATTCGCGAAGAACCACTCCATTTGGTTCCTCGAAGCCTCCGAGAAGAGTTCGAAGAGGTCTATAACATTAAAATTGAAGGCGATTTGTGTCCGGTATGCCGTCACAACCTTCTAGAAGAATACAACGGTGATTATACTCAAGTTCCCATC
>Ga0114996_10008278_pt1 | contig 11608 bp, 5 predicted proteins | sample ArcticOcean_MG_C_4_FD_87039 | JGI IMG/M metagenome (GOLD analysis project Ga0114996, IMG submission 87039) | Marine microbial communities from western Arctic Ocean - ArcticOcean_MG_CB4_134 | ecosystem: Environmental > Aquatic > Marine > Oceanic | place: Arctic Ocean: Canada Basin | collected... | reverse complement strand
AGCTTGCCAATCGGTTTATCGCACTGGCGGCGGACGGTGCGCCGGTTGACCAGATTCTCGCCACCACGTTCACTCGCAAAGCGGCCGGCGAGATTCTCGATCGGGTCTTGTTGCGACTGGCCGAAGCGGCGACCGACAACACGGCATGCAGCGAGTTGGCGAAATTCATTCAGCGGCCCGACTTGACGACTGAGCGATGCGAGGAGCTTCTGCTCGCGATGATCGACTCGCTGCATCGGCTACGCATCTGCACGCTCGATAGTTTCTTCTCACAGGTCGCGGGCAGCTTTGGACTCGAGCTGGGTCTGCCGCCTGGCTGGCGAATTGTCGATCAGGTCGACGAACAACGGCTCCGCGACGAAGCCATCCGGGCGATGTTGCAGGGCGAAACGACAGGCGAAATCGCGACCCTGGTCAGCCTGCTATCGAAGGGCGAAGCGACCCGTAGCATCAGCCAGCAGATTCGCGATACGGTCGTGGGGCTCTACAGCGAATACCAACAGACCGACGAGGCGGCTTGGCAGATCAAACTGCCCGGCAAGCCGCTCTCGACCGACAAACTTCAAATGCTGGTCGAGGCACTCTCGACGGCCGAGCTACCCGACGACAAGCGTTTCCACAAAGCACGAGAAGAGGACCTCAATCGCATCACCGCCGAGCAGTGGCCACTTATGGTACAGAAGGGCCTCGCCAGCAAGGTCGCAGCGGGCGAAACCAAGTATTACCGCAAGGAGATTCCGCCGCCAACCGTGGCGCTCTATCAGCAACTCGTGAAACACGCCAAGGCGGTGCTCGTCGGTCAACTTGCCAGCCAGACGCACGCCACATGGCAGTTGCTCGATCGGTTTGATGTTCCGTTTGCCCGTCTGAAAACTTTGCACCGGGCGCTGCGGTTCGATGATGTCACCCACGCGCTCGGCTCGTCGGTCGCCTCGGATGCCGCCCGCATGGCGTTTCGTCTCGACGCCCGCATTCGGCATCTGTTGCTCGACGAGTTTCAAGATACCTCGCTACCCCAGTGGAACGTGTTGCGGCCGATGGCCCAGGCATTGGCCGAAGAAGGCACGCCCGGTTCGTTCTTCTGCGTCGGCGACGTAAAGCAGGCGATCTACGGCTGGCGGGGCGGCAACGCCGAGATCTTTGACGCCCTCGAGCATCACGTGCGAGATTTGGAGGAGCAGCCGCTCGACGTCAGCTATCGTTCGTCGCCCGTGGTGATCGACGCCGTGAACCAGGCGTTCGAGTCACTCCGCACGAATACGGTGCTGGACAGATACCGCGACGCGACCGATGCCTGGGCGATGCGATATCACACACATTCGACCGCGCGCACCGAATTGCCGGGCCATGTGGTGCTGGCAACGGTTCGTCGGGCTGAAGGGGACGAAAAACAGGACACCGTCACCCTGCAGAGCGCCGCCGGTGCTGTCGCCCGACTGGTCGAAGAGACTCCCGAAAAGACGATCGGCGTGCTGGTTCGCACCAATGACGCCGTGGCGCGTTTGATCTATGAGCTGCGCCAACGAGGCGTCCGCGCGAGCGAAGAGGGAGGCAATCCGCTTTCCGATTCGCCAGCCGTGCAGACGTTGCTGTCGTTGTTGCGGCTGGCGGATCATCCGGGCGATCAGGTGAGCCGGTTTCACGTGGCCCATTCGCCGCTTGCAGAGCCGATGGCCGCGAGCGCGTGGCAAGATGATGCGCGAGCGGCAGCGCTCTCGCACGAGGTTCGCCGGTCGCTGCTGCGAGACGGTTACGGCCCAACGTTCTACCGGTGGATGACGCTACTGGCCCCTTCGTGCAACGAGCGCGATCTGCGGCGGCTTAGCCAGTTGGTCGAGCAGGGCTACGACCATGACGGTGCTGCCACACTGCGGCCAACCGATTTCATTGAGCAGGTCGAATCAAATCGAGTTGCTGATCCGACCGATTCCGGCGTGCGGGTCATGACTCTGCATCAGGCGAAGGGTTTGCAGTTCGATATCGTCGTCTTGCCGCAACTCGACAAGCCGCTCATCGGTCAGCGAGGCGTCGTGGTCACCGGCCGTGCCGACGCGGTCTCGCCGGTCGAGCAGGTCTGTCGATACACGAGCAAGGAAGTCCAGCAGTTGCTCTCGCCGCGGTTGCAATCGCTCTTTGCGGCTGCGGAGGCCGACTCGCTTTCCGGTGCCTTGTGCTTTCTCTACGTCGCGATGACGCGGCCGGTGCATGCGATGCACATGCTCGTCGCCCCGGCCAAGGAAAACGAACGCAATCTACCGACGACGTTCGCCGGAGTGCTGCGTGCCGCCTTGGCCCCATCGGTCGACGGCAAGCCCGACACGATTCTGTTCGAAGCGGGCACCGACGGCTGGCATGAGTCGGATGTTGGTCGACCGCCCACTTCAAGGAAAGAGACTCCAAAGCCGAAAGAGCTTCGTCTCGCTCCCTCTCCTGCTGTCCGCCGTCGCAATCTCCCAAGTCGATCTCCATCAACGGCCAAAGACGTTCATATTGCAGATCTTCTGCAGGCCGACAGGGGCGGCATGCAATACGGCAAGCTGATTCACGCTTGGTTCGAGCAAATCGAGTGGCTTGACGACGGCGTAACGGGAGCGCAGCAACTCCGAAAGATCGCGGCCTCTTCACCGACGTCCAAGATCAGTTTCGAGACCGCCGTGTCACAGTTTCACGAGATGCTTAAAAAGCCGCGAACCGCGAAGTTGCTCAGCCGGGGGTTCTATGAGCAGCCCGATGCGTCTGATTTTTCAGACGAATTGCAGCGGGTCTATGGTGAGCACGTTACACACCTGGATATTTGGCAGGAGCGTCGTTTCGTGATAATTGAAAATGGATGCCGCGTTGAGGGCATGATCGATCGTTTGGTCCTTGCCTATCAAGGGGACCATCTTGTTGCGGCCGAGATCATCGACTTCAAGACCGACAAGTTCGACGCGAGCGATCCGGCCGCCTTTCAGAAAACCGTCGAGCAATACCGTCCCCAGATCGAGGCCTATCGCCGAGCCATCATCGCCACGACCGGCCTGAAGCCCCAGCAAATCACGGCAAGGCTATTGTTCGTCGGCCCGGGTCGACTACAAAGTTTGTAGGCCGTCTGCGCGGGTGGCCAGGCAGTCCTCTTGTTGCACAGGGGTTACAGATGTACACTGACTCAAACGCGCCAAAATCACAACGATAGGCCAGGACGGATCGCCCTATGTCGCTAAAGATTCTTGCCACCGGCGACCTGCATATTGGTCGCTGCCCGACGCGCGTTGAACCCGAATTGGCGGCCCGTTTTTCTTGCGCCAAGATGTGGGGTTCAATCGTCGACGCAGCGATCAAGCACAATGTTGACGTCGTAGCGCTAAGTGGTGATGTGGTGGACCAGGCGAACCGTTTCTTTGAAGCAACCGGCCCACTCGAACGCGGCTTGGATCGCTTGGCCGAAGCGGGAATCGAAACTTTTGCCGTCGCCGGCAATCACGATCATGACGTGCTGCCGCGGGTCGTCGACGCCGTCGGGCCGGAGAAACTGCGTCTACTGGGACGCGGTGGCAGGTGGCAGCAGGCGACCGTCACTCGCGATGGCAAGCCGGTGCTGAATGTTCATGGTTGGTCATTTCCTTCGTCGCACTATCCCTCCAGCCCGTTGGCGGATTACCGACTGGAGGTCGATGACTATGTGCCGACGCTGGGGCTGTTGCATGCCGACCTCGAGGCAACCGGCAGTCGCTATGCGCCTGTGATGCGGCCCGAACTCTCGCGGCACAACGTCGCCCTTTGGCTACTTGGGCATGTGCATCGTCCGCAATTGTTTGAAGATGATGCGACGCCATCGATTCTTTATCCCGGTTCTCCTCAGGCAATGGATCCGGGAGAAACGGGAATCCATGGACCGTGGCTGATCGAAATCACCGGGCCACGTTCGATCGAGGCCAAACAGTTGCCGCTTTCCAAGGTGCGGTATGAGTCGATTGAGGTCGACCTAACGGGGGCCGATTCGGCGGCCGATGCTCAGGATCGCATTATGCAGCGACTCGGCGAGTTTCATGCGGAAGCCGCAGAGCGACGTGGCGAGACCGAGGTTCTTTCTGCCCGAGTTCAATTGACCGGCCAAACCGCGGCGTGCGGTCAGATATCGGAATTTGATTCAGCACTCGCCGATTATGACCCTAATGTCGATGGGCTATCGTTGCGGATCGAACGCACCGTGAACGATACCCGTCCGCCCGTCGATTTGGACGAGTTGTCCAAACGTCGCGACGCGCCGGGGTCGCTTGCCAGAACGTTGCTCTCGCTTGACGCTTCGCCGCCGGACTTAGCGACTGCGTCGTTGCTTCGCAATGCACACGCAGCGATGCAGCAAGCCGCCCGGGCGTCGACGTATGAACCGATCAGCGATGATGTCTCACCAAGCATTGACGACGCTCGCGACAGCCTGCGACGACAGGCAGTGTTGCTCTTAGACGCACTGCAGGCACAGGAGCAACCATCGTGACCTCACCGAATGTGAGTCTTGAACAGTTGGAGGTCGTTCGGGCGCCCGGTTTTGAACGGGCTGGGTTCAAGATCCCTGATCTTGTTCCGGGCGTGAACGTCATCTACGGACCGAACGCTTCGGGAAAGTCGACGCTTGCCCGCGCGCTCAGTCGGTTGATGAGCCCAACGGATCGAACGGCCGGACATGAGACGCTGAGCGGATTGCTTTCGGTCGACGGGCAAGTGTTGCGACTGACGTACGATTCAGGCCATGCGAGTTGTCAACAGGGTGGCGTGGAGGTCGATTACCCGGCGCTTGCGGCCAATGGGATGGCCGATCGCTACGTGCTGGCACTGCACGATTTGATTCATGCCGAAGACGGTCGCGAGTTTGCGGCCGAATTGGTTCGCGTCTCGGCTGGTGGTTACGACGTGCCGGCGGCGGCCAAAACGCTTGGTTTTCGCGGAAAGGAAAGGAGTAAGGGCGGCGAGTTCAAGGCCTTTCGCAACGCGCAGACGCAGTGGCGCGAGGCGAGTCAGAAGCAGCAGTCGTTGGCAGATCAACAGCGGGGACTGGCCGAATTGGAGCAGCGCCGTGATTCGGCACAAAAGGCCGAACGGGAACTTCAGTGGCTACAAAAAGCAGAAGAGTGCAACGTCAAGCGACATGAAGTAGCGCTGGCCGAGAAGTTATTCGACGCCTATCCTTCCGAAATGAAATTCATGACGGGCGACGAGTTGCAACGACTCGATGACCTGCGAAAAGAGGCTGAAGCAGCAAGGCAACAGCGTGATGCGGATGCGAAGAAAATCCGTGCCGCCAATGATCTTCTGGCGAGTTCGCCGTTGCCGGACGAGGGAATCGATCAGCACGAGGTCAACGCGCTCAGGGAGGAGTCTCAGCAATTAAGGGTTTTGGACTCTCAGGTCGAGAATCGCTTGCAAGAAGTCGCTTCTGCCGCTGCGGAGCGTGATCGGACACGCGAGACAATCGGCCTTTCGTCATCGGTTGACCAAGCCGAGCAACTCAGTCCTTCGACCGTGCGAGACCTGATGGGGTTCGCGCAGCGGGCTGAGACCGTGCGAGCCGAAGCCGCCACGAAGGAGGCGTTGCAAAAATGGCTCGGTGAGGAGTCGGCAGATGAATGTGATGCGGAACGCCTAAGTCACGCGATCTCGATCATGCATCAATGGCTTGCGTCGCGGCATACGATCGTGGCCCCAGAGGCGACCCGTTCCCGTTTGCCAGGGGCGTTGGCCATCGCGCTGATCTGCCTTTCGTTGATCATGACGATCGCCGTACACTGGTCCTGGTTGTTGGTGCTGCCGTTGGCCGGCGCGATCGCCGCATGGGTATTTTGGCCCCGAAACAACGCCGTGTCGACTGATCCTTCCGACGTTTTGCGCGAGCAGTTCACGAATCTCGACGTCGCGTCTCCGCCGGAGTGGGCGGAGCAGAGCGTTCGGTCACACCTCCAAGTGCTTGCTCAGCGGTATGCATCCGCGGTGGTTGATCGCGAGAAGATCACGCAGTGGGGCGACCTCGCCGATCGATGTCGCACACTAGCCGACGATCAGAAGGTGATCGACGAACAACGCGAGGGCTGGATCGGTCGTTTGGGTTTCGATCCTGCAAGCGAGGAGGGTTCGCTCGTTTATCTGGCCCAGGGGTTACACCAATATCAGAAGGTGGCGGCCAAGTATGTGGCAGAACAACAGGGTCTTGAGGAAACACGACGACAGTATGATCAACTGCTTCGGGCGGTTTCCGATCGCGTACGCGATTACGGAGTCACGGTAGCGTCCGATCCTGCCCGACTTGGGGCCGCGGTTGAACAACTTGCCTCGCTCAACCAGGAACATTGCGGCGCGTTGAAAGTAGTCGCGGACACGGTCCAGGCCGCTATGGATGCCAACGTCGCGAGAATCGACCAACAGATCGCAAAGCTATACACCGATCGGGGCCTGACGGCTGACCAAGAGGACACCTTGCGACGGTGGCATCGCGATCTTGACGACTATCGCGGCGCCGTGAAAGCAAAGGATACCGCCGAGCACGATCTGAATTCGGCCCAATCACATCTGGCTGATCATCCGGACTTGTGCGAGCTATCGCTCGACCAGATTCAACAGCGTCGGGCAACGTGTGAAGGACAAGCCGCTGCGGTCGAGGAATTGCGAGAGCAAGTGATCTCGCTTCAAACACACATTTCGCATGCCAAGGAACGCCACGACGTCGAAGCCGCACTCGTTGCCCGCGATAGCGCCGCCGATACACTGCGCCGGTCGAGAAGCAAAGACCAGGACGCGATGGTGGGCAACGTTCTGGCCCAACACCTCGCCTCGGATCAGCAGGAGCACGAACAGTTGCCTGTGTTTCGACGCGCGAAAGAGCTGTTCGTTCGTGTCACCAACGGTCGATACCAGCTTGTGCTTGATGCGGGGAGCTCGCCGAATTTCCGGGCGCTCGACACGTCTGCTGGCGTCGGGCGAAATCTTAGCGAGCTCTCCAGCGGAACGCGGCTGCAACTATTGCTTGCGGTGCGGATCGCGTTTATCGAGCGGCAAGAGCGCGGGCGAAAGCTGCCGCTGGTGTTCGACGAGACGCTCGCCAACAGCGACGAACAACGCGCCCAAGCGATGATCCAAGCGGTGATTCAGATCGCGCGCGATGGCCGGCAGATCTTTTATCTTACGGCGCAGCACGACGAGGTGGCGAAGTGGCGGCGCACGATGCAACTTGCCGAGGACGTCCCTCTTTGCGAGGTGGATCTGGCCGAGATTCGTGGCTTTAGCGAGGCGGACCGAGTGCCGGTGGTCGACTATGACCCGCCTCCGACACCCGAGATTCCGTCGCCCGATGGCGATAACTGGCAGGAGTATGGCGGGCGGCTTCATGATCTTCCGGGCATCGACCCGCGCGGCGATGTCGGCGGGGTGCATCTATGGTACGTGCTGGACGATGTTGCGATACTCTACGACTTGTTGCGTCGGGGGATCAATCGTTGGGGGCAATTACAGAGTCTGGTCGAGTATCGCGCTACCGCCGTCGTGTCGAAGGACTCGACAGCATACGTTCGGGCAGTCGCGGCAGCCGGCGCGATTCACGAAACGATGCAACAGTGGCGCATCGGGCGAGGACGATCAGTGGATCGGCACGTGGCTACCGAATCGGGGGCCGTGAGCGAGAAGTTCATTGAGCCCGTGAGCGAGCTAATTGATCGCACTGGGGGCGACGCGCAGGCGTTGCTCGATCTGCTTACGGCCGGCGAGGTGAGCGGGTTCCGTAAAGCAAAGTGTGCTGAGTTGCAGGAGTTTCTTACTCAGGAGGGCTATCTCGATTCGCGACAGCGGCTGACCGCCGACGAGATTCTCTACAATCTTCGTATCGTCGTGTTTGCCGATCTGGCGGCCGATCGCCTGTCCAGCGAAATGCTTGGGCGTTGCGTTGGCTGGATCACGGGCGCCGCTCTCTCGGACAATTCACTCGCTGCTCAGCCCTAGACGCATGACCGCCGATCCGCAACACTTCGCTCGATTTGAACCTTTCGATCCGATTGAGGGCATCGTCATTCGTGAGCCGGTTGGTGTCGGGCCTGGCTATTGGGTTGGCGCGCCGGGGGTCATGTTCGACGAGACCGACGGGGCGTTTTATTGTCTCTATCGTGTTCGTCGGCCACGGGGCGTCGAGCCGGATCGGGGCGCTGAGGTGCATCTGGCCCGAAGTGCGGATGGAGTGGCATTCGAGGATATTTGGACCGGCACAAAGGATCAACTCGGCACGACGAGCATCGAACGCTCGGCCATCAGACGGCTTGAGCCGCATCGATGGGCGCTCTATACGAGTTTTGTTGACCCGGCCGACGGACGTTGGCGGACCGACCTCGTCGAGGCCGATCGGCCGGAGGCGTTTGATCTTCGCACGCATCGTCCGGTTTTCATCGCCGGTGATCTTGGCGTCGAAGGGGTCAAGGATCCGTTCGTGTTTCAAGTGGCCGGGCTCTATCACATGGTGCTCAGCTTCGCGACCGCCTCGGGCAGCGACAAAGCCGACGCGATGCACGGGACCCATGACGCCTACAACACCGGGCTCATCCGCTCGGCAACCGGCCTAGCGACCAGTCACGATGGTCTCGATTGGAAGTGGCAGGGAGAGATCTTTGGCCCGGGCCACGACGGTTGGGACCGATACTGCTCGCGGATCGGTTGCCTTTGGCAATCGGGCGGCGTGTGGCTGGCGATCTATGACGGCTCGGCCGATGTCAGCGAAAACTACGAAGAGCGCGCCGGGCTCTGCTACAGCCACGATCTTCGCACATTCCACCGCGTTAGCCGCGACGGCCCGGTGATGACCACGCCGCGAGGCCACGGTGCGATACGTTATTTCGACGTGCTCGATTTTCCGCACGCGACCTATTTCTATTACGAAATGGCCCGCGAAGACGGCGCGCACGACCTGCGGGTGTTTGTGCGGACGAAGTAGCCGACTGTGGGCACTAACTGTGGGCACTATCCGAGCAACTGCTTCATCCGCTCCATCCCCACGGCCAGCACGTCGTCGGGATCTTGCTTCCAAAGATCGCGATTGAAAAGTTCCAGACTGACCGTGCCTTCATAGCCAATCTCGCGGAGCCAGTCGATCTCGGACTTGAGATCCAAGATCCCGTCGCCCGGCATCACGCGATTCGGATCGCGCTGCTCTTCTCGCGGCGGATCTGCCGGTGCGTCGTCGAGGTGATAGTGGGCGATCCGATCGAGCGGAACCGTCTTGAGATCCTCGAACGTCGACCCGCCACGAAAATTGTGAAATGCATCCAACACGATCGTCGCCTCGGGATCACCCGTCGCTTCACAGATTTCAATCGCCTGAGTCACTTTGAAAACCGAGGGGCAGAAGCCCAGATATTCCATCACCGGTTTCACGCCGATCTGTCGGCCGATTTCGAGCAGATCCACAAATCGCTCGACGATCTGAGCGTAATCGAGCACCACGTGCGCCGGCGTGGCAATCACATAGGGCGAGCCAAGCCGTGCCGCCAGATCCATTCGTCGCCGAACGTCTTCGAGTCGCTCGGGATACTCTTCGACAGGTGCCTCACACCAGCCTTTCATCGCGATCGTGCTGGGCACGATCAGCCCCGCATCAGCGACCGCCTTGTTGACATCATCAACCGTGCCGCCCTGTTCTACGTACTCAAAGATGTCATTGTGCCAAAGCTCGATGCCGGCAAAACCGTGCTTGGCGGCAAGGCGGATTTTCTCCATCACCGGTTGCGGTTCGATGGTGCTGGTATTCAGGCAATAGACAAACCCCATCCTAGAAATCTCCCAGTCGGTGCGGCAACGGGTCCATTGTAAACACGCTGGCGTCAAAACAGTCCTTGAGCAGATCGTTTTTCAGGTCACGATGGCCCGGGGCGTCCCAAAGATTCTCGAACTCGTCGGGGTCCGCCGCCAAATCGTACAGCTCGCCGGTCACGTGGCCGTGATGTACGACGATCTTTTTGTCTTCAGTTCGCAGCATCGTAGAATATGCATCGTCATGCGTCCAGGAGTTGTAGTATTCACAAAAAATCTGATCGCGATGCTCCTGCGGATCCGCCTCGCCGATCAAGATCGACATGAGCGAGGTTCCTTGCATGCCGTCTGCCTCCGAGGCACCGGCCGCTTCGACCAGCGTCGGGGCGATGTCGACCAACTCGACAAGCCCACCAGATCGCACCCCTGACTTGAATCGTTTGGGCCACGAAAAGATGAGCGGCACCCGGATCGCTTCTTCATAGAAGTGCGGCCCCTTGAGATAGATTCCATGATCGCCGAGCATCTCGCCGTGGTCCGACATAAAGATCACGATCGTGTTGTCGAGTTGGCCAGAGTCCGTCAAAGCATCGATCATCCGACCAACCTGGTCGTCGATCAATTCGATCATCGCGTAATACGCCGCTCTCACGTGGGCGTGATCTTCTGCGGTCATCGCGCCCGTATGGAAATATCCCGGGTCGTTATGGGCCCACTGGTGATCAAGTTGCTGAAACGTCGGCTTGATGTCCAACTCGCCCTCGCGATACTTTGGCGGCGGCATCTCGGCCGGGTCGTACCGGTCGAGATATTCCTTCGGCGGATCAAAGGGATGATGCGGGTCGAAAAAGTTGACGCTATACATCCACGGCGAACCTTGGCGGCGACGAATAAAATCGATCGCCATTTCCGCACACCAAGTGGTTTGATGATGCTCGGCCGGGATGCCTTCCTTGATGTAGTGATACTCCGGGCCATCGTAGAGTTGCTCGAACGCCAGACCCTTGGCGGTGAGCCACTGAACGTATTGGTTCTCTGGCCAGTCGGGATTTGGGTGGTGGCTCCAATAGAAGTCATCGTAGCCGTCGTCGATCCGCTGTTCGACACGCCCGTTCGCGCACGAGGCCAAGTGAAGTTTTCCCGAAAGGCCACAGCTGTAACCCGCGTCGGCCAACAGACGCGGCACCAAACGCTCGGCGTCTGGTATTTTCTGGCCGTTCTGTCGGCATCGGGTCGTACGGGGATAGCGTCCCGTGAGAAACGACGCGCGGCTGGGCGAGCAAACCGGACTCTGACAATAGGCCCGATCAAAGGAGACGCCGCGCTCAACCAACGAGTCGATATTAGGAGTTTGAATTAGCGGATTACCCAGCGACGAGATCGTGTCGTATCGCTGTTGGTCGCAGCAGATCCAAAGGATGTTCGGTGGAGTGGGTGTCGACATGGCGGGCGATTGGTGAATTGTGTGGCCATCGTCTTGCGACAGGATATCGGAGCTACTCTTCCTGGTCCAGGTAATCTCGTAACTGCCGTAGCCGTGGCAGGCTGACACCCTCTGGCTTGTTCTTCAGCAACCAGTCGACGTCGCGCCGAGCGTCTTCTTTTCGTTCGAGTCGCATCAGCACCAACGACCGCAGCAACCGATCCTGTGCCGAGTCAGGCGCGACGACGAGAATTGCATCGAGATACCGCAACATCGCCGGCGAGTCCTCGCGGCCCTGAGCCAGGTTAAGCAGATTGTGGAGCATGCGAACCACGATCTCCGGCGAGCTGGAAGCTCGCAGGTGCGCATCCTGTAACGTCTGGCCGGTCACTGCCAGCATCGTGGCGGCGGCGTCCTTGCGAGAGAGTT
>Ga0114996_10008276_pt1 | contig 11609 bp, 8 predicted proteins | sample ArcticOcean_MG_C_4_FD_87039 | JGI IMG/M metagenome (GOLD analysis project Ga0114996, IMG submission 87039) | Marine microbial communities from western Arctic Ocean - ArcticOcean_MG_CB4_134 | ecosystem: Environmental > Aquatic > Marine > Oceanic | place: Arctic Ocean: Canada Basin | collected... | reverse complement strand
GTTGCTGAACAGCATACAATCACAATACCCTGGACCGGCAAACTTAGTGCAGGAAGATGGGGCCTTGGCTTTGGATGAGATGGAATTGAACTGGGGCTACCATGGGATGGTGGGCTTCCGCTATATGAGAAAAAAATATTTTTATTATGTAGAACTCAGGCCAACAATCCACAATTTTCAATATGAAAGCGGTTTAAACCTACTAAAGGAACACGATCAATTTGTATTAGAGTCATTCCAAATTCAACTGGGGGTGGGAAAGAATATATTTTAACAAAATTCATTCATTTAACATCTTAATCGTGTAATAGACCTACAAAATTTTATCATGAACAGAAATATGCACCATAGTCAAACAATTTTTCTTTGCTCCTTTCTGCTTGTGCTGGTTGGCTGCCACAACAACGCTCACCTGCGCACCCAGAAAATATTAAAGCCCGGTGAAAAGGCTTACTCCGGGAGCGGTGTGCTGGCCGTGGGTGGTGCAGAGGATCGTTATAATAATATAAGCAATACGGGCGTGATGGGTCTTCGCGGTGAAGTGTCTATGCTTAAGGGCGGTAAAGATTTAGAAGCGGGGCCCTATTTTGGTGTAGGTATTGGAAACGATGGTCCAGGCTTAATTCTGGGTTATGATTACAGAAAATATACTGGTCAAAGAAGCGGCTCACCAAAAAAACTTGGGGCACAGTTTGAAGTCAATATTGGCGAAGCAGGTCAAACGTTTCACCTTCGCCCATCTTTAACAAGCACAACCAAAAGAGGGAAGCCGATTTATGGCGGAGTACATGGGCTTTTAGCCATGGGCAACTTAATGGAGTATGGGTATGGGTATTATGACGAGAGAGAAACTGATTACCGCTTTAACAGCCTGGGCGCCGGCCTTACCGCTGGTGCAGAGTTTCTAACATTCGATAATAATTCGATACAATTACAAGTTGATGTGTCCATGGTAAAAAATTCTTTTAGCACCGATACTGAACTACCCTTCCTTGATCCGGATGATTGGGATGATTGGGAAGATGGCGAAGATGAATTATTTCCCATTGTAACCGGCAGTATTGGAATGAGTTTTTTTAAGCCTGACCCCACCAACAAAGAGTCTTTTGAGCCCTTGCCCACTCCCAGTTACAATACAGACCAGGCACAAACACAGCCTGTCTTTGATCCGGAAACAGGTGAAAAAATATCGAGCGGCATGCGCTTCGATCCGGAAACAGGTGAAGCTATTATTGAAACGCAGTTTAACCCTGAAACAGGAGAGCAGGTTGCGGTTGCCGAAGAAAAACAGAAAATGTCTTACAATGAAATTGTAGTCCAGGCCAAAAACGCAGCAAAAAGTCGCCATAATCGGGCCACATATAACGCTGCAGGTGTAGCATCATGTATTATCTATCCGATTGGTCTTCCCGTGGCCATTTTATACACCGAAAGCGGTATCGCATCCAATATGAACCCATACGATCCCGTTTATCTTGACCTGGATTCGAATCAAAAAAACCAGTATAGGCATGCCTATAAACAGGAAGAAAAACAGCTGCGCCGGAAATCAATCTATGGTGCGGAAGGTTTTTGCGTTGGGTTCTTTTTCTTTATGATGATATCTGATGGAATGGATTGAAGGAATTAAATAACCCTAGAAACTGATTAAAAAAATACGGATGGAGGTAATGAAGAAATAAATAATCGCATGTTGGGCATATTTAGAAACGCACTGAATCAATCTAATTCTATAACCAGAAAAGATAAAATACATGAACCAATATTTACATCTTACTAATATTCATTATTTAAAAAGAATAAGAAGATATCTTTTGAAATGAAAATAGCACTCATATCTCCGAAGGGGCCCCTATATCATCACAGAGGCGGTATTTTCAAAAAAAGCCTTAGGTATGCCCCGCTGACTTTAACAACTCTTGCTTCCCTTGTACCGGAATCAATAAAAGCTGAAATAAAAATTTATGATGAAGGAATTGAAGATATTCCGGATAATCTGGATGTAGACCTGGTTGGCATGACAGTGATTACAGGCAGCGCACCTCGGGCCTATCGTTTATCTAAAAAATTCAGGGAGAAAGGCATCCCCGTTGTTTTAGGGGGGCCACATGTTACACTCGCGCCAGAGGATGCCGCACCCCATGCAGATAGTATTGTCCAGGGATATGCAGAGGATATTTGGCCGGAATTGCTCAATGATTTTATTTTTAACAAATTGAAACCGGCTTACATCCAGGCGCCCGATTTGTCTCTGGCAGATCGCCCTTTCCCCCGCCGCGATATGCTCGATGCAAAAAAATTCTTAACAACACACGTATTTGAGGCAACAAGGGGTTGCATTCATCGTTGTGATTTTTGTGTTGTTCCCTTTGCGTGGGGTACAAAGCCATATCAAAAACCGGTGGACCAAATCGTGGCAGATATCAAACAGCACTGGGCTAAAAGAATCATTTTTATCGATTTAAATATAATTGCCGATAAGGACTACGCGGCTGAATTGTTTGAAGCGTTGATTCCACTGAACCTAAAATGGTATGGTCTATCAACTACGCTTTTGATCAAGGATAAACAGCTTTTGAAATTGGCCGCAGAAAGTGGATGTGCCGGATTACTTATGGGTTTTGAATCCATAACACCTGATAACCTCAAAATGTCCCGGAAAGGATTTAATTCACCTAAGGACTATGGGGATGTTGTTTCTTCCTTACACGAACATAATATCACACTTCAGGCCTGTTTCACATTTGGGATGGATCACGATACGCCTGATATATTTATGGAAACAGCAAAAATGGCGATTAAAATGAACATTGATTTACCGAGGTTCGCAATCGTGACCCCTTTTCCAGGGACGTCCTTATTTCATCGGATAGAATCAGAAGGAAGAATCACAACTCGAGACTGGGAATTGTATGATGGCCAGCATGTTGTATTTCAACCAACTAATATGACGCCTGAAGAATTATTAACTGGCCATGAAAGCGCCTGGAAGTATACCTATTCCTTTTCGGGTATGTGGAAGCGGATTCTGGGTTCAGGAATTCAAATTCCTATTTCGATTCTGGCTAATATGGGGTACCGATTTTATGCCAATCATTTACACAGTTATTATAATTGTGACTGGATTACCGGATTCAAACCACCCATAAATCCAAAACGAGCGGAGGCAGCATGAGAGTTACCCTTATCCATCCATCCATCGGCAGGCGCGAAGGACAAAAGAATTATATCCGCACCTGGCAAATGGAACCTTTGGGTGCGGCGACACTGGCAAGCCTGACGCCGTCAGAACATCAGGTTAAATTTTTTGACGATCGGGTCGAGACAATCGATTATAATGAACCCACAGACTTGGTGGCAATAAGTATTGAAACCTATACAGCGATACGTGCTTATCAAATCGCCAGTGAATATCGAAAACGCAACGTGCCAGTTGTTATGGGTGGCTTTCATGCTTCTTTATGCCCCGAAGAAGTGAGTCAATATGCCGAGTCTGTTGTGGTAGGTGAAGCAGAAGCGAGTTGGCAACAGGTTCTTTTGGATGCTGAAAAAGGGACGTTAAAAACATATTACGATACAAAAGAAAGGCCTTCTTTAGACCATGTGATGCCGGATAGATCCATATTCCAGGGCAAAAACTATGTTCCTGTATCATTGATTGAAGCGAGCCGTGGGTGTGAATTCAAATGTGAATTTTGTGCGATTCAGGCAGTTTTTAACAACTCTCAAACCAGGCGGCCTTACCAAAATGTATTGGATGAATTATCACGAATTGGGAAAAAGCGTTTGATCTTTTTTGTGGATGACAATATTACTTCCAATGTAAAGGCAGCCAAGGAATTTTTGAGGGCACTGATTCCCTATAATTATAAATGGGTCAGTCAGATGAGCATCAATGCGGCTCATGACGAAGAATTTTTAGATCTTCTTCAGCGGTCAGGATGTCAGGGCGTTTTAATTGGTTTTGAATCGTTAAATCCTGAAAATCTAAAGAAGATGAATAAGGGATTTAATATGATGGGGGGTGGATATGAAAAAGCATTGGCTAATCTCCGAAAATATAATATCCGGCTGTATATTACTTTTGTCTTTGGCTACGATGATGATACGCCGGATAGTTTTACTGAAACAGTTGAATTTGCAAAGGAGCATAATTTTTATATCACCGCCTTTAATCATCTAACCCCCTTTCCCGGTACGCCGCTTTATACAAGGCTAGAAAAAGAAAACCGCTTGTTATACGACAAGTGGTGGCTGGACCCCACCTACAGTTATAACAAAATTCCTTTTCAGCCGCGCCATTTTCAACCACATGAATTGGAAGCTGGGTGTGTTCAGGCTCGGGCAGATTTTTATACATGGCGCAGCATTTGGAACCGTGGGCTAGACTCGGTTAATAAGAAAAATTCCTGGATGTGGATGCAGTATTATTTAATCAATTACGGTGTTCGAAGGGAGATCTATTCCAGAGACCATTTGCCTCTTGGGGACAATAATTGGAAAGGTGAATTAATCAAAGTACGCCAAGTCCCGGACCCATACTTAAAACCCATCAATCAGGGTTTGTAACTAAATGCCCAACCTGGAATACTATATCGGATCTGAAAGAGACGATGCGGCTCTCCGTTCCGTGTTGCATCAAACGCCGATGGATGGGCCTATTAAAATGACCTTCGAAAGAGAGCCGTCTTTCTTTGGTGTGAAACATTTAGAGGGTTCTTTTCACCAAACCATTGTTGGAAGAGATTCTAAAAGCGGGAAAGTCTTTGGGGTAACAAATCGGTCAATAAGACAATTATACTTTAATGGGAAAATTGAACCTGTGGGGTATCTTGGGCTTATGAGGCTGTTGCCCGAGTATCAAACGGGGTTCCCGGCTTTGCGCGGATATCAATATTGCAAAAAACTCCATCTAGATCAAAAGACAAAATTTTATTTAACAAGTATTATGGACGGCAATGAGCCAGCATTAAAGTTGTTAAAATCTGGCGTCAGAGGATTACCTCGTTACCAAGAATACAGTCATTTCTGTACTCGATCAATTCCGGTTCGAATTAAACCCAAAAAAATAATATCTACAACAATATCTATAATGAATGGGCAGAGAGTTGATCAAAGTGCTCTTGTTAAATTTTTAAATCAATATGGAAAACAACATCAGTTTTATCCAATGTGGACCCAAGAGACTTTGTTTAACCCTGAGCACACACCTGGACTAAAACCAGAAAATATGCTGGTCGCAATTAAAAATGAAGAAATTGTAGGCTGTATGGCCATGTGGGATCAGCGCAGCATTCGACAAACAGTTGTTAAGGGATATAAAAATAGTTTATCGAAAATCCAATGGCTTATTAATGGATGTTCTTTAATCTTAGGCTATCCGCCTTTACCCAAAAAGAATAGCAAACTTAAAAGCTGTTTTATCAGTCATGTGGCTATTGAAAAAGATAACCCTGATATTTTTTTAGAATTATTGACGCAATGTCATAATTTTTTAATTCAGAAAAAAATTGAGTATATGGTGATTGGGTTTGATGAGAATCATCCTTTTGATCGTATTGTTAAATCTCACTTCAAAAACGTTCCTGCTTACAGTCGCATTTATCTTGTCTCTTGGAAAACAGATGGCATAGACCCTCTTCAAATGACAGATAATCGATTGCCTGGAATAGATGTTGCAATTCTATGAGCCAATTACTGACAAGCAGAGTTCTTTCCCCGTCTGAACTGAATGACCATAATTTTTCAGAAATGTATTCATTGTTTTCAGATTATTTTCATTCAAAACATGACGTTTTTCGAAATGATCTTCTCAGAAAAGACTGGATCATTCTTTTGGAGAAAAATGGAAGTAAGAGCATCAAGGGATTTACCAGTATCGGGTGTCTTGATTTGGACCAAAAAGGAAAAGAGATGCGCGCTGTGTATTCCGGGGATACAATCATTGATAAAGACTATTGGAAAACATTTGAACTTTCGAAAAGATGGATTCAAACTGTACTAGAAAAATGCAAACATCCCCATAGGCCGCTGTATTGGCTTTTGCTTTCTTCGGGGTACAGGACCTATCGATTTTTGCCAACCTTCTATAAAGAATATTATCCTCGGCATAATCAAGAAACGCCAAATAATGTCCAGAATATAATGAATGTTTTAGCAAAAGAAATCTACGGAACCAGTTATCACCAGGAAACTGGCGTCGTCCAATTCAAAAGAGGATCATCACCCCTGCTGGAGGATATGGCTAAAGTGGACCCAAGCCGGTTGAACGATCAACATGTGGCATTTTTTCTTGAGAAAAACCCTGGATATGTTAATGGAGATGAGTTAGTCTGTCTCACTGAAATCAGGAACGGAAATTATACTCCCGCTGGGAAAAGGATGTTGCTGAGGTGAATTATTTTGTTAATCTAATTTGGAAATTATCCTGCCTAAGGCATTGGCGTAAATACCAATTAGCAAAAAAAGATGTTTTTCAAGCTCAGCAAAATATTCTGTTTAATATTATCCGGAAAAATGAAAATACACGGTTTGGAAAAGATCATTCTTTCTCTTCCATTGATTCAATAGATAAGTTTTTTATTCAAGTGCCTATTTCAGAATATGATGATTATATCAATGATATAAAAGATATTGGTTCTGGACATAATTCAATTTTAACGAAAGATGCTGTCAATTTATTCGAACCAACAAGCGGTTCAACATCAGCAACTAAATTGATTCCCTATACAAAAGGTTTGAAAAAAGAATTTCAACGCGGAATTGGTCCCTGGATCTTTGACTTATTTTCCAACCGCCCCGACTTAATGACCGGATCGGCCTATTGGTCTGTGAGCCCCGTGCCGGATATTTCCCACCCGAACTCAAAGAAGATTCCTGTGGGTTTTGAACACGATACAAATTATCTTGGTGGTCTTACACATGTTTTGTTATCTCGCATCATGGCGGTGCCAAATGAAGTTAAGCTTATAAAAGATATTGAATCTTTTCGATATGTAACATTACTATTTCTTTTGGCTCGAGGAGATTTAAAAATCATATCGGTTTGGCATCCAACGTTTTTAACTATTTTATTTGACCAATTGATGGATGATTTCTCAGCGTTATTAACAGATATAAATAATCATGATATAAACCCGCCAAAGCATCTTGATTCAACGCTTAAAAAAAGATTGATTCAACAATTGAAAATTTCTCCGGATAGAATTCACGAATTAAATCAGCTAGAAGGTCTAAACATAGGATCAATTTGGCCAGCATTATCCCTGGTGAGCTGTTGGTCAGACGGGTCGTCTACTCTTTTTCTTAAATCGCTGAAACAAAAATATTTACATCAAATTGAGATTCAAGGAAAGGGGTTAATTGCAACAGAAGGTCTTATTTCTTTTCCCCTATTCAATTATGAGTGGCCCGCATTATCGATTAATTCCCACTTTTTCGAATTTATCCCCGAGGGCTCTCCGTCTGAAACGGTTTTGGCTCATGCGCTAGAATTAAATAAACAATATGAAGTTGTATTAACCACAAGTGGTGGCTTATATCGATACAAGCTGAGAGATATCATTGAAGTTATGGGGTTTGATGAAGGTGTTCCGTTATTTCGGTTTGTAGGCAAGGCGGGATATATTTCTGATTTGTTTGGTGAAAAATTAAGTGATGGATTCGTTTCGGATGTCGTGAATCAGGTTTTACAGGAAAGCGATTTATCATCTCATTTTTGTCTGGTTGCACCATCACAAACAAACGGTACCTATCGGTATTTGCTTTATTTGAATATACAAGATCAAAATTCGATTAATCTAAAACAGTTGGGGGATAGGCTAGACCTTCAATTAAGAAAAAATTATCATTATGATTATTGCCGGCAGTTGGGTCAACTTAAGGGTACAAAAATTAAAATTGTATCAGATAGGGCTATGAAATATTTTGTAGAAGCAAAACATCAAAAAGGAACAAAGCTTGGTGATATAAAAACAAGAATTCTTACAAAATCTATGGGTTGGTCAGACATATTATTGAAAGGAGCATGAAAATGAAAATCACATTTATTAGACCTCATATAAGCCATGTACCAGCAGCAGATGCCATGGAGCCGCTTGTATTTGCTATGCTATCGAGTTATTTACCAAACACGATTGATGTAGAACTATATGATGATCGGATTGAAACAGTGCCCCCCGATCTTGAAACTGATTTAGTTGCCATGACAGTAGAAACCTATACTGCAAAACGTGCCTACAGTTTTGCCGATGAATTTCGTTCTAGGGGGATTCCAGTAATAATGGGTGGATACCACCCGACCTTTTTACCCGATGAGGCGCTTGAACATGCCGATGCTGTCGTTGTGGGCGATTCAGAAGATGTCTGGTTAAGCATTATTGCAGATTATGAAAAAGATCGCCTAAAAAAAATATACCGCTCAACAAATGCTCAATCGTTAAAAAATATTTCACCAGACCGTTCTCTTTTTAATAATAAAAAATATTCACCTATTTCTCTGGTTCAGTACGGGCGAGGGTGTCAATATGCCTGTGATTTTTGTTCCATATATTCTTTTTACGGAAATAAAAACTTAAGGCAGAGACCCATTGTTGATGTCGTTCGAGAAATAGAATCTTTAGATACAAAACATGTTTTTATTGTTGATGATAATTTATTTATTGACAGAGAAAAAACCATGAAATTCATTGAAGCGCTTGTGCCACTGAACATTAAATGGTCGTGTCAGGCAAGTATTGATATCGGTGCTGACTCAGAGATGTTGAGCCTTATGGAGAAAAGCGGCTGCTTTAATACGTTAATTGGGTTTGAGTCTTTGAATCCAAAAAACCTTTCCCAAATGCACAAAAAATGGAACATGAAATTTGGTGGATTTAATGATGTTATAAAACGTATTCATGATAGCGGTATTTTGATTTATGCTACCTTTATCTTTGGATATGACAATGATACTCCCGCATCATTTGAATCAACTCTTGATTTTGCTTTAGAGAACCAGTTCTTTTTGGCCAATTTTAACCCGCTGACGCCAATGCCGGGGGCAACCCTATATTCAAGGCTGGAAAATGAAAACCGCTTATTATTTGATAAATGGTGGTTGGATCCAGGGTTTAGGTATGGTGATGCCACATTTTTTCCTAAGAATATGACACCAGATGAGTTGAGGGATGGGTGTTTCTCTATTCGCAAGGAATTCAATACATATTCGAATATTTTTAAACGAGCCATCAATATGAAAACAAACTCCCAAAGCCTATATCACTTGGGGATGTACACCTTGGCAAATATGGTGAATCGAAAAGAATTATATAACAAACAGGCAATCGCCCTGGGGTAAGCGGGAACAATATGAAAATCACCTTTATTAAACCAAACATAGGACGAATGGGACACAGTCTTTACATTGACGAAGGTCGGATGGAGCCCCTACAATTGGGCGTGTTGGCGGGTATGACACCCGATGAGTTTGATGTTGTGCTTTATGATGATAGAATGGAAGAAATTCCTTTTGATGAACAGACAGATTTGGTGGCAATTACGGTGGAAACCTATACGGCGAGGCGCGCTTATGAAATAGGCGCAGAGTATAAAAGAAGAGGTGTTCCCGTGGTTATGGGTGGAATGCATGCTACTCTTTTACCTGAGGAGGTTTCTGAACATACGGATACCTTATATGTCGGCGATGGTGAGTTCGAGTGGCAAGCTCTTTTGTCTGATTTTAAAAACGGGAAGATGAGAAAATTATATAAGACAACTTCCGGCATCCCACAGCCGGGGACATTTACGCGAAGAAATATTTATAAAGGGAAGGGATATTTACCGATTACGCTATTACAATTTGGACGAGGGTGCCGATTTTCTTGTAATTTTTGCGCCATTGCAACATATTTTGATAAAACCCAGTATGTGAGAAAAATTGATGAAGTGTTAGAAGAAATAGACCGGCAGGATCGGGACTTTCTCTTTTTTGTAGATGATAATATTAATTCAAATCATGAATTAGCAAAAGAGCTCTATCGGGAATTAATCCCCATGAAAGTAAAGTGGGTGTCTCAAACTTCAATTGATATAACCAATGACCTCGAACTAATGGACCTTATGATAAGAAGTGGGTGTTTGGGAAATGTAATTGGATTTGAGTCAATCACGAGAAACAGCTTAAAAGAAATGAAAAAGGCACCCAGCTTCATTGTTCCGGGAGATGACTATAAACCCCAACTTGAAATATTGCGTGACTACGGACATCAAACATGGGCATCATTTACACTCGGACATGACCATGATACTTTGGATTCAATTAAGGCTACTTTGGATTTTGCCATGGAAAACAAATTTATCTTTGGTGCCTTTAATATTTTAATGCCCTATCCAAACACGCCGCTTCATAAAAAACTAAAAGATGAAAACCGGTTATTGTATGATGGTAAGTGGTGGTTGCATCCAGATTATAGATTTAACCATGCATCATTTTTACCAAAACAAATGACACCAGATGAATTAACAGAGGCTACCTTTAATTTACGCTCGAAATTCAACAGCATTATGTCTATTGCTAAACGGGCCTTAGATTTTAAAACTAATCTGCGAACGCCAATCAAGTTTGGAATGTATATCACCTATAACCCCTTGTATAGAAAAGAAACATTCAAAAAACAGGGTATGCATTTTGGCAAAGAATAATAATTCGTTGTTGCGGAAAATTATTCATTGGATTATTTCATTAAGCCCAAATATTCGAAAATGGGTCTTAAAAAACTGGTACCAATTATTAAATTATTATTTATATAAACAGAATTACCCTTTTTTAAATGGAACAAGAAAATACTATAGTGGTGTTTTATCGAAAGCATGAACAACTCTCGGTTTAAAGATCTATCCGGTCTGCCACCATCGAAAATATTGATCGGGTCAGGTTTATATGATTATTATCTTCCGAATCAAGATGCATCCAGGCTCGGCAACGTACTAATCCAAAGACAGTTTTCCTTCAGCTTATGAAACGCTTTTATCAGATTTATCAGATCGTCGTACCCATAGTCCTGTTTCCGTTCGCCTATTGGTTGTGGTTGGGGCGGTTTGGCGGAAATCATGCGGTCGCGGCACTGGTGATGTTCGTTCCGGTTATAGCCTATTACATTTTCGTTATCATCGGAATTACGCGCTTGCGGCTCTGGGAAATGAACACTTGGCCAACAATTAAAGGCATGCGACCACACCATGGATTTGTCATTGGTACGGCTACTGGGTTGGTAGCTTATCTGTCTTTGCATTCAATGGCGGTAGGCCGGGGTGGCCTCAGCGGTATTCTTACCGTGGCGTTTCTCGTTGGTTCTGTGTTAGGTTTTTGGAGTTGGTGGTACGAAACCTACGCTGTCAAGTCAGGCTTCATATCGTTATACACCAAGAGAATTTCGGATGGTGCGTCTGCCGAGGAAGCTGTAACAGACTATGCGCCCCTTGTGTTTGGCAGTATGGGCGCCTGTCATGGCGCAATGGTCAAGACGGCTGAAAATATGCTCCTGCTGGAACACAGTATGGTGCTTTACTGGGCGATCGCTGTGATTGGCGGGGTCGCGCTTATAGCGGTACCGTTAGTTCTCTATCTTGTG
>Ga0114996_10008275_pt1 | contig 11609 bp, 10 predicted proteins | sample ArcticOcean_MG_C_4_FD_87039 | JGI IMG/M metagenome (GOLD analysis project Ga0114996, IMG submission 87039) | Marine microbial communities from western Arctic Ocean - ArcticOcean_MG_CB4_134 | ecosystem: Environmental > Aquatic > Marine > Oceanic | place: Arctic Ocean: Canada Basin | collected... | reverse complement strand
TTCATGCGGCTTGGGGGGCGGTGGAGTAACGTACGTCACGGGTCGAAATTCGTGAAAGTTGGCCGTTTCGCGGCACGGGTGTAACCCGTTCGGCGTGCTCACGGCGGGCTGCCGTGAGCCCTTCGACAAGCTCTGGGCGGGTACGGTCGAACGGGCCAGCGCAGCGCCAGCCGGCGGTCTGACTGACTTGAACTTCAGTATTCATGCGGGTTGGCGGGCGACGTCAAATGGTATAAATCGGACCTGCAAGATTGAGGCGGGTAGACAAGCTACGGTCGCCAAAGGGTAGCAGCGATATAACGTTCCCCTCCGGGGTCGTCGTTTGTCCAGTAAATGGTTACTAACGTTCCGTCCGGTCGTTGAATCGTCCGAGGATACCCAATATCATGGTTACCGGCATCATCGCGGAGAATGATTTCCTCTTCCCAAGTGTCACCTTCATCCCCACTCAATCGAGCCCGCATGCCATAGGGCGCGTCGCGGTAGCCGTAGGTAATGCAGAGACGCCCGTCATTCAGCTTCGTGAGGGTTGGCGGGTTCCCGCCGCTCCCAGTAGAGGGAACCGGTCGGCACAAATAACTCCACGTCGCCCCATTATCCTCTGTCGCATAGAGATCGATCCAGCACGGATCCGCAACGTCGCTGACACTCCCTCCCCGGCATCGCACCGCGACAAGAATCCGCCGTTCGTCCAAGCGCGCGCTGGCTGGCATAATCACATAGCTCCCCTCCTCGGCATTGGCGATGGTCGCGACATTTTCAAAGGCGGCCCCGCCATCGCGGGTCCGCGCCATGAATACCGTCCCGCCTTCACCTCCTGTCTCCATCGCTCCGGTGAGGAAAATCAGGCATTCGGAGGGACCGGAAACAAGATAATCGGTGCGCGCTTCCACTCCCGAAAGGCCAAAGTCCGAAAGCTTGAACGGCCCGTCCCAGGATCGGCACCGATCCGTCGAGGTGTAAAACCAGGAAACGGTGCCCGCACCGAGTCCCGTCTTGGCGCACATCAAGGCGAAGTCCGGGTGGGTGAAATCGGTCTTCCCCGGGCAATCCACCGGTTGATTGATCTTCCCCGGACCAAGGGCGTAACCCACACCCAACTCCTCGCGCATATGCTCGTCAGCGGAAAATGAACGGCAATCTCCCGGCACCCGGCAGGGAGTTTCCGATACTTCCCAATGCAAGCCCCCGTCCCGACTCCGCGCCTGCATCGCGACATAGGGTCTGTCTCTGTCTCGGGCATGAAATCCTCCGTCGCGCTTAAATTGCCCGACCACGAATCCAACGACAATCTCGTCGCCCCACGACCATATCCCGTGGTTCGCGGGCACCGCCGCCCAGCGGTCTTCCTTGCGGTAAACCGTTACATGGGCCGCTTCGAGTGCAGAGTTCCCATTTAAGCTATGTCGAGCCATGGCTAACCAGCATATGGTATTACGTCCGCAAAGATACGGGAAAAGTTGTAACCGCTTGAGAAAAGATGTAACCGTGGCTACCAACCCACGAAGACACGCATTGACCATGGCGAGGTAGGCTTAGAAAAGATGAACTATCCCTGCGCTCACGCGCAGAGCTACGCGATCGGTCCTGCCCGTGTGGTTCGCTCGGTGACGAGCGGAACGGTTGGATTCGTGACTGCCGATATCGAGAGTATCATCCTCGTATCGAAATCCAATCTGCTATTAATCAATAGGACGGGTAAGCAGATTCTCGATCATCGGAAAACTCACGTTTTCCGCTACCACAGAGCATATTCAGTTGCGGCGGATAAAAAAATGCCGGGAAGGTAAATCGGACGGCCGTAAGTATCCTCCAGGTTGGACCCGATCAACTACGACGAGCCGGGTGGCCATGACTTATCCGCCGGGAACACAACGGCGGTAAGGCCCCGAGCATTCTACACCGGCTCTCACGATACAGTGAATATTGTAACAATGCAGCTTGACACAGGCGTCGGGTCCGACCCATTTTCCATCCTAGTGGATGCAAGATCGATGCTGCTGAAAGCCGTGCGGCCCTGGCTCAAGGCAAACAGCCTGGGGCGATGTTACCGGGTTCTGGAGGGGAAGCGTCCGACGAGTGAACTGGAATCCTGGCAGCACGAAGAATCCCGTCTGATAATCGGGCTGACCGGAAAAGGGCGCTTTCTTACCGTCGAGGACGGACGCGATACGATCTATGAAATGAATCGCGGTGACTCCCTTTTTCTTGCTCCCAACACATGGATCTGCCCGATTCCGGAACAGAGTTACAGCTCCGTGGCGTTTCGCTGCGGCAATAATTTCCTGAAGCTCGCGATCACACGCAGAACACTGAAGCGAAACGAGTTAAAGCTGGAGTATCTCGCCGAATTAACTCTCGTGCAGCCGAGAAGGCTGGCCGACGATTTCGTCCTCCAGCTACTCCAGGAGAGTGATCCCGGAAGTATCGGCGATTGTTACGTGCGCTACCTGACAGAGATCTTCATCCACCGTTGCTGGGATATCATCGTGGAGGGGAAACCCGCTGATCGACAGGAAGGTCACCACGCGTGGAAAGCGGCCAGCGATTTTATGTTCGACCACTGGTCCGAACCGAGCATGAGCCGCGACCGGGTGGCTGATCATATTGACGTCCATCCCAATCACCTGTCGCGGATTTTTCGCCGCTACGGCAAAGTGCATTTCAACAGCTTTCTCAGCGAAATTCGCCTCACCAGAAGTGTACAAATGCTGGAAGAATCAAGTTACACGATCACTGACATCGCGGCTCTTTGCGGCTATACGGATCTGCAGTATTTTATTCGATGTTTTCGTTCCCGATTCGGGACCACGCCCGGGAAATTCCGGACCAGGCGCCAAGCGCAGCGCCAACGATCCACAGCGCCTGCAAAAAGACCACTGGCTATGTCCTGACGGCACGTGGCAGCCGGCTACGAAAAACTAATGCACAAAACGGTCATCATATTATTACTGGCGTCAACCGCATTGGGGCTTCCCCGGAAAGGCCTGGCAGACCCCGCTGACAGTGTTTTACAGGCTTGGGAAACGGCCTCCAATTACCGCTATAATGAGGCTTACCGAGCCTTCCGGCGCCTCCAGGAATCAGATGACCACGCTATCAAACGGGAAGCGGTCTTCGGAGAGGCCCTCATGCTCTTGAACGTACAACCGAAAACCAGCGGTAATATCGAAAGGGCCCGCCAACTATTTGAAGGGATCGCCGGAGAAAGCGTTGACGACGATTTTTCCGTGCAGTCCCTATATTACATTGGCCGTATTTATCAAACGCACCAGCGAGTAACGGATTACGAGTCATCTGCACGTTACTTTCTCCGCGCAATCAAGCGCGCACCGAACCATGCTTACGGACAGCTGGCAGTGGTCCGGTTAGCCAATGTATGGCTCTATGAGCCGGTGCCTAAAGCGGTCAAACTCGAACGCTACGAGCAGCTCAGGGGATTGGGAGGCAATCTCACCTTTCGACCCGCCCGAAGAGATTTCAACTACGTTACAGGTGTGGCCTGCCTCTGTTTTGAGCTTTCCCCCGAACGGGCCATGGAGCACCTGAAAATTCTGGAAACAGTGGATGTTCACCAACCACGGTCGCGTGCGAGCTTGTACGCGCGCATCGGAGAGACGGCCCGCAAATCGGGCGACACTTCCACCGCGCGGGTGTATTTCCAGAAGTTCCTAGACGAATTCCCACGCGAATTGCAGACCCAACTCATCCGCGACCGGCTCAATCAACTGGACACGCAGCCATGAACTTTGACCGGGTAATCAAAACATTCGGTATAGCGCTCCTCGCAATCTGCTTCGCCGCCTCTATCCTGAAGGTGGTAAAGTACCGCTTTCGCGAGGAACTTACGGGAAAAAGGATTCTGCGGTTCGCCCACACACATCTCGAACCGGGTGTTCGAGAAGCGTTTGACTCCCTTGCGGCCGACTATATGGCAACTCACCCGGACGTCGCCATCGAACAGATTACCGTTCCCGAGAGGATCTACAAGGTATGGGTGGAAACCAAACTATTCGGTGGCAACGTGCCCGATATCGTGCGCCTTCACTCCAGTGTAAATAATGATCACTTACTTAGTTATTTCCTGCCTCTGGAGCATTATATTGAAGAGCCCAATCCTTACAACAGAAACAGCCCGCTGGAAGATACGCGCTGGCGGGATACCTTTTTTGACGGCCTTAACAATAACCCCTCATACAACGTAAACCTCCTGAACACGTTTGGAGTGCCCAACACCATATTCACTAATCGCGTGTATTACAATAAACGGCTCCTGAAACAAATCGCAGGAAGCGTCGATGAGCCGAAAGATTTCCAGGAATTCCTGAATCTTTGCGATACGGTAATTCGCTACCGCAGCAAGGTTGGCATCAGCTTGTATCCCATGGCCGGGTCACGGGAAAATTCGACGGCTATCCTCGACCGGCTGTTCGGCAGCCAGACTCAGAAAATGGCGCCCCGGCTGGAACCGACGAACGAACTGCAAACCCTCGCTCAGGACTCCACAGTCGCCTATTTGGCCGGTAAATGGAGCCTGCGCAGCCCGGAAATCATCAACGCATTCAAACTAATGCGGCGCGTCGGCAATTTCTTTACTCCCGGATTCCTCCAGTTGAAAAGGGACGACGCAATTTTTCAATTCACTCAGGAAAAAGCGCTCATGATCGCATCCGGCAGTTACGACGCGCAAAGCATCCGCGTGCAATCACCCTTTGAGGTTGGGGTTTTTTCGGTACCCATGCCTTTGCCGGACGATCCCGAATACGGGCCGTTCGTCCTCGGATTTCAATCTGAAGCGGCGCTTGGCGGGCAGGCGGCCTTCGCGATCTACAAGTTTTCGGAAAACCGGGACCTCGCGGTGGATTTTCTCCATTACATCACTTCTGTAAAAGGCAACACGAAGTTTTCCAAGATCAGCGGGTGGCTGCCGTCCATTATCGGGATCGAACCGGACGAGGATATACGCCCCTTCATGCCGTTCCTTGGGGGGTATCGCAAGGGCATCAATTTCTACTATATTGGCGCCGAACCGGGCGACCTGGTGAACGCAAATTTTCATCTTCTACTAGGCCCGGACGGAAGCGTGGAAGCCTTTCTCGACGAGGTGGAGCCAAAAATGCGAGATGCAATGGTGACCACCAGCATCCGTGGCGCCGACGACGTCTTATCCGATGCCGCCTACTTTGATTCGATGATAGGAGCCCTCTACCGCCGCAATACGGCAGGCGACGGTGAATGGACGGACCGGATAAGCGAAATGCTCGAATCCCAGACCTACCAGGAGGAAGTCTCCTTTTACCGGCGCCACGAAATAGCTCTATACGGGCAAAACTGAGTATCCGCCCGAATCCCCAATAATTATCCCAATGATAGCTGAATTCCGAATCCTCGACGGCATTGTCCTGATCGCCTACCTCGCTGGAATGGCGGCGTTTGGCGTCTACTTCGCCAAGCGAAATACGTCCACGGAAGCATACTTCCTCGGCAAACGGTCGTTCCCCGGGTGGGCGGTGGGGTTGTCGATGCTGGGGACCTCGATCAGCGCAGTCACCTTTCTCGCCTTTCCCGCTGCCGCCTACATCCTCGACTGGCGGCAACTTGTGGCCAACCTCATGTTGCCTTTCGTGGCTGTCGTGGCAGTTCTCGTGTTCATCCCGTTCTTTCGGCGGGGTGGATTGACATCCGCCTTCGAGTATCTGGGCGAGCGCTATGGGCCGGTTGTTCGCCTTTACGGCACCCTTAGCTTCCTCCTCCTCCAGATCATCCGGATATCAAAAATTCTATTCCTCGTCGCCATTCCGGTCCACATCCTGACGGGCGCTCCCATCGTTCCGGTGATCGCCGCCCTTGGCGTCTTCATCGGGTTCTATACTGTGGCGGGAGGGATTCAGGCCGTAATCTGGACCGATGTCGTGCAATCGATCGTGCTCTGGCTGGGCGGGTTATTTTGCTTCTTCGCGGTGATATACCGCCTCCCCGACGGGTTCGGGCAGGTTATTTCCGTGGCCGCGGAAGCCGACAAATTCAATATAGGTTCCTTTGACTGGGATCTCGGCGAGCGCACTTTCTGGACCATCGCGCTGCTCGGTATTTTCAGCTGGCTGGCGCACTACACGGACCAGAACTTCGTCCAGCGTTACGCCGCATCGAAATCCACCCGGGAGGCGAGGAAAGCCACCATCATCTACACCGCGGTCGCGGTGCCGACATGGGCCTTCTTTTTCTTCCTCGGAACCTGTGTTTGGGTATTTTACAAGGTCCTGCCCGACGCCGCGGTTGCTGGCCTTGAGGCGGACCAGATATTTCCCTACTTTATCCTCACCCAGCTACCCGCAGGAGTTGCGGGACTCGTCATCGCGGGGGCCGTTGCGGCGGCCATGTCGAGCCTCGACTCAAGTCTCAACGGAATCGCCACCATCATCGTCGTGGATCTGCTCAAGCCTTACCTCGCAAAGAATAGGAGTGATGCGTTCTACCTCAAAACGGCGCGGTGGGTGGCGATTGCCGCCGGAGCGATCATGGTCCTCGGCGCCATCCTGTTCGAAGCGCTTCCCAAGGAGAGCATGAACGATTTGAGCTGGATCGTCGCCTCGGTTTTCGGTGGATGTTTGGTTGGGTTGTTTATGCTCGGGTTCTTCACCGTGCGTGCTGACAATTTTTCGGTGCTTGTCGGCCTCGCCATCGCGACTCTCGTCAATATCTACCTCGGATTCGCGCTGGCCGGGTGGGTGCCGGAAGCATGGAATCCGGGAATCCACGCGTACTGGGTGGGCGTCCTCGTGAATCTTCTGTTTGTTATCGTCGCCTACGGTATCAGCCTCTTCCGGCGGCAGAGAGGCAAGAACCTGGAGGGGCTGACGGTTTGGACTTTGGCGAAGTGAAAAGGAGGGAACGGAAAGAGTGAGAGGAGAAAGGGGATCAGGTTCGCCGGTTCACGGTTTAGAGTTCAAGGTTGCGGGGCGCCTGTTCTCCACTGACTTGAATTTCCAGTGCACAGGCGGGTTCGGGGGCGATGGGTTTGACTTCGAAATCGGGCGAAATAGGTGATTCGCGGCACCGATCCCGCGTCGCGGGAGTGCCCTCCACGAAAACAACTGATTCGGCGCTGGAGGGCCCGTCTCCCGGCGGGCCGCCGATGCAAGCTTCATCCTCGTTTGGTCCGGGCAGCGCAGCGCCGGCTGGCGGTTCGACTAATCCGAAACTTCACTGCGGGCGGGGTTAACCCGTTGATATAAACGGGGCCTCGGGCTATGGACCAACGTTATTGAACGCCTGATTCACTTCATCATGAAAATGAAGAATCGCTACTCGATCATCCCACCGTTGCGCAATGCATCCTCGATGGCCTTCCGTTGCCGGGGATCAGGTTCCGGCATGGGGGCTCGGGGCTTACCAGCTGGCCGGCCCTGCAGTTCCATGGCGTATTTAACGTTGGCGGGAAGGTTATCGCCTTCGATGGCATTCCAGATGGGCAACAGTATTTCGTGCAGTTGCAGGGCAATCGCGTGGTTACCGTCCCGCACGGAATTCCATAGTCGAACGAGTAGTTCCGGCACGGCGGTCAGGATGGCTGCAATCGAGGCGTCCGCTCCCAGGGAGAAGGCGGGATAAAGTAATGCATCGGTGGCGGCGATGACCCTACCTTTACCACGCAGGGAGAGACAGAGATCGGCCATAAGCTTCAAGTCACCCGCACTCTGCTTCACCCCGACGACCCCATCCACCGAGGTAATGATCCGCGTGAGCAAACCCGGGGAGAGGTAACTCCAGGGAACAACATTGTAAATAATGACCGGTATCCCGGTTGCCGAAGCAATCGCAGAAAAATGGCGCAACATGGAGTCGTCGTCGGGACGAAAGAGGTAGTGCACCGGTGTCACCTGAAGGGCGGCGACGCCCAGATCCCGCACCGCCATGCCCCGCTCAATCGCTTTGCGGGTGCTGTTGGTTATAATGCCGGTAATCACTGGCACCCGCCCGCCGGATTCCTCGACGGCCCACGCGGTGATCTTCCGAGTCTCCTCAGTGGTCACGGCGTGCCCCTCCCCGGTGCTCCCCGTGACCGCCAATCCGTGAACCTCCGCGGTTTCCACAAGGTAACGGACATCCTGGCGCAACGCTCCTTCATCGACTGCGCCATCGGCTGTGAACGGTGTTGTCATGGGCGGAATAATTCCGCGGATTTCGCTATCGCTGCTCATAGTGTTACATTTTTCCCGACTGGTTACCATTTTTCCGTATCGCACTCACAGGATTCCCTCTATTGTGTGTAATCCCGCAAGCAAGGCATCCTACCTTACTTCGCCTGCCACGCAAGAAAATGACCGATAACCGACCTAATATCCTCGTCATCGTTTCCCACGACATCGGCAAGCACCTGGGCTGCTACGGTGTGCCTCAGGCGGGAACGCCGCACCTCGACCGCCTTGCCTCGGAGGGGGTCCGCTTCGACCGCTTCTACAGCACCTCCCCGCAGTGCAGCCCGGCTCGCGCTTCGCTTTTCACCGGTCGTTTTCCCCACAGCCACGGGGTGATTGGGATATGTTCGACAAAATTCGATTTCGACCTCCACAAGGATGAGCAGCACCTATCGAGCCTGTTACACAAATGTGGTTACGATACCGCGCTGGCCGGATTCCAGCACGAGACAATCCGCCCGCACGACCTGCCCTTTAAAAAATTACCCAACGACGACAGCTCCTGCGATTGCGTGGCTGATACGACAGTCGATTATTTGCATACGCGCAGAGATGACGATAAACCCTTTTACCTGCAAGTCGGATGGTCCCAGGCGCACCGCCCATTCGAAAAATTCGATACTCCGCCTTACACCGAAAAGGGCGTCTTCCTTCCGCCGTGGATTGAAGACGAGCCGTCCGCGAGGGAAGATTTCGCCGCCTTCCAGGGTTCAATGCACCGGCTGGACGGCGCAATGGGAAGAATCATCGGCGCGCTTGAACAAACCGGGCTGGCGGAAAATACGATCCTCGTTTTCATCGGCGATCACGGCATCCCGTTCGCTCGAGGCAAGCATTCTCTCTACGAAGCCGGGTGCGAAATTTCCGCCCTTTTCCGGTGGCCCGCGGGCGGGTGGTCGGGTGGGAGGACACACTCGGAATTTCTTTCCGGGGCGGACCTGCTGCCGACGCTTCTCGACGTTATTGGAGAATCGGTGGGAGACAATGTTCAGGGGCGCAGTTTCCGCGCCCTCCTCGACGGCAAGGACTACAGGACTGCCGAGGCGGTGTTCACAGAGCAGAATTTCAATGCCTACGCCGATGTCGGCCGCGCGGTCCGCACGGCGCGATACAAGCTCATTGCAAACTTCACCCCGGGCCGGGGCTTCTATGATTCCTCGCAACTGTGGCGCCCGCTTTCAACGGTATCCTTTATCGCGGATCAACCCCGCACGCAGCACCCGCCGCTCGAATTTTACGATCTTGAAAACGATCCTCTGGAAAAGTCGAACTTGGCGGATGACGCGGCTTACGGCGATAAGGTGGCGCAATTGGCGTCGATGCTCTACCAGTGGATGGAGGAAACCGAAGACCCGCTCCTGCAAGGCCTTCCTGAACCGCCAATATACAGGAAGACGCTAGGCTTGCTGGCGAACGCACAGAATAAGCCATGAATAAGACACCGAGTTTTCGAAAAATCCTGCTTTCTTTCACCGCCGGTTTCTTCGCCCTCGCGCCTATGGGCTTCAGCGCGCTAGACATGATCGACGACGGGCACATGTTCGCCGTTCCCGGGATGGAGGGCGACCTCACTGATTTCGATTGGACCCTCCTGCCCCAAGTGAAACTGGAGGAGGGTGTGGTTTTTCAGGGCCGGCAAGGATTGAGTGCCTTCAACCTGCACCCGTACATCACCCGATTCAACGGCCGCTACTTCGCGATGTGGAGTTGCGGAATCGCGAGCGAAGACATGCCCTACCAGCATGTCCGTTACGCAACCAGCAAAGACGGACTAACCTGGGGCGAATCAGATTTTCTTGTTGCACCAGACAGAAGGTGGACCATGCGGTATCTCGCGCGCGGATTCTGGATCCGCAACGGAGAACTGCTCGCCCTCGCCTCCCACGATGAGTCGGTCTCGATTCGGGATGGCGAACCGCACAAGGGGAAGTATTTCGGTGCCAGCCTCGAATTGCTATATTTCCGGTGGTCGGCGGAAACCCAAAGCTGGGAAGAGGGTGGCACTGTTGCACCAAACGCGATCAATAATTTCCCTCCGAAGCAACTACCGTCAGGTGAGTGGATGATGTCGCGCCGGGATCGGGAGATGGACAAATCCCTCCTTATCGGCGGGGTTTCCGCGATCGACGAATGGCAGGTTGTCGAAATCACACAACCGGTCGACGGGCACCGCCTCGACGAACCCTACTGGTGGGAACTGTCCGACGGGACAATCGCGGCGCTCTTCCGGGACGGTTCAAGGTCCCGCCGCCTCTACCGCGCGTTCAGCAGGGATAACGGCCGATCCTGGACACCGCCGATCCGCACCGATTTTCCGGATGCGCTTTCAAAATTCAACGCGCTTCGGACCTCGAACGGTTACTACGTCCTTGTCAACAATCCAAATCGCTCCGGATTGCGCAATCCTTTGTGTATCTCGGTGTCGCGGGATGGGCGGATGTTTACGAAGATGGCACGCATTCGATCGGCGGAAACCGAACCGCGTTTAAGAGAGTCGAAGCGCGCGCGCGGATACCAATACCCCCAAGTTGCGGAATTCGATGGCCACCTCTTCGTCATATACTCAAAAAACAAGGAAGATATCGAAATCGTCCGCATCCCTCTGGAGGAAGTCGCTTTGCTGGCTGGAGACTGAAGCCCCATTTTCCGCCCGCGCGTTTTAGTTTAATCAAATGAAAGCCATATCAAATCAAGCACCCCAGTCCGTCGCGCTTTCCGATGAGGAGATCGCCGATTACCACCGCGACGGTGTCATCGGCCCCTTCACCCTCTGCTCCCCCGACGAGATGGAGGGGTACCGAGAGAAGATTGAGCGAGAGGTAATCGGGCAACCTCCACAATGGAAATACCAGGGCGCTAATGCCGACAGCCCCTGCCACTACCGGCACCTTGATTGCCCCGTTATCCACGAACTGTGCTCCCACCCGGCAATCGTCGAACGGCTCGCCGCGCTCTACGGTCCAGACCTCTTGTTATGGCGAACATCCGTCCTCTTAAAAGCGCCCGGGTCTGCGGAGGGAAAACGTTTCCCGTGGCATCAGGACGGTACCTATTTCAAACTGGTTCCGGAAGCAAATATCTCGTTCTGGCTCGCGATCGACCCCGCCACCGAGGAGAATGGCTGTGTGCAACTCCTGGCCGGGTCGCACACCACGCTTTTCCCGACTACCGACAGTGACAGCGACGACTTCCTCGGTTCAATGTCCAAGCTCGACGGACTAGACACCTCCGGTGCGGTGAAAATGATCCTTCGACCCGGCCAGTTTTTCATTTTCTCTGAACGCACCCTACATAGTTCCGAGCCCAATCGTTCCAATTCCACCCGAAAGTGCCTGGTCGGGCGGGTGGTGCCGACGTTCGTCAAGATTGATCGTCCGTTCGAACGAGCGGAAGGGGTTACCCTCCTGTGCG
>Ga0114996_10008268_pt1 | contig 11614 bp, 13 predicted proteins | sample ArcticOcean_MG_C_4_FD_87039 | JGI IMG/M metagenome (GOLD analysis project Ga0114996, IMG submission 87039) | Marine microbial communities from western Arctic Ocean - ArcticOcean_MG_CB4_134 | ecosystem: Environmental > Aquatic > Marine > Oceanic | place: Arctic Ocean: Canada Basin | collected... | reverse complement strand
TTCACCAACCTGAATGCCCCGAGACCGGCATGACCACCGCCCCACCGAGCGGGGCCTTGAGCGACTGATCTGCCCGGCACTCATGGCTCACTGTGGTGCTTATTTTCTGGGCGAAGAAAATTTCCGGGAATTGCCGCGGACATCCACTGAACCAGAGAAGGGCGAGCAAGACCCCTATCTTCTTCTCGACAAAAGACTGTACGCTTGTGAGCCGTCAGGGGTGCAATAGGCTTACCCTGACCAAGCCTGTACAATAGCCCCATTCGACCAGCAGGGCCCCTACAGTCCCAGGGAGGTGACCCCATGGCGGAGAAGGCCTACATACTGATAGAGGTGGCGGTGGGCACGACGGCGGAGGTAACAGGAAAGTTGCGGGCCCTGTCGGGGGTGCTGGAAGTAGAATCGCTTTCCGGCCCGTACGACATCGTTGCGGTGATCACGGGTCAAGACCTGACCGCCGTCGGCGAGCTTGTTACGGGTGACATTCACAGCGTCCCCGGTATCAAGCGCACGATCACCTGTCTGTGCATCGGCACGACTGGCTGAGGGAACCGCTAGCGTCCGGTCTCCCACTCCTCGCGAAGCAGTCCGTAGTACAGGTCGTCTACCGGCTGACCATTTACGATACTTTCGCGTCTCAGTACCCCTTCGCGGGTCATCCCTAGTTTTTCCATCACCCGCCAGGACCCCTGGTTTGGCAAATCGGCCATGGCAAAGATCTTCGCCAGCCCAAGGTTCTTGAACCCCCAATCGACCACCGCGTGCGCCGCCTCAGTCATCAGGCCCTTGCGCCAGTGGGCTCTGGCCATTCCGTAGCCAAGTTCGGCGTCGTCACGCGATTCTCGCTTTTTCAGTCCGATGCTACCAATAACCTTGGAATCGAGCACCATAGCAAAGGTCGGGTTGGAATCCCACGGGGCAAGGATGCGCGTTGCCACATACTCGTCCGCGTCACGACGAAGGTATGGACTTGGCATTCGGCGGCCAAGATAGAGCGACCACTCGGGATCCTTGGCGTACGCGAATACATCCTCGGCGTCGGTGAGACGATATGGCCTCAGTAGCAGACGTTCTGTCTTCAGCTCAACAGGTTCCGACATTCGAAGGCCTCCCTGCCCAGCACGGGCCGAGGGGCTATTGTACTAGCATCCTGGTTTGGGTCTTGGCCAGACAACGAGTCTGTACAATGAGCAACGCTCCTGTCGCCACAGGTTCACATCTGAGAGGGCCGGGCTGACATGACCGTCAGTATAGGTACGGACGATTTCCATGTTGCGCTGCTGAGAGCGGTGAACGTTGGCGGCAAGAACCGGCTGCCGATGAAAGAGCTGGCCGCGATTTTCAGCGACGCTGGCGCGGTCGATGTGCAGACCTATATCCAGAGTGGCAACGTCGTCTTTCGGGCGACATCTGATCTTGCCGAGAGACAGCCATCAATGGTCACCGCGGCCATTTTGAAACGCTTCGAATTCGAGGTTCCGGTGGTGACACGCTCGGCAGAGGAATTTCGCGGGGTTGCCTCTGGTAACCCGTTCCTGGCAGACGGCGTCGATACCACCAAGCTACACGTCGCATTTCTGACGGACAGGCCGGACGCCACGAGAGCCGATACGCTCGACCCCGGACCCTCGTCGAGCGACGAGTTTGAGATGCGAGGCTATGAGGTCTACCTGCGCTGCCCCGATGGCATGGGCCGCACCAGGCTCACGACCGCGTATCTGGACAAGACGCTGGCGACAACAAGCACAATACGCAACTGGCGGACAGTATCGAAGCTGGTCGACATGCTCCCGGGCGGGTGATCGCACCAGTGTTGAGTTGGGACACGGAGGTGAGATATGGCATTCGATCCGGAGCTGGCGGACCGTGTTCGTGGCGTCCTGGCGGGCGTCGACGACGTGACGGAAAAGAAGATGTTCGGCGGGCTGACCTTCATGTTGGGGGGCAAGATGTGCTGCGGCATTGTGGGGGATAGGCTGATGGTGCGGGTTGGCCCCGACGCCTATGACGACGCCCTTGCGGAGCCCTTCGTTGCGACTATGGACTTTCACCGGGCGGCCACTCAAGGGGATGGTCTACGTCGATGGGGAAGGGCTTCGTCAGGACGATTCTCTCGCTGAGTGGGTTGGACGTGGGGTGGAGTTTGCCTCTTCCTTGTAGGAGCGAGCAAGACTCCCCTTATAGGGGGATGTCTGCTAGGAACGCCTCGACGACTTGGTGGAAGCCGGTCGGGTTGTCGCCGGGTACTAGGTGTCCGGCGTCTGGGACTACGGCGAGGCGGCCGTTCGGTAGGCGTTGAGCCATCTCTTCGGCGGTTTTCTGTGACAGCACCGTGCTTCCTGCGCCACGTACGACGAGGGCGTGGCATTGCACTCCTTCTACCTTGTGCCACATCTGGGCGACGATGTCAGGGCTGGTCCATGGCTTCGCGTCGGGTGACCGGAATACCCTGTCGTACTTCCAGGTCCATCGGCCGTCCGGTAGCTGTTTGAGGTTGTTGGTCAGGCTGCCGCGAATCTGCCGGTCCGAGCGGCGCGGATTGTACTGTTTGGTCTTGACCACGAACTCCTCGAAGGTGTCGAGGACGTCCATGTTCTCCACGAACCGGCGAATCGTGTCGGCTCCACTCTGTTGCAGTTCTGGGGCCGAGTCGACCACTATCAGGGCTGCAACCTGAGCGGGATAGTCGGCTGCGTATGTGAAGGCGTTTCGGCCCCCCATCGACAGGCCCATGAGCACGATGTCGTCGAGGCCAAGCTCGGATAGTACCGCGGCGATATCGCCCTGGTGCGCTGAAAGGGAGTACTCGGCGTTTGGTGCCCAGTCGCTGTCGCCGTGGCCTCGCTGGTCCAGAGCCACGATGTGGTACCGGTCGCACAGCGCCAGCGCGGCGAAGTCCCAGGAGTGGGCCGTCTGACCCATCCCGTGCAGCATTATGATGGGGCGGTCTGTTGGCTTGCCCCACTCCAGGTAGTGAAAGCGCAGCCCATTCGCCTCGACGAAGCCACTGCTCGGTACCGCGTCCTCGTGAAACTGGACACCCGCCGCCCTCGCAGCTTCGTGTAGCGGCATACCGCCCAGATTTTGCTCAGCCATGCGTACTTGCTCTAGTTTCGACGTATGTGTTCATCGTGAACAGTGTAGCGTGTGCGGCAAGTCGAGGTGGTTTCCGGGGAGGCCCGTTCTCCACAACTGTTCCATTGTGTTCCATTCTGTTCCGCTTGCTAGCTGGGTCCGGAGTGTCGATGGAACAATCTGGGCCATTCTGGGCCTGTATGGAACGAGAATGGCACATCAATGGAACACTTTGGAAACGAAAGAGGGACGGATCATTAAGATCCGCCCCTGCACAGTAATATTAGCACAAATGTACGCTATACTCCAATTGGATTCAGGGAGTGAAGCAAGGGCAACACTAGGCCAGCCCTTCCCATCCTGACGCCTGCTCGTACGCGTCCGCGACTTGAAGGAGCAGGGCGTCCTCGAAGGGGCGTCCTGCCAGTTGCAGGCCGATCGGCAGGCGCTCTGAGGTTAGTCCGCAGGGTACGGAGATGGCGGGGCCGCCGTACAGGTTCCAGGGACGCGTCAGGCGCGACAGCATCGGGCCCTTGGGTTCGGTCCGGTCGCCGACGGCCACCATCGGCTCGCCTATTTCGGGAGCGCCGACGGGGCAGGTCGGGGTCAGCAGAACGTCGACGGTCGCCATTGCGCTGTCCACCTGTTCACAGTAGGCAGCGCGCGCGCGCTGAGCACGAACGTACTGCGCCGCCGGGATGATCGTCCCTGGCTCCAGCCTGTCACGGACCGCCGGGTCGAACTGGTCTCCTTGGTCCCGGATGTGTTCGAGGTGCACCTCGGCGGCTTCGGCAAGCATGATGGTGTTGGATATGGCAGGCACGTTGTCGAGCATGGGGATCGATACCTGTTCGATAGTGGCGCCCATCCCTTCGAGGACGCGAGACGCCGCCATGACCGCTATTTTCACCTCTCCGTCCAACACGTTGAAGTAGTGCTCATTCGGTATGCCGATGCGCAGCCCGTCGATGGGCCTGCCGAGCCTCTGTGCGAAATCCTCCGGAGCGCGTTCGTTGGAGGAGTGGCCGCGGGCGTCGGGCCCGGCAATAGCGTTCATCACAAGGGCCGCGTCCCGGACGGACCGGGTCATCGGCCCGACCGTGTCCAGACTCCAGCACAGTGGGTACACGCCGTACCTGCTCACCAGGCCGTAGGTCGGCTTCAGCCCGACAATGCCGCACAGCGCCGAGGGGATGCGCACCGAGCCGCCGGTGTCGCTGCCGAGGGTGGCCATGGCCTGCCCGGCAGCTACCGAGGAGCCTGAGCCGCCACTGGACCCCCCGGTGACGCGGTCGGTGTTCCAGGGGTTGTGGGCCGGGCCGTAGTGCGGGTTCTCGCTGCTGGCCCCAAAGGCGAACTCGTGCATCTGGAGCTTTCCGAGGAGCACCGCACCCACGTCTGAGAATTTTTCCACCACGGCGGCATCGTAGTCTGGAACGAAATCGGTCAATATCTTCGAGCCAACGGTGGTGCGGATGCCCTTGGTGTAGTAGAGGTCCTTGAGGCCGATGGGCACGCCGTGGAGCGGGCCTCGCGGTCCAGATTTTCGTATTTCCTGCTCAGCCTCACGGGCGCTTTCGAGGGACTCGTTTTCGAGAAGTGTGATGAATGAGTTGAGCTTGGGCTCGGTCTCAGCGATTCGATCCAGGTGGGCCTGAACAAGCTCCACCGGGGACAGCTCGCCGCTGGCAATTAGGCCGGAAGCCTCTGAGATCGTCATGAAGCACAGTTTGGTGTTTCCCATTACCGGCCTCCTGGCCGGAATCTGATGGAGGGCTCGTGGCCGACCACGTCGAGCGCGAGGATTTCACGCAGCCACTCGGTGGTCTTCTGCGCGCCAGGCAGGAGGGTGTCCAACCTGGCCTCGGTCGTCTCCACACCAAATTGGCGTAGGGCCGCCGCCAGCTCATCCTGCGTCATCTGGGAATGTTCCATCTTTGGCCCTCTCTTTTGGAGCGTGCTCATAGGGGTCGGTCGGCACTTCTTGATTATTTGGTAAGACTAGAGGAACGAAAGGTTTAGGGATAGGTGCGGGCTCACCGCTTTGGTCCGCTTCTCTGTGGACAAGTCCGTCCAGTTGATCGTCTTGGGACTGGGCGTGGGGGATTATACGTGCCCCTTCTCAGTCGTCTGGGGCGTAAGGATGCCCGACACCAAGTGGTACTGTCAATTTTTCGCGGCGTTTTTGTGGATGGGGCTACCAGGGACGGTGAAGGTCCTCCGGTCGGCCCCGTAGGAGATGGCGCGGTAATTGCGTATCAGAACGCCATCAACAAGACGAACGGGTAGTTGACCAGGGCTGGATAGCCCCCCTATGATTCCGCCTAGCCAAGGGTGCGCGGTGATCTTAAGGATGAGTCGACACAGGAGGTAACCGGATGACGAGAACTTCTGAGAACGATGATCTCGAGCCTTCGGGACTGAGCCGTCGGGACCTTCTGAAGTACGGGGCAGCAGCCGGGGACGTTGCGGGAGCCTTGCGCCTGGGTTTCCGGCCCAATCAGGCTGAAGCCGGGCCGCCGGAGCGGGACGCCCACGAGCGTGCGACGAAGGGCATAGGCAGTCCAGTCAGATTCAAGGTGGACATTCCCGGTCTTCCAGAGACCAGCGCCAACGTTGTTTCGGTGGACATCGAACCCATTGCCATCGACGTGAAGGAACCGGGAATCGACAAACCGACTACCGGTGCAGACTGGGACTACCGTGTGTATGGGCCCGGCGACGCACACTACGGCAATATAACCATTCGGGCCCGCGTGGGCAAGGATAGCAAAGAGCTGTACGCTTGGTGGCTGGACGCGGCGCGCGGGAGTGACGTCCGAAAAGACATTGCCGTGGTTGTCGAGGGTCAGAAGGGCGACGAGGCGCGTCGTTTCAACATTCTTGAGTGTTTCCCAACCCGATGGGACGCCGGCGACTACAGCCCCTCGTCCAACGTAGCCACCGAAACTGTGGTGTGCAAGATGCAGAGAGTAGAATTGGCGTAGCGGAGGCAATGAAATGTCCTCGTATCACCCCGACGAGATGCTCGTTGTTTTGGGTTTCACGGTTGAAATCACCGGCGCGGGCGGCGGCACGGACACGGATAGCGCGTGGGAGACCTGCACTGGAGGGACGCTGAACATTGAAGTGGCTGACACGACTCCCGGCGGTTCCACCCCAGGACACAAATACATAGACGAGTTGGTCCTCAGAGGCCCAATCTCAGAGCCGCGCAGGCGGATCAGAGAGAACTTGAACAGTGCGGCGAAGGGCAAGCAGGATCGCTTCGACTTGACGATCGTGGAGATTCTTCGCGACGGCTCCGAAGGAAGGAAATTTGCCTACCGGGACTGCTTTATAACCCGGTATGCTTTTCCTTCCCTGAGTGAGAGCGGCACCGGGAACCTGTACGAAGAGGTCGCGATAAAGCCGATCCGTCTAGAGCTGGCTTAGGCCACACCGTCTCACGCCGTCTCCAGCAACCCCTGGTCGAAACACGACGCCTTCTCACGGCAGGACTTCCTCAGTCCTCGAGAGCCCGACGGTCGAGAACTCCCGAACAAGGCCATCCTCCATCGGCTCACTCTGCCACATCCACCCTAAGCGTCAACGTTTGGAGGCGGCTACTCTCACCAGGACGCTGAAGGTCCTACGGTCAACCTGGTCCCAGCTGGAATTCGAACCCGCGACAAGCTGCTTAGAAGGTCTCCGGGCCTGAGCGCTGCACTTACGTAGCTACAGCCCCGGCAAAACTTGTCCAGTTATTGTCTGTTGAAATGAGAACTACCGTCGCCAAGAGGGGCCGTTCAACCTGCGTCCTGTCTGCGGTAGTATGGGGCTGCGCGTTCGCGAACTGTGACGAACATGGCAGGTGATTTCACATGCAAAACGACCGAGGGCGCTCAAATTTGAACTTTGAACTCCTGAAGAATTTTGGGCTACTGGTTCTATTCGGCCCGGTAGGGGTTGTAGGTCTGTGGGCCGTGGTCGCTAGTGACAATAATCTGTTAATGAAGATACTTATGGGTGGCCTAGCTCTTCTATGGACGATGGGTTCGATCATCGCTGTTTTCGAAATCTTTGGAAACCTGCGCGACCTACAGAGAGGACCAATCAAACTTGAAGGATTCATTGCAGACATGCCTACAAAGGATACTCGTCATCAGACCGAAACTGACTCCGAGAGTATCGAATCGAAGTACCTGCTTCGGGTAGCCGATTATAGTTATGAGGAGTCTCCGAGATTTCATAACAATGACATCGAAGTTGTCCAAGAGGCCAGGAGCATATACGACGAGTGGGAGTTCGAATGGGATGGAACGATAGGACTGTATGAGTTCCAAGTGTCCGAGAAAATCCATGACTGGCTCGGAGTAGGAGACGAAGTGGAAATCCTATATTTCCCATCGTCGGATATCGTCGTGAGCGTAGATATGGTTCGCCGAGCCGACTAAGGACAATCATGGGGGCACGCTGGAATCCTAATCTAGATGTTCACCCAGCTACTCCCGCCAGGACGCTGAAGGTCCGCCGGTCGACCTGGCGGAGCTGGCTGTATGTGCGTCGCGTGAGGTACCGCTTGGTAACCAAAGCCTACATGCTCGTTGATGTGGCAGTAGGCAGGGCTGAAAAAGAGGTCAACAGTAAGCGGACGGTGACCTGTCTTGTCGTCGATGCGCTTGTGTGAAGAGGTCGCTACCGCAAGTGTGGCTTCGAGGAGCGAGGGCTTCGAAAGGCCTAATGCGCCGACGACCGCAAGGGTACCCTGATTATGACCACCGGACCTATTCTCCGTCCCGAGTATCGAGACCTTTTCGTCGCCTTCGAGCGGGATCACGCCGCGCGCTGGGGCACGTTGGAGCGGGAGTTGGTGTAGGATAGCCCCCACCAGTCGACAACCCCGCCCAGAGGACCGACTAGGATGCTAACCTTCGTCATACGCCGTACGCTGCTCGCGCTGCTCACCATCGGGGCGCTTTCGGTGATCTCCTTCATCGTGATCCAGCTGCCCCCCGGGGACTTCGTCGATCAGTACATCCTGGAACTCCAGCAGGGTACGGGAAAGTTCGGCAGCTCCACTATCGACGACAAGTTGGAGACAACCCTGCGCAATCAATATGGCCTGGACAGGCCGGTCTATGTCCAGTACGGCAAGTGGATGTGGAAGCTGGCTCACGGCGACTTCGGGAACTCCCTCGAGTTCAGTAAGCCGGTCACTGACATCATCACGGAGAGGCTGTTGATGACCGTCATTCTGGCCGGGACGACGGCCCTAATTGCGTGGGGGTTATCGATCCCCATCGGCATATACTCGGCCGTGCGCCAGCACAGCTTCGAGGACTACACGTTCACATTCCTAGGGTTCCTCGGCTTGGCGGTACCGGACTTTTTGCTGGCTCTCTGGCTGCTCTGGATCACGTTCGCCTATTTCCCTGATATCAGCATCGGCGGTCTTTTCTCTCCGGAGTACATTGAGGCGCCGTGGAGTTTCGCACGCGTGGTCGATCTGGCCAAACACCTGTGGATCGCGGCTTTCGTGGTGGGAAGCGCTGGCACGGCGAGCCTCATCCGTGTGATGCGCGCCAACCTGCTGGATGAGCTGAACAAGCCCTACGTCGTCACCGCCCGGGCCAAGGGGCTGCCGGAGTGGAAGGTGATATTGAAGTACCCGGTGCGCCTGGCGCTGAATCCCCTCGTAAGCACGCTGGGATACCTGTTGCCGGTGCTCATGTCGGGCTCTGTCATCGTCTCGGTCGTGCTGGGCCTGCCGACGGAAGGACCGCTACTGCTGCGGGCGCTGCTGGCGGAGGACCTGTTCGTGTCGGCGGCGATAGTGATGCTGCTGGGCACCCTCACGGTAATCGGAACGCTGCTCTCCGACATACTCCTGGGCATACTGGACCCACGCATCAGGGTGAACTAGCAGTCCTGTCTCCACGGGGCGTGCATATGGGCAAGTCTCCTTTGCACACCCCTCGATCCTGTAGCCCTACGGACAAGCTTGCCCTATCGTCGTCATGGTTTCCAGATTGTTGCTGCGATGTAGCGTTCTCCATATGTGGAGTCGTTGTAGTAGTAGGCGACCACGACATTGCCATCACTCCGTTGTATGGCTCTGGGATATCCGATATCGTGATTAACCCCGTCATTTCGGAGCACTATGCCCTCAGTCCATGTTTGTCCTTCATCTCCACTCAGCACTGCACGAATTCCAGACGGACGGTCACGGTACCCGTAGATCAGGCAGATACGACCATCGGGCAGATGGATCATGGTGGGCGGATTTCCTCCGGAACCGGTATCCGGTACGGGCGTAGAGATAAGCCGCCAATTTTGCCCATCATCGTCACTTCTCATCAGGTCAATCCAGTTGCGGGTTCCTGATGAGTTGCGTGAACGCATTGCAGTGACGATCCCACCAGAAGCCAATTTGATGGACGCCGGCATGATGTCGAATCCCGAAGGTGTAGGTCGTAACCACGATACGAAGCTGAAAGACCCGCCACCGTCCTCAGTTCTGGCACAGAATACTCGGCCCTCCTCACCATCCGGCTTAGTAGCTGTCAGTAGGAGAGTCGCTTTCTGAGGTTGGTCCAGGCCGTACTTCAGGTAGTCTGTGCGTGCTGCAACTCCGAGTTGTTCAAACATGGGCAATGCAAACGGACCGTCCCAGCTACGGCATCGGTTGGTCGACGTGTAGAACCACGACTCGGCTCCCGCTTTCAATCCGGTACGGGCGCACAGCAGGGCAAAATCTGGGTGTGCGAAATTTACACCGCCTGGATGAAATGACGGAGCGTTGGACCGTTCAGATACCGGTCCCTGGGGCGAACTCATGTGCTCGTCGGCGGAAATACCCGCATTTCCTGGCGCCAAAAGCGGGGCCTCAGTACTGTCCCATGTAAGACCGCCATCGAGGCTTCTGGCCTGCATTGCAACAAACGGTCGTTCGGAGTCAACGGTATGAGTTCCACCGTCTTGGTAATGGAATCCTAGAATGAAACCTGTGACGATTTCGTCTCCCCAACTCCATATCCCATAATTCGCGGGCCAACCGGCATATCTGCCGTTGCTCCTATAGATGACGACGTGCTGCATGTGACTATTCTCCTTCAACAAGGAAGGTCTCGCATTGGGCAGGTTGGGATTGTTGTTTCCACTTTGGTAGTCGGCAGGTGTTGGTGACCCACCTTGGACTTGAACCGAGAACCTACTGATCAAGAGTCATCCGGACCTCAGCTCGCACCTCGCCAAGCTACCATCAGGGTCAACGATTGGAGGAGTTACTCTCATCAGGACGCTGAGGGTAATCTGGGTCGGTCCCGCATGCCTGGGCGTGTGGAACACAATGCGACCGTTGTCTCTCGGCTGTAGGGCTAGTGAGCCCGACACCGAGTAGTGCCGAAAACCTTGGTCAGATCATATTCCAGAAGTCACGGATAACGAGTGATACCGTCACGACCACGACAGCAGCGAGTGCCACCGCAGCTGCTACGAGTACAAACACCACAATCCGGAGTGCAGCCTTGACGGGTCGATACCGGTTCATTTGTTCCCTATGAATCGATGGTCGCGGTCATGGGTGGTGCCTCTCTCCGAGAGCCAACCGTCACGCTTGCGCCAAAGCGCGGATTCACGCCGGTGGAGCCTTCATGAGTCAAGCAAAATAGGAGTCTGAAGGCTCTGTTGTCCCCTACGGGAAACACCGTACTGAGCCGTCGGGGGCGAGCAGGCAGCCTGTGCATCTGGCTGTGAAGTATGCGATCGAGGTCAGTATGGCCAGATAGCCAGCGTCGAGGAACGCACCGACGCCACAGGCGGTTAGGCCAAATGCCACGAGGGCGGCCCCGACCACCGCTGCGAAGGGCACCAACAAATTGAGTACCGCGAGCATCCATAGCAGCGGCGTACACATCGTGCCTGTCGACGCGCAGAAAATACACCACAGCAGGAACGAGACGATTGAAGCGATCACCAGAACGACCGCAATGACGGTGAGCACGATCATAACCCAGAGGGCGATCCGTAACACCCCGCCCAACTCAGCGTGCGCCGCACCCACCCTCTGTGAGGCACGGCCTTGTCCCGCCCAACTCAGCGTGCGCAGCACCCGACCTCTGTGAGGAACGGCCCTGCCTCGCCCAACTCAGCGTGCGCCGTACCCAACCTCTGTGAGACACGGACCCGCCCCGCCCGACCCAGCGTGCGCAGCACCAGCACTTATTCGACGGTGACTGACTTTGCTAGGTTTCGTGGCTGGTCGACGTCTGCGCCCCTCTGTACTGCGATGTGGTATGCCAGAAGCTGCATTGGCACTGCCAGCAGCATTGGTGATATGAGGGGGGACGACGCTGGGACGTATATGACATCGTCAGCAATCGTCGCGATGTGATCGTCGCCCTCGGTTGCGACGGCGATGACCTTGCCGCCCCTAGCCTTTGCCTCGCTGACGTTGCTCAGCATCTTCTCATACAGGTCGTCTCTGGGCATCAGAGCTACCACGGGCATATTCTCATCAATCAGAGAGATGGGCCCGTGCTTCATCTCTCCGGCCGGG
>Ga0114996_10008264_pt1 | contig 11619 bp, 13 predicted proteins | sample ArcticOcean_MG_C_4_FD_87039 | JGI IMG/M metagenome (GOLD analysis project Ga0114996, IMG submission 87039) | Marine microbial communities from western Arctic Ocean - ArcticOcean_MG_CB4_134 | ecosystem: Environmental > Aquatic > Marine > Oceanic | place: Arctic Ocean: Canada Basin | collected... | reverse complement strand
TATCGGTCTAATTTACACCTTGATCAAGGAATAGAACTCAAAATGATAAAAAACTAATTCTTTTGGCACTAACTATCGGACTACGCATATCCTTTGGTACGCTATACAACATGTCAAAGATCACATCTATAAGCGGTGTAGGGATTGGAGGCGATGCCCCCCTACTGATTATTGCTGGCCCATGCGTCCTTGAAAATCAAGAAGAAGCCATCCTTATAGCCTCTACCTTGCAAAATATTTGCAATGATGTGGGCGTTGGTTTCATCTTCAAAGGGAGTTTTGATAAAGCGAACCGTACAAGTCTCCATTCCGATCGAGGACCAGGTATTGAAAGTGGACTTCAAATTCTTCAATTTGTCAAGGATCAACTTGGAGTGCCAGTAACAACAGATGTTCATGAATCATCTCAAGCAGCTCAGGTGGCAGCAGTCGCAGATATTTTGCAAGTTCCAGCATTTCTCTGTAGACAAACAGATTTACTTGTTGCTTGCGCAGCAACTGGTAAACCAGTCAATGTCAAAAAAGGACAATTTGTCTCCCCAGATGAGATGAAGCACGTTGTCCATAAACTTGGAGAATCTGATTGTGAAGATGTCATGTTGACCGAAAGAGGAACATTTTTTGGGTACAACAGACTCGTTAACGATTTCATTGGGCTTGGTGATCTTATGGAAATAGGACCTCCTGTTTGTTTTGATGTTACCCATTCAACGCAATTACCCGGAGGCGGTACCAACCAAACTGCAGGACGCCCCGATCGGGCTGCCCTTCTGGCTCGAGCTGCGACTGCCGCTGGCGTACCTGCACTCTTCTTGGAATGCCATCCTGATCCCATCAATGCAGCATCGGATGCAAGCACAATGCAAAGACTTGATGACATGGAAGAAATTATACGATCTTGCGCTTCAATTTCTCAAATCGCTAGCAATACGGTAACGCCATGATAACTTGCGACCTGTGTGGAAAAAATGCCGTCTACCATGACACAAGAATTTCTAACGGTGTCACAAAGACGGTAAATCTATGTGAAGAACATGCACGCAAAGCGGGTGTTGACATCGGTCCTCATGGAATTTCAATTTCACTTGACCCAGAAATGTTAGGATTTGGACTTTCACCAACAATCCAATCATGTCCCGATTGTGGAATGACCTTAGCAATCTATAAAGAAAACTCACTCTTAGGCTGCCCAGAATGTTACGTCACTTTTGAAAAACAATTACTGCCCGTGATTGCAAGTTTGCAAGAAAAGCATACACAACACGTTGGTCGCTCGCCACGCAGTGCAAATGCAGCTATAGACAGACACATCGCCATAAGACGATTGCTTTCTGATTTAGAAAGAGCGGTAACACAAGAAGCGTACGAAGAAGCTGCCCATATCCGTGACACGCTCCGAGAACTTCACAAAAATGAAGGTAACGATGCAGTTTGATCCAAATAAAAATTGTCCTTATGCAAGTGGTACAACTGCATTTGGCGATGTTGTCCTCAGTTCAAGGGCGAGACTTGCGAGAAATCTCGAAGGTTTTCCTTTTGTCAACTCAGCATCAACCGGTGACTGCGAGGAAGTAGAGGCCCTACTTTCGCCAGCATGTCATGATGGTGATGAAGTCTCTCTCGAATGGGTTGACTTGCACACCCTTTCTGACATTGAACGCACGATGTGTGCCGAACGCCATCTTATTTCTACAAATTTTGCTTCTGCAAAACATCCGCGAGGGGTTATGGTTGGGCCAGAACTTGCAAGAAGTGTCATGATTAACGAGGAAGATCATCTTCGAATCCAGTCTATTGTGCCCGGACTTAATCTTGTGAAAGCACATGGAGATGTGAAAGCAATCGATCATCGTATGGAAGATCTTGTCGCATACGCTTTTGACGATCGCCTTGGTTTCCTCACTGCATGCCCAACAAATGTCGGTACTGGCGCAAGGTTCAGCGTCATGATGCATTTGCCCGCTCTGCGAATAACAAAATCTTTTAGACAACTTCAAAATGCCTGCGAAGGCATGTCCATTGCGATACGTGGTTATCACGGAGAGGGCTCTAAAACCATTGCGGATTTATACCAATTAAGTAACCAAATTACACTCGGCTTTAATGAAGACGACCTTCGAAAGATGTTAGAAAACGAGTTCCTTCCAACTGTTATTGAAAGCGAACGCGAAGCAAGGATGACAATTGTTCAACAATTTGCTTCAAAACTTGATGATCGCGTTTTTAGAGCACAAGGGATATTACAAACTGCACGGTTACTTCCCCTTGATGAGGCGATGGATTGTTTGGGTCGTATCCGACTTGGAGTCTGCCTTGAACGAATTACTGACATCGACATCAACACGATCAATCAATTATTTATTGAAGTTCAACGTGGACATCTTGAGTGGCGCTTTGGCAACGATCTCACCGAGACAAAACTTCAAGAGTTCCGAGCTAATCTCGTCAAAGAGAAATTCGCATCGTGATATTGCGACGTTCTCGTTTAGCACCATCTCCCACTGGTGCACTTCATCTTGGAAATGCTTGCTCTTTTATGATCAATTGGGCGCTTGCAAGGAAGAACAATTGGCAGTTGATATTGCGTATGGAGGATATCGTAGGACCGAGGATTGACATCAAAAGTATTGAAAATACGATCTCGATTCTCTCTTGGCTAGGCCTTGACTGGGATGGAGAAATGAATCTGCAAAGTGATGACCTTAATCCTTATAACGATGGTCTCTATACACTGATCGCTAAGAACTGTGTCTATCACTGCGACCTAACTAGAAAAGAGATCGAACAAGCGGCCAGAGCGCCACATCTTGATGACCCATTTGGCAAGCAATTGATTCGTCCAGAGGATATTCGTTCACATAATAAAAATTGGGATCGATCGTCTACAAACTGGCGATTTATCGTCCAAGATAATTCCTGTAAAATCAGTGATGAGTTGTATGGAGAAATAACGTATGAAGAACTCAATGATTTTGTCATCTGGACTAAAAACGATATGCCCGCCTATCAACTTGCAGTTGTTATAGACGACGCAAGGCAGGGCGTAACAGATGTCGTGCGCGGTAACGATTTGCTCGAATCGGCAGCGTGGCAAGAACAAATTTATGCAGCACTGGGTCTTGAAGAACCAAGGTGGTGGCACCTTCCTCTAGTTGTAGGTGAAGATGGTCGTCGATTAGCGAAAAGACATGGTGACACGAGATTGCAAACCTATCATCAAAGTGGCATGCGTGCAGAAAAAGTCATTGGCTTACTTGGAAAATGGTGTAAAGTGACAAGTTCTCTGATTGAACTCACGACGCAGCAATTTCTAGATGGATTTGACATTTGCAACGTTTCAACTGAAGATATCGTGTACACGAAGGAGGATGAACGATGGTTACGCGGTTAATAGCAACTCTACTAACATCAATATATGCGTTAGGTTGTGCAAACAATGCATCTCAACAGTCTGTGCAAGTCACGATCGCTGGAGAGATTTTTACACTTGAATTATCTACAGATACCCCCTCTCGAATCCATGGAATGATGGAACGTACGTCAATACCCGATCATGGAGGGATGCTCTTTGTCTTTACAGATGCACAACAACGTTCTTTTTGGATGGCCAATTGCTTTATCAATATTGATCTTCTCTTCCTTGATTCAAGAGGGACGATTACTGCGACTTATGCGATGAGAGTAGAACCTCCAAAACTCGAAGAGGAATCTCAATGGTCGTATGAGGGACGACTAAAGCACTATTATTCCAACGGACCTGCTCGATTTGCAATTGAACTCCAAGAAGGCGAGATTCAGCGATTAGAGCTTTATGTTAATGATCGTATCCCTTTGGATTTAGCGAACTTACGCAATTTGGCCCGATAACTGCCTTGCGTTTCTGCATAACCCTCATAATCAAACTAGGACAAAATAAATCTGAAACACGTACTTTTGCGTGTTTATCTATATGACGAATTGAATTGAGAAAGAATCCCAAAGGTTGATGATTATCAACATGAGCAATTCATAAACATTCCCATGTACAGACCAACTATCTATATTCAAAACAATAGAAAAAATTGCTATGCACCAATAGCCGACATATCACGTTCCTGGGCGGGTAATACACCACCAAAATTCACACATGATCTGCAAGAGAACCCAGACGTAGCCTTTCTAAAAGCAGGGACGATTGAAGAACTCCTTGCTCTTCTTCCCACTTTACTACAGTTACACACCGAAAAAATTCCAATCCTTTTACTCTGTGACCATCAGGGGCATCTTGCAGAACTTACTGCTGAATTAAATATTAGTTTTGCTAGCACATCAATTGATAGTGCAACTGCTTCTGGAATCTTGTATGGCATCCTTCAACGTCAAGATGAACTTTCAATACTCAGAAGCAAAGTAGGTCTGATCTCAACATTACGAACAACTTTGCAAGATGATATAGATCAATTGAATAGTGATTTATCGTCTGCTGCAACATTGCAGAAAGAGTTTATGTCAAGTGATGGAGAGCCTGTACATGGCATCTATTTCAATACACTTTGGCGACCTACAGGTGTAGTGAGTGGAGATATGTATGACATTACAAAGTTAGATGACGATCACATATCATTCTTCATCGCGGATGCAATAGGGCATGGTATGCAAGGGGCGATGCTTGCAATGGCAATTACAAAAGCGCTTGAAGGATGCCGAACTGATCACAATGGGAACTATAAAGAGCCATCTGAAGTATTAGATATATTGAACAATTCTATTCTTGATAGAAATGGATCAACTGCTCGATTTGCAACTGCGATGTACGGCGTAATTAACTGCAAAAAACGAACGATGACGATTGCAGGTGCTGGGCATCCGCCAGCGTTGTGGATCAATGGTACGAATACAGCGAAATTACTTGAATCTGAAGGTCCCCTTCTTGGAATATTTTCTGATGCAATTTTTCCTCAGTCAACGGTCAAACTTGAAAGTAATGACCGGATAATTTTATATTCAGATGGGTTTGAAGATGTTCTTGAATTGGGATCAAAAAAAACTGACTTGCCTCCTTATTTGCAAGTTATGTTCGACATAGGATGCGAACATGACAACATAGTTGATGGCATTAGTACTATTCTTGATCGTCAAAATGATCATCATGATGATTTGACAATGCTTTGTTTACATGTAGGTACACTCGTTTCAAAAATAGCAGCGTAAACACCTACTTTTTTTGCATATTTCTTAACACACGCGCAACAGTTCGGGCAATGATGTCCGTTTCTATGTTTACGTAGTCCCCAACTTTACTCATGCCAAGAGTTGTCTCTTTGAGTGTTGTTGGAATGAGTGCAACCTCAAAATAATCCTCTTCTACAGAAGCAATTGTGAGAGAAACGCCATCAATGGTAATTGAGCCTTGAGGGACAATGGTGTCGACATCTATGTTCTGCAATGAACATCGCAGACGCTGCTCACCTGTACCGGAATCTGTGAGTGCAAGAATTTGCTCAACGTCATCAACATGCCCCTGCACTTGGTGCCCTCCAAGGAGGCTGTCAACTCGCAGGGCACGTTCTACGTTAAGAGACGTGCCCTGAGCTATATTTCCAAGGGTGGTTCGTCTCAAGGATTCAGGGACAATATCAAATGTGATCAGCAGATCATCCCCCTGAGCCCGATGGCTTGCAAGGGTGAGGCAACAACCACTTATAGAGATCGACTCTCCATGGGTCGGTGGTGAATTCCAAGGGGAAGTCTTTAAAACTAGTTTTTTCCCAGTTGTAGTCGTTTCAACTGATGAAATTGTTCCGATTCTCTCAACTATTCCAGTAAACATAGCATGATCCCTTCACTTGGACTTGACGCACAGCGTCCACTCTTCGATACTGCCCATCTCAGCACTGAAAAACGATGTGCTGAAATGGAGTTTATAGATGCGCACGATACCGTTTGTTTGCTTTTTTGCCACTGCCTGCCTTGCCTGTTCTTCTGCTTTATCTGACGATAAAGACGTTGTACCACCAATTATCACATCAACGCATGGCGTAAGCCTAGCTCAATTGCGTGATATCTCTTACCGAATCGATTGGGTAAATCAAAAAACATCTCATGATTTACGACTTGTGACCATCTCAGGAGATAATCTCTTTGCGGTTGACACATTCGATCATCTCGTAAGTTATGACATTGACACAGGGAGTTCGCTATGGTCCTCGCCAGTTGGCAACCATATTTACCGTTTATTAGGGATCAACACAAACGAAGCAGCAGGTCAAGTGTATGTTAATGCAGTTGGCGCTATATTTATTTTTGAAACAGCAACAGGTAATTTGCCAACTCGTGCTGCACATGAAGTTGAAGAAGCTACGGATAAACCTGTTCAGAAATTGAATTGGTCTGCGAACACCCCCGGAATCATGGTAGGCCCGATTCTACTTTACGGTTCTAGAAATGGCGAGTTAGTTTGGCATGACTGCAGCATCGGATTTTCCTCACGAACATATGCAATCGGTACTAGCATGCAAACCACCCCAGCAGTGAGTGGCGGGATTGTTATAGCAACGGCGGGTGAAGGCTCAGTGGCAGCAGTTGATTTGAAAAGTGCTCGAGCACTTTGGCTTATTAAGTTACTTGATGCAGTTGTTGCTACGCCTGTAATTAGCAACGGCACCGTCTACATCGCGGGAAAAGATCAGTACATCCGAGCAATCGACTTATATACTGGCAGACCAAGATGGAAATTTCTTACTACTGCTGAATTGACAGATCCGCCCTACCTTGCAGGTGATGCCTTATACCAAAGAGTTCCGGGTGTTGGTTTAATCTCATTTAATGCTGCTCCTCCTGACATTACTGGAGAAAAGAGATGGACTGCTAAGAATGTAAGGGGTCTTGTTTCTACGACAGCAACAAATGGCCGCCTGCTTTGTTGGGATCAAGAGAATCGGATACTCCAAGAAGTTGATCCTGCATTTGGATCAATCACATCCACACTAGAACTACCCTCGGTGCGCGAACTTCTTGTTGACAATTCAGTACACGGCAATCTCTACCTTATCACAGATGATAATGCGATCATTAAATTAATCCCACGGCTTAAGCAATAATCTTAGGAACAGTCACAAATGTCACTTTCACTTCCGATCAATAGAGCACTGATCTCAGTAAGTGAGAAAGTTGGCGTTGTTGACTTTGCAAGAGCGTTGCATGAGCACGGCGCAGAAATAATTTCTACCGGTGGTACAGCGAAAGTCCTACAGGATGCTGGGCTACCAGTTACCGCAGTTGATGAAGTGACAGGTTTTCCGGAGATGCTCGACGGACGAGTTAAAACGTTACACCCACTCATACACGGCGGGCTGCTTGGTAGACGAGATATGCAGACTCATGTCGATGCGATGAAGCAGCATGACATCAAGCCAATCGATTTAATTTGCATTGATCTTTATCCCTTTGAACAGACAATCTCAGCTAAAAGCGTGACTGAGTCTGAAGCGATTGAGCAAATCGACATCGGAGGTCCTGCAATGATTCGCTCAGGCGCCAAGAACTACGACTTCGTGACAGTTGTCACAAATCCCTCTCAATATGAACTTATCTATGCTGAACTACAAACTAATGATGGGAATATTACGCATCAACTTCGACGGAATCTGGCAACCGCTGCTTTTACTCTTACTGCCCAATACGACACAATCATCAGGCGTTGGATGAGTGGTGAAACTAACTCTTCACCCAATGAATTCCATATGCACGGTAAACTTGTAGAAACACTTCGGTATGGTGAGAATCCCAACCAAAACGCCTTCCTTTACAAAGATACTACTACAAGTGGACCAAATGTAGTGACAGCTCAAGTCGTTGCAGGCAAGCCGCTGAGTTACAACAACCTTATAGATGCAGCAGCGGCGCTTGAAATTGTTCAGGACCTCTATGCGTACTCTCAACGACCTACAGCAGCGATCATTAAGCATACCAACCCATGTGGCGCAGCATGTGGCGAAGACCTATCCGAGGCATTTATTCGTGCTTGGGAGGGAGATCAACTTGCAGCCTTTGGAGGCATTGTCGCTTTGAGTGGGGAAGTCGACGAGCCCCTTGCTGAGCAGATAGCAGAGGGAGAAAAATTTTTAGAAGTTATTATTGCTCCTTCATTTTCTGATAATGCTAAAAAAGTTCTCTCAACTCGTTGGAAAAATGTAAGGCTCCTTGCTGTAGGTAACGACGAGAGACCCAAAGAATGGGATCAATGTAGATCAATTTTCGGTGGCTTTCTTACTCAAAGTGCACGACCTGTCATTGCCGAAAGTTCCACTTGGCAACGAGCAGCAGGACCAGAGCCCTCAAAGTTAACCCTTGATGATGCGGCCATTGCTTGGATCACTTGTGCGCATCTGAAATCAAATTCTATCTCTATTGTGTCTGAAGGCTCACTCATTGGGGGTGGTATGGGCCAAGTTGATCGCGTTTCAGCAGCAAAGCTTGCAATACAAAGAGCTGGCGACGCGTTGAAAAACGCAACAAATCCAGTTGCTGGTTCAGATGCATTCTTTCCTTTTGCCGATGGTCCTCAATTACTTATTGACGCAGGAATAACTTGTATTGTCCAACCCGGTGGTAGCCTCCGAGACCAAGAAACCATAGATATATGTGAAGCGGCAAATGTCACCCTGTTACATACAGGCGAACGTTGTTTTAGACACTAGATGATGCAGAGTCTTCTTGAAGTTCAACAGTCCAATACGCGTTGTTAAGAAATGTTTTCCATGATTGATATTGCCGATGGCCAATACGAAGTCGCATGGACTCACATTTTTCTGGCTTAAAGGGCTTCCTAATTAAAGCCATGTGTGCTTGCCTTGGTGTTCTTCCGCCTTTTTTTGTATTACAACGTAAACAAGCACATACAAGGTTTGTCCATGTATTTTCTCCCCCTTGAACGCGAGGAACGATGTGATCTAACGTTAAATCAGAAGATGAAAATCGTTTGCCACAATATTGACATTTGTTTTTGTCTCTTGCATATAAATTACGACGTGTTAATCGTAGTTGCGGCTTGATTACTTTGTCATATGCAAGCAAGCGGATGATCTTGGGAATAGCAATTTCTAAACTAGGTAATCGAATCCATGAATGCCTAGCTGGTTCAAATTCTTTTTGCAACGTTGCAACATCGATCCAATTTGCTAAGTCGTACGTCGACCAATGTCCATCTTCAACGGAAAGAATTTCGGCAGCTTCGCGACATAGCAGTGTGAATGCATGCCTTGCAGGTACCACACGCACAGCAGAGTACCCCCTATTAAGGACGAGAACTTGTTGTTCTAATGCAATTACATGTGTCATGCTGACATCATTCCATGTATATTAGTAGCAGATAATTCAATTGTTGTATTAGAATTTTCGAACTTTACGTGTTCGAAGCGTTGATTGTTACATCGATTGGAGAAGACGAATTTTGGTTTGCTGAGAGAAGACTGACTCCCAGGGGCAAACGTTTCCCCTCCCCATCGTAAGGGATGTTGTCTTCGTCGATAATTTTCTGAATTGCCATCAAACCATCTATCAGCATTTCCGGTCGGGGAGGACACCCCGGAACATAGATATCTACAGGCATGAACTCGTCCACCCCCTGCACAACAGCGTATGTGTCGAAGACACCACCTGTAGAGGCACAGGAACCCATTGAGATGACCCATTTGGGTTCGGTCATCTGGATATACACTCGTTGTAGGACTGGCATCATCTTGACGGAAATGCGTCCTGCAACAATCATGAGATCCGCTTGCCGTGGACTGAATCGGAACACTTCTGCTCCGAATCGGGCAAGATCGAATCGACTTGATGCTGCCGCCATCAATTCGATACCACAACAAGCTGTTGCAAATGGCATCGGCCAAATACTTGAACGCCGAGCCCAATTGATTACTCGACTCATTTGAGTTGTTAAATATCCATCTACTGGAATGGCGTCTTCTAATCCCATGGTTCATACATGATACAGGCTGCCACAACGAATGGGTACATTGTGACAGCCAGTGATACAAGTTCATCGTTAATAAAACTCTTACGCAGCATTTCCAAATGGGGAAGATGTAACTCCAGAAATTGTAAAGAGGCGATCAAGACGCATCATTTCGAAGAGTTCCTTCAAGTGGGACGTAAGCCCGACGATAGTCGTTGATGCGTTAGTTTGTTCTGCAGTGTTTCGGACATCAATGCACATTCCTAGCCCTAGGCTTGATATAAATCGGACTTCACTGAAATCTAATACTAAATTCTTTACCTTTGAACCGCATTCGTTTAGTTTAGAATTGACAGAGTTCGCAATAATCGCTGCTTCTCTTTCGGCAATTCTTGGACCTATGAGCGTTGCGTAGACTGTCCCGTTTTCGTAGGAAGTTTCTACGAAAAGAGAGCGTCTCTTGTTACTGTTGCTTGTCTTGTTATATTCGTTCATGTTTGTGTATTCGGTCATTTTTAGTCTCCACTTGGGTTTGCTACAAAGAAAACCTTTAAATTGAAAGAATCTTTCACCCTTTATTAAAAATGGGCGTATCTCTCCAAAAAACAGGTATTTAAGCGGTTGCTTTGGTCGGGTTATCGGTCTGAAACAGATTCAAGAATCGAAGATACTTGTAATCCTAAGAGGATAATTAACCACATGAGGTAAAGCCAAAACATAAAAATTGGCAATAACCCTAACGATCCATACATCTGTTTAAACGAAATTGCATGATTGAAGTACAAAGAGAGTGTTGCCTGCCCTAGCAAAAGTAATAATGTTGCCATTGCGGCACCAATCATGACCGATGTGCCACCTAACTTACTTGTTGGAATTATTCTATAGAGCAGCATCAACACCCCCCAACAAAGTAAAAAACCCCAGACTTTTTGGGCCACCAGAAGCAGCCATGCCCAGCCAACAACTTCATCAATCATCGAAGCAACTTGTTGATCTGCCCAAAGACCCACTGCAGCAGCAACTGGACCGAACGTCAGAATAAACCAATATGTTGGAATTCTCTTGAGCCAAGATCTACCTGCTTTAGACCTACAAATAACGTTAAAGCAATTCTCAATGTTGACCATGAGGGCGATTGCTGAATAAATCAGAACGAGTACGCCTACCCACGTCAAGGCAGCAATATTAACATCCATTCCGCTGGTAACAAGATCAGTGAGCCAATTACCAAGGGAGGTACTTTCCCCATCGATATTTGTAGAGAGCTGAACTAGATTGAGTCCTGAGATTTGGATTGCGTTATGAAGAAATTGTTCAAATCGCGATTCACCCATGATTGCTCTTGCGACACCTGCCCCAACGACTGTCATTGGCAATACGCCAAAAAGAGTTCGGTAGGTTAACGCAGCTGCCATTGTGCTTGCACTATCTTCTGAGAGCTGAGAGGCACCCTGCCGTAGAACTTGCCAAATATAGCGGACCATTCTCTCCAAACGAGAAAGTTCTTCGAGAGGATCATGGATTGCAGATCTTAGCCACTTGATTATGGTAGAAAGTCTCATCTCGTGTAGACTAGTCGGAATGGGCTGGAATGTTAAGAAATCAAATGAAGAACACGACCCGAGATCGATCTACCGTGATGCTCAAAGAGGCGTTCGCTTACAAAGAGTGATGGTTGATGG
>Ga0114996_10008260_pt1 | contig 11620 bp, 9 predicted proteins | sample ArcticOcean_MG_C_4_FD_87039 | JGI IMG/M metagenome (GOLD analysis project Ga0114996, IMG submission 87039) | Marine microbial communities from western Arctic Ocean - ArcticOcean_MG_CB4_134 | ecosystem: Environmental > Aquatic > Marine > Oceanic | place: Arctic Ocean: Canada Basin | collected... | reverse complement strand
TGATAACCTTACTCATGGTTCGGCCCTCGTTTGGGAATTGGAGCTTCGTAACCTAACAACTCCCAACGAGTGTGCCGAACCTTTTCCTTAGACTCAATCCCAACATAGTATCTCCGCGAACCTTACGTTTTCGGAAATTCGATAGGACCGCGGAGCGGTCCACGACAATCAGCGCATCCAAGAAAAAGTGTTCATCCTTCACGCTATCAAACAAGTGGTCCTTTTTCAACGCCTAGAAGAAAAATTCACGCTATGTTGATCAAGCGGCGCCGGTAAGGCACCGAAAGCCTGGAAGACCAAACGTACCCGCACGTGAGGGTCTTTTGGCGTCGCCCTCAGCACGAGCACACGCCTGGCGGCACCAACGGCTCCCTATCCGGGGATGTCCGCGAAAGTTGGGCCGTCCGTAACGTTTCCGCGCACCTGAATGGAATGACCCCAAAAGAGATCGCCGTCGTCGTGCCAGAACTCGAATTCACCGTCATCCGACAGAGAAATTGAGGTGAGTTCCATCCGGGAGAGAAATCGTTCCCGTGTGAATGGCGTCTCACCTTCGTCCAGCCAGGTGTCGTTTTTCAACTCCAACAACTCTTGGATCGCGAAGTCGTCGACCCGTTGCTTCCAACCGCGTTGGTCCGACCAGAGAATTTCCGCGGTCTTGAGGCCCTTCTCGACCGGGCCTTCTTCGAGAAAAGTTAGGCGGACCGATTGGCCGTTCCACTGCGCTTCGCCCTCGAACCAACCGATCGAGCGATCCAACACGAGCGGACCGAATCGCTCGGTCTGAATCACCACAGGCTGGCAAAGTTTTTCGATGACCGCCGCCCATTGTGGGTCGGAATCATTGGGCTTCATTGCCTCGTGAAAAATACTGCGAGTTTTGCACGTCGAAAGCAATACGCTGATTCGCTGTACGGAGTGCTCTGGAAAGACGTCACCCCAGTCATCGTCCTGCGGAATCGGCCGGAGTACAAGCAACTCCGTTTCGTTGATCGGCCCATCGAGTTGTCGCCACGCGGCAAAATCGAACATGTGCACGTCATAGCCTTCGTCGTCACCACCTGACGCACTCTGACCACTCTCCGAGATGACCCCCTCGATGATCACCGGAGCGTCGGCGTACTCGACGTCGGCCACGTCGATGTCGGCGAGCGATTCAATGTTCGGCGGCCTAAACGGGCGCGGCAGCGGTTTGATCCGTGTTCCGACGCCGATGAGCGAAAGAATCCTTGACCAGCGGGGGTTGGGTCGGCTCATAGGTCGTTCACAGATAAAGGGAGTGGTCACAGGATTACCGCCGTGCGACCTTCGGCGTGATCCACCGGCATCACTTTCCGTCAAACGGCAACGGCACGCCCTTCGCCTTGCAGCGATCAAGTGCCGCGCGGCCTTCGGTCTCATCGCCGAGCGCTTGGCCCTCCCAAAGCGTCGACAGGGCCGCGTTGCCGTTGATCGAAGTAAACAGGCGGGTGACGTCGCGGCTGAGCTGCGCATACTCAGACGTTTTCATCTGTTGGGCGATCTTCTCGGCTTTGGCCGGGTCGGCGTGTCGGAACAGCGCCCAGTGCCAGGCGCCGTGGTAATCGGGAGACTTCTCGCCCGACTCCTTGATCAATTGCAGCGCCCTCTTGAAGTCGGTATTCGCCAACAAGTCGGCCCGCGACGAGTCGTCACGCGCAAGCGCCGTCGCGACGCGATAACCCGAGGTCACCGATCGGCGACACCGGTCGACCATCGCGCGATAGGACTTGTTCTTTTTCGCCACAGTGCGATCGGTGCGGAACAGCAGCGAGTTGACCAGTTCGTTGCGTGTCGATTGCGAGGGTGCCGCCTGATGCGCTTCTTCGCTAAGCGAAACGATCTCGTCCGCGTCCACTTCGATGCCCATGCGGGCGGCATCCCGTTTTTGGTCGGCGAGCGTCGCCGCCGCATAGGCGAGCGTCGCCCCTTTCTTGGTGCGGGCCGCCCGTAGCGTCTCCTCCCCACGCTGGAGCGATTTCAAAAATTCCCCGCGATTCTTCTTCTCATCCTTGCCGGCGAGAAAATCAAGGATCTTTTGGTCCGAATCACTTTGGTCAAAATTCGCGGCCTTGCCGTGCTCGATTAGGCGTCGAAGTTGCTGAAGGTCGCGCGCGAAGCTGTGCACGGAATAGGTGGCCAAGTAGGCGTTGACGTTCTTGGGTGCCAGGATCAACACTTTCGAGTTCATTTCAAGGCTCTTGCGAACCCCTTGATGTTGGGTGACGCGATCAGCCCACGACTTGCGCTGTGATTGGCTGTCGTACAGATAGCCGAGCATGCTGATCGAGCCGGATTGTCCGAGCAATTTCAAATCGAGAGAGTCCCCGATGACATCGGTAAGCGCGCCACTGAGGATCGTACTCGCGGTGTTGCCGAGCAGGATGCTGTCATCGGGTTGTAGCCGCACGGCGTTTTCGAGCATGGCCACTGCCTGTTGGAAATCGGCCGAGTCGCGCGACACGCCAAACAGGCTGAGATAGGCCAGCGCGCCGTTGTTGAGTGACGTGGCCGACTTCTCCTGACGAGCGTATTCGGCGATCGCTTCGCGGAAATGCTTCGCCGCCTTGTCGTCGTTCTTGGCCCGCAGGGCTTGGTTGCCGAGGGCTTCGCTCAGCGCCGCCTTGACGTATGACTGACTTTGATCACACCGCCGGATCCACTTAATGCGGTCGTCTAGGTCGGTCGCGGTAAGTGTCCTCATCGACGCCGCCGCTTGGCGTTCTTGCTGAACGTTGGAGGCTTTGTAGGCCTCCTCGGCAAGTTTTCTTGCTTTCGACTGATCGCCGATTTCGCGCATGGTCTGCGCCACCTTCAAGAGGGTTTCGCCATTGCGGCTGTTGGCTTTGAGCAGGTCGTCAAACATCTTGGTCCCGTCGTCGTGACGGCCCAGCCAGTAGTAGACCTGGCCCATGCTGAGCCGATACGTGTCCGACTCGCCCGCGACCCCCTGAATCGCGAGGAAGGTCTTTTCCGCTTTTTCTAGCTCCGCCCGCCGCGCCGCTGGATCATTCAGCCGCTGTCCTCGTTGCAAGAGGACAATGCCCAGATCAAGTGCCACCGGCACGACCTCCATCGAGGCGCGAAGTTTTTCCCGAGCGCTGAGCAGTTTCTCGTTCCCCTTTATTCGGTTCTGGACGTACTCGCCGACCATCTCGTTCTGCTTCACCTTGCCCGCCTTTTCATACTTCTTATAGAACGAATCCGGGGCCTTGCCATCGTTGAGTTTCTTGAATATGCGACTGCTGATCTGTTCATACAGTCGTTCATACGATTTCTCCGCGGCATGGAGTTTATCGAGCCGGACTTCACAGTAGGGCAACAGCAATGCATAACTCTCTTCGTACTTTCCCTGACGAGCAAAGATCTGTCCCAGCACACGCGCCCCCTCGGTCGTGCCGAGTCGGTCACGATGCGGAGTGAGCAGGTCGATGCACTTTTTGTCCTCGCCACGCGATTCGTGGATCGCGGCGAGTGCTCCAGCCAAATTGGGGTCGTCGGGTTGCTGGGCGACAAGGCGCTGCAAAAGCGGTAGCCGCTGCTGGTCGAGGGAATTCGGGTCCTTTGCCAGCAGCGCCACCGTGTCGAGAAGCTGGAGCGCGCCGCTCGCGTCTGATTCGGCCAGTCGGGAAGCCAATTTAACCGCCGGTTGATACGGCTGGACCACGTCGCCGAAATCATCATCGCGACGCTGAAGTTTGCAGGCAATTACGAACACCGCGTTCGCTTCTTCCGCCGAGGCTTCTTGGACCGGTCCACTGAGCATCGCACTGAGTTGCTTGGCGGCCTGCTCGCGATGATCGGTCGATCCGGTTGCGACTTCGTAATAAAGCTTCGACGCCTTGGCGACGTCACCTTCGGTCGCCAATTGATCTGCTTGCTCAATTTTTTTCCCGGCGACATATTCCGGCGATGAAATGTGAGAGTTCCACATGACGAGAGTAATCGCCAGCCCGATTCCCGACACCAGACAGCAATTCCACGCCTTGGACAACGTCGAGAGTGGCACTTTGCCAATGAAATACCAACCTTCCTCCGCGTCTGCAACACGATAGGCGCTGAGCGCGAATATCGGAATAAATAGTGCGCAAAGGCCATACGTCTTCACGTAGGTATAGGTCTCCTCGTCATAATCACGTTTGCCAAAGAGTGAAAAGCCAAACCCGTTGAGCGTCCCCATCCCCGGTGCTTTACCGATCGGCTTCATGTCGGGGAATTTCTTTTCCAGATCGATTTCGTGCTCACTCATGTCGTCCCCCGTTCAATTCAGGTCGATGAGAATGGTTTGTTGCGGAATCGTTGATCGGTGATCCTGCTAGAAGCGAATGATTATCCCACATCAACGCGGGATTACAAGAATGCCGGACGAGGGGCGAATGCTCGGGCCAGTCGCGGCCCTTTGCGTCGATGTTGATCCACGGCGATTGGAATCGGGCGGTCGGAAGCCGCCTCCTGTTTTGGCCAGGGACATGGTTCGCTGCTGCGAGTCATGATCTGTCCCTCAAGGTTTCACTAGATCACACAACCCGAACGACCCGGCCTCTGGCGGTCGACCGCTAGCATTGGGCGATTCTGTCGCTCTGTGGATTCACCTTTTTTCAAGTTGATCACACTTGCTTCGATGGTCGACGGCGATCTTTTTCTGGGGTGGAATTGCGAGTTTTCCCGACGTTTTCTCGGTTCTCTACTCCACATGCTAGCAACCGGCGAGGGCAATTGGCACGCTGGTTGCTCTCTTGTCACCACGAGGCCTGAATGGATTCAGACCCGAAGGGAATTGGGGTTGGGGGAGGGAGAACAATGAGTATGTACGCTTGCATAACCATGATGGTGATTGGCGCCGTGGTCGTCTGTGGGGCGATCCTTTCTGCGATTCGGCCGATGCCACAGACCGATTCTTTTTCCGCGAGTTAACGCGGGTGGGGCACCGATTGCATCCTGCCATAGCAGGTTACCAACCTGCTCCACCGCTTTGTTCCACCTACGACTCGCATCGCTTCAGCAGCGCTAGAAACCGCGCACGCATCGCTTCGCCGCCCAGGCCCTCGTGCAGCACCCGGGTTAGCTTGACGATCTGTGCCGCCTCTGGTTTGCGCCCCAGACGTTCCAAGGCAACGGCCTGAGCGTAGCGCGCGCGATACCACCGCGGCGTGGCCTTACGGCTGCGACGTTCGATGGCACGCCACTTGGCTAGGCCTTCGCGCAGTTGGGCGATACGCTGGGTGGCGGTTGTTTTTGTTTGGCGCCCTCTGTCGGCGTCGATCAGCTGTTCGGCGTACGCTTCTTGAAGGGCGCCGTCGTTGGCGTATCGAGTGGCCAGCGTGCGAAACGCCTCGATTGCCGCCGCGCGATTGCCCGAGTCGGCCAGTGCTGTGGCGTGAAGTCGATCGAGCGTGCGCTGATCCGGGGCGCTGAGCTTCTCGCGCTGCGTGGCGAGCAACTTCACCGCGCCGAGTTGCAATATCGCCAAGTTGCGGCGCACGGGCCCGTCGGCATCTTGACCGGTGCGAGCCAGACCGCCAAGCAGATTGAGCAGTTCCTGTGGCGATCCGCCGGAAAGCTGCTCGAGGGTTTGCTGCGCCAGTTGCTGTTTCCCCTGGCCTGCCTGAGAGAGAACCAGCAGCAGTCGGGTGGAAGTTTTCCAGGCGGCGTCCGCGCCCGGCGAGCCCGTCAGTGCGGCGGTAAGCAACGTTTCGGCGTGGCGATAGCCCGACTTGGTTTCGTAGAGCCACAGCGACGCGGCCGCGGTCGCGGCAATGCGATGGGCGTCGTTCCACTGAGTCGGTGCGTTGCCACTTGCGTCAATGATTGCCGCCTCAAGCGATCGCGCGGCTGCGACGGCCAGCTGTTCGGTCGGCCGGCCGGCCGCTTTGAGTTCGGCCAGCCAACTGCCATAGGTCTTTGCCGCGTCGCCGATCGCTCGGGCGTGACGTTCGTGTCCGGCAGGCACTGCGGCGAATTGTTCGATGGCGGCCCTCCACTTTCGAGCGCTTGCGTGGATCCAACCGAGTCGCCAACGCACCTCGCCAACGGTGGGCGACTTGGGCCAGAGCCGGACGTGTTCTTCGAGCATCGCGCGATAGGTGTCGGTCGACCGATGCAGCCCTCCGCGTACTGCCGCGGCCTCGTCGAGCACGCCGCGCAAGTGAGCATCCGGCGATTTGGCATGATGGGGCGCGTCGAGGGCGATTTGTCGAAAACGCGCTGCGGATCGATCATAAGCCTTTCTTTCGCTCTCGATCGCGGCGGCGTGCCCACCGAGTAAGAATGCGTTTTCCGTGTCGCCTTCCGCCGCGGCCTTCTTGCTTGCGCGATCATAGGCCGCGACCGCCGCCGGCAGTTGACCACCTTGAAGGAAGCCATACGCTGCCGCCTTTAATGCGCGAACACTGGCGGTTGAGTCGTCTTGCGAGACGCTGCTGGCGAGATGGGTTTCTGCCAAGCGAGTCCAATACGCACCATGAAGCTGTTCGATCAACCCGACCTGCTGCTTGGCCTCGTCGCGCCACCGAGCCACGCCCGATTTGTCCTTTTTTCGTTCGGCGTACTTCAGCGCCGCGAGTTTTGCTTCGAGCTGCGCCAGATGCAGATCCGCAAGACCGCGTCCCGATGTCTCTTTCGTCGGGGCGGCGGCGGCCAGGGCCTCTGGCAGTTTGCTCATGCCGAGAGCCAGCCGAATCCACTCGGCACGGCCCTGACGTTTCACCCAGACCGGCGGCTCCTGCTTGATCAACTCGGCTAACTTGCGAGTCGCCTGGTTCGTGCGGGAAAGAAATCGCAGGCATACGATTTCTTCGAGCCGTGCCCGCCAGACGATGTCGCTGTCGCTGATCGTGCGGGCGACCGGGCCAAGCCGCTCGAGTGCCTGTTGCAATGAATTCGCCCGGTCGGGACTTTTCTTTGGGTAAGAGAGCGCCTGATTCCGCAGCGCCCGGGCGAGCTGAAAGTTAAGGTTATTCTCCAGCGCCAACAGTTCGTACGTCGCCAGATCATCGTCGCCTAATCGCACCGGTCGATTTCGGCGCGCCAGTTCCGCGGCGACCGACTCGCCGACTGCTTCGAGTCGCTTGATCGCCTCGCGCAGATAACTCTTTGCCGCTTCGAGACGTTTTGGTCCACCGCCGACGAGTTGGGTCTCTTCACGCGTCAACTCACCACGAACCAACAGCGAGAGGGCGCCTTGGGTTCGGACGAGTACGAGACGCGGGTTCTGGGCCTGCTTCTGTGCGAACTGCGTCGTCACCTCGAGTGACTGTCGCCAGAGGGGATCTCGCTTGATCGGTGGCAGATGGACCGCGTGTTGCGCCAGCGTGCGAGATAGTTCAATGACCGTGTCGGCCCGTTGTCGGGGCGAGAGGTCGGCTCGACGGAGTTGATCTTGACAGAACGTCTCGGCCAGCGGAAACATCTGTCGCCCTCGCAGGCCGTCAAGATAACGGGCATCGAGCGAGTCGTCGGCAAGCGTCAGCGAGGTGCAAGCCAACGGCAATAGAAATACAAGCACGAAGCGCAAGCGAGTGGAACGACATGCAACCGATCCACTCGCTTGCGCTTCGTGCTTGTGTTTTCCGTTCTTGCGACTATCTTGAATTGACATTTCGCCACCGGCGCATTCGAGGGTTTTCATTACAACGGCACCGCCGCGGCGAACTGCACCTGGCTGAAACCGTGAAGCAGACTCAGATCGTACACATCGATCACGTCGCCCAGCGGCGCCTCGCCGACCACGTCGAGAATAACCGGCGCCGAGAGTTTCAGCGCCGCAAGGGCCGCCAGGCGCCCGCCAACTTCGCTGAGCGAATCGTGCGGCTGTCCGTCGATCGTCCAACGAACACCTCCCTCGGCGTGGATAATCTTGACAATCACCGGCGGCAGCGGCGGGCGTTCGGGGTCGACTTCGTCGATCGGCGTGTTGCCACCGCTGACCGCCAGCTCGGTCGGCAGCAACAGTTCGGAGATCTGAAAACTGGCCGTCCAGACGAAAAAAATCAGCAACAGAAACACGACGTCGATCATCGGCGTCATCGACACCTCGAGCTTCGTGCGGTTGCTGGTGTAGGAACTTGGGCGACGCATTTTACTTATCCTTGCTGGCGATAAACGGCGAACGTGACTTTCCAGACGCCCGCTTTGGCACAGGCCAACAAGATCGGCTTGACCACGCGGTACGACACGCGACGATCGCCACGGATGCGCACTTCGACCTGCTCGTCATGTTTGTGACGAAAGTCGTCAATCTGTTTCGACAACGTCTGCGGCGAAACGACTTGGCCGAAGGCGAGGATCTCGCCGGTGTCCTTGACGGTGACCACCATGCGAGGTGACTCGTCGTCGAGCGATTCTTGACCTTGGACAGCCTCGGGCAACTCGACCGGCACCCGTGACTCTTGCTTGGCCAAGTGGCTGGAGACCAAGAAAAAAATGATCAACAAGAACACGACGTCGATCATCGGCGTCATGTTGAAGCCAATGCCCGACTCGCGCGGATATTGGGTTACCTTCATCCCGCGCCTCCTTCCGGCGGCTGCAGAGGTGGTTCGGGAGTGGCTGCCGCGCGGCGAGAACCGCGGCGACGTTTGAGCGGGGCAAAGACGTGCTGTGCGACGTACGCACTCTCAGAGACCAACTGGTCCACGCGATTGCGAAACACGGCGAACGCCGCGAGGCAGGGGATCGCCACAAGCAGGCCGCCGACCGTGGTTACCAGGGCTTGATAGATCCCTTCTGCCAAGTCACCGGCCCCGGCGGTGCCCTGCGTCTGGGCGACCTGTTGGAAGGCGAAGATCATGCCGACCACGGTACCAAGCAGCCCGACCATCGGCGCGATGTTACCGATGACCGAGAGATATTCCACCTTGCGAAACAGCCGTGCGGATTGTTCGGCGACGGCATCTTCCATCGCCTTTTCGACGGCCGACCAGCCCGATTCGATTTCGGACACGCCGGCCTGAAGCACAAAGGCCAGAAAGCTCGGCTTGGCCCGACAGGCTTGATCGGCTCCGGCGACGTTGCTCTGTACGAGCAGGTCGCGCACCTGCTCGGCCAATTGTGGTGGCATGAGGACCGTGGTCCTGAGCGTCATCACGTGTTCGAACACGAGTGCCGCGGCCAACATCGACAGGACGAACAGCGTCGCGATGATCAGGAAGCCCGGGATGCCGCCGGAGAAGATGATCCCCCAGAAACCCTTGCCGCCAGTGGCATCGTCGGCGTTGGTGTCGGCTGTTTTTGCGGCGGGCGCACCCTGGGCAAACGTTTGGGACGTTGTGAGCGTGGTTGCCAGGGTGAGGCAAAGGGCGAGCAGGAGGGTGAGGGTTCGCAAGCGTGGGGTTCCTTTTTTTGGTTTTTTGCGCGACCGATGGTCGCGGCTTTATGTGGTTAGGGGGTGGGGCGCTGGAGGCGCGAGCGGGCTTCGTTGGCGGCGCTTGATTGGGGATGTTCGGCGATTAACTGGCGATAGAGTGCGGCAGCTTCGTTGGGGCGTTTGAGTTTGTCCAGCATCCGGCCCGCTTCGGCCAGTGACCGCGCAGAGAGATCGTGTTGCTCCCCAAAAAGCGTCGGCACGCGGAGGAACAACAACGCCGCCTGTTCGTACTGCTGCTGGCGAGCCACGGCTTGGGCCAACACAAAATACGGCCCGGCTCGCAATGTTGGGTGGGACCGCTGGACCATGGCTTGCCACGAGCGCAACGTCTGCTGATTGGCTGTCACCGATTCCGTCCGCCAGATCTGAGCCTGCGCCAATAACGCGATGCGTTTATCCTTGCCGGTTGCCAGTCGCTGAAGCCGGGTGACGGCCGCGCCGCGCGATTGCGTCGATAGTAAATAGCTCGCACCGATCAGCGCCGCCGCGGGCGACTGCTCATTGAGCAGCGTCGCCGCCGCCCGTGGCTTAATCGGCTCTCCCAGCGGCGAACTACTCCACGCCAACGGGATACAGTCGAGATATTGCGTCGTCGGGTCCTGGGCGTAGATCATCCGGAAATACTCGACCGCTGCGGGAATCTGATCGGTACGGCGAGCGCACCAAACCAACTGGGCAAGTATTTGCCGCTGCACCCAACGCCGTGATTCGGCGGTCATCGCCGATCGATATTGTGCCAGCGCCGATCGATAGTCGCCGCGCTCAAACAGCGTGTTGCCTGCGTCGTGTGCCCGTGACCGTTGCGTTTCGATTCTCACGACTTGACTGGAGGGAAAGGCGCGCACCCGATCGCCCAACATCCGTAGCGACAACTCGCGACCGGTGTAGTCAATAATTTGCCCCGACCAGCGCGTGTGTTGCTTTGCTTTCTTGCCGGCTTGGAGATAGACCACGTCTCGCGGCGGTTGGGCGAGCGCGGCGGTTGTGACGGCCACGTGCAACAGTGCAAACATGATACAAGCTCGAAGCGCAAGCGAGTGGATTCGTTTGACGTTGATCCACTCGCTTGCGCTTCGTGCTTGTATGAGTCTTAAGATCGCGTAAGGCGAGTTCTCGCCCCCGTCGCTTGCGTCGTCGTTGTGCGTTGTGGTCGTATTCACTTCGAGGTATCCACGTAGGCGAAACTGCCGCCGTTCTGTCGGGCCAGACGGACCAGAAAATCATCGGCCCCGTCCCACGGCCCGCTGTTGAACTCGATCGTGTTAATCGACGCTTGCCCACGGTTGCGTCGTTTGATTTTGGCCAGTTGCTGGGCGTCGAGCCCGTCGCCCGCATCGCTGAGAAAAAAGATGACGTCAGGTTGCATGTTGAGCGCCAGCATCAGCGGCGGTTCGTGTTTGGTTGCTCCGGCGGCGGTGACGCCACGGACGTAGCGAGCAGCCAGCTCTTTGTTCGGCGCGGTGGCAAAGATCAACCCGCTGCTGAAGCCTCTTGGCTTAAAGACGCCCGCGAATTGGTTATAGAAAATAATCTGAAACTGATGGGTTCGCTCAAGACTTTTCAGGCTGGCGATCAGTTGTGCTTTGGCCTTGCGCATTCGGTTTTCATCGCGCATGCTGAGCGAACGATCGAACACGTAGACGAACGAGTGGCCTTCGCCCTGGACGCCAAAGATTTTTACTCGGGCGGCACCACCGGCCAGTCCGGATGGTTTTCCCGGCCCACCTTCGCCAAAATCACCTGCTCCTGGCACGCCGTCTTCGCCGATCACGTCCTCCCCAAAGCCAGGAATGGTCTTCGGTCCCCAGGGATCGCTGCCTTGGACACTCGAGGAGGGTGAGGCAGGAATCGGATCGAACACCTGAGCCCCCGCAGGCGTCGAGGTCGCCTCTTGCTCGGCGTCGGCTTCGCCTTCGAACTGTTCGCCGTCGGGTTGCAGTCGTTTGAGAACAATCCCGCCGGTCCGGTCACCCTCGGCGGCACCCTGCGGCGTGGCGTCACTTCTTAGGGTCCAGATCGCCGCCATTGCCAATATCAAGACGAAATGAAACAGGCTCGACGCGATCCAGCTACCGACCGACGCGGTGCGGTCGTTGTTTTGGTCGAGTTCGGGGGTGACTGGGGTTTGACTCATCGCGAAGGGCTGGGAGAGAGAAAACGATCAACGCGCCTACGTGATGGAATTCTAGGACTGGCCCCGAGTTGCGTCAACGCGATAAACCGCGGAGAACGGTCATC
>Ga0114996_10008258_pt1 | contig 11624 bp, 16 predicted proteins | sample ArcticOcean_MG_C_4_FD_87039 | JGI IMG/M metagenome (GOLD analysis project Ga0114996, IMG submission 87039) | Marine microbial communities from western Arctic Ocean - ArcticOcean_MG_CB4_134 | ecosystem: Environmental > Aquatic > Marine > Oceanic | place: Arctic Ocean: Canada Basin | collected... | reverse complement strand
GGCGTAGCCGGCGGCGTAGGGGTCGCCGGCGGCGAATTGCAGGGGAATTCCTGCGGTTTCGTAAGCGCGAGCCCATTGCTCCAGTTGGCGGGCGTCGGCGCGGCTTTCGGCCAGGTGGATGGCGCCTTCGTCGAAGGGGATATTGTACTGGGTGGTTAAGGTGCGCATACGGGCGACGTTGTCGCGCACCATGACGAGGATGTCGTTGGCGGCGGTGGGGCCGACTTGTTCAATGAGGATGGGGTGGGGTTCGCGCTGTGAGGTGAGCACAAAACCGGCATTGCGGCCCGAGGCGCCGGCGGCGGGAAAGCGGGCATCGACCAAGGCCACGTCGCGGCCGCGCTGGTGCAGGATGGTGGCAGCGTAGGAGCCGACAATGCCGGCACCGATGACGACGTCGTCGTGTTCGGTCTGGATGGGATCGGCTTGGTCTTGCCAGAGAGATGTTGTAGTCATGGGACGTATTCCTCCACGGTGTTGCTGGCCCGCAGGCCGGCAATGGTGCCGCCGCCGATGAGGGACATTTTGCCGTCTACCAGGCCGGCGACCAAGCCGTGGCGGGCGGTGGGCATGGGGGGGAGTGTTTGCCAGGAGTCGGTGATAGGGTCGTAGGCTTCGTTTTGGTTGAATATGTTCGGCAATTCGCCGCGATAGTTCCTGGCGGCGAAAAACTTCGATGCCTCCCAATATAAAGATGTTTTGTTCGAAAGTCACGGCGGCCAGGTGGTTGAGCGGGACGGGCAGATTGGCGCGGTGTGGGCATGGGAGCTCTGGCGGTCCACAGGAAGCGCTCATCCACTTTAAATAGGTAACTCGGCTGTTATATCACCCACCACTGTCGAACGGGGCAGCGCCAGTTGGTAACGTCCATTTGCGTCGGTGGTTGTTGCGGCTGTCCTCACTTATAGTGGATAGCCAGCCAGAGTGTTTCACTGTCGGGATCGGTGTAGGCAACCCGATGTTTTTGATGGGCGGGGATGTCGACATAGTCGCCTTCGCTAAGTTCGACAATTCTGCCATCGGCGTATTCTATAGCGCCTTTGCCCTTGAGAACGATCACCCATTCGTGGTCTTCCTGGTCGTACCAGAAATCCTCAGGGGAGGATTGGCCAAGTGATACAATGCGCTCAATGCGCAAGGAGGGGTGGTCGAGCAGCGTCGTGATTACTTCGGCGCTGTGGTCCGAACTTAGTGCGGAGAAAAGGTTGGCGATTTCAGGAGGCATGGCGCAAAGGTAAGGGTAAGGGCACGTTGAGTTTGCCGTCGGCCAGCAGCGGCGAGGAGGCGTAACCCCATTGCAGGCCAAAAGGACCGTAAGCGCTCTGCAGGTCTTGCTGCCAGATTTCTTTGCCCTCCATATCGAAGGCGGCAACCACTTTTAGCTCTCCTAGATCCAGGGCAATACGGCACTGCGCGTTCTACTTTTGCGGCGGCAAGGGCCAGGAGTCGCCGGCCATAAACCCACCATCGACGTAGATGATCTGACCAGTGACGTAATCCGATGCCGGCGCCGCCAAGAAAACGGCCGTTCCCACCATGTCTTCGGGCGTGCCCAGACGCCCCAACGACAGGCGCCCTTCGCCCCACTGGCGCATAGTCTCGTCGGCCCACAGTTTTTCGGTGAGAGGCGTGACTACAAAGCCGGGACAAATGGCGTTGACCTGGATATTGTGTTCCCCAAATTCCACCGCTTGGACCTTGGTTAGCTGCCCAACTGCCCCCTTGGTGGCGGTATAAACCGATACTTTCGCCAAAGCGTAGCCGGTGGTCAGAGAGCCGATATTGATGATCTTGCCCTGTTTGCGGCTTTGCATGTGTTTGATTGTACTCTGGGTCAGAAAATACAATCCCTTGAGATTAACCCCGACGATCTGATCAAAATGATCTTCGGTGACTTCTTCGATGGGCTCGCGGATATTCATACCGGCATTGTTGACCAGCACGTCGATCTGGTCGAAGTGTTCAAGAGCAGTTTCTACGCTACTTTCCACTGAGGTGAGATCGCTGACGTCCAGCTCTATAGCCAGGGCTTGGCCGCCGTTTTTTTCGATAGTACTTACCGTTTCGTCCAATTGGGAGCGCGTGCGTGCAGCACAGGCAATTTTGGCACCAGCAGCGGCCAGGCCGACGGCAATGCCCTGGCCGATGCCGCGACCGGCACCGGTTACCAGAGCTACTTTTCCTTCTAAAGAAAACAGGCTCAAAACAATCTCCTTATAGATTATATTTTTTTAACAGATCATGCCCTTTGCTACCCGGACACTGTTCATAATTGGATTTTTGCCGACCCAGCGTTCGTCCATGGGTTCGGCGGCAAGCTGGTAACGCGAGTCGGTCGATATGCGAATGCGGTCGGTCTGGTTGTCGTGGCTGCCGTGCATGAGATACATGCCGAATACGATCAGGTCGCCCATCGAATATTCTGCGCTTAGCCAGCGCCCACCAACCTGGTTCTGGGCTGTTATCGGATCGGCGGCAAAGGCGCCGAGGGTGGTCCATTTGATAGACTGCTTTTCTTCGCTGCTCAACTCGCGATTTTCGCCGCGCGCCTGGGCAATGAGGGCAATCGCTTCGCCCTCGTTTTCACAGTACACGTCGACGTCGGTCTGACCGTAACTTTGTTTGAGTTCTTCCTGGAGATGTGATTTTTCCAGGATCATCAAGCCGCCCATTTCGTACGGTACATCGCCCAGGGGGGTCCACGAAGTGTGGACGCGTTTGCTGCCACGGCCCATGTAGACAATGTCGCAATGGGGTTCGGTCGCCGCATTCGCAGTGGGGGTCTTGGCGCGAAACCAAGTGTAGTCGTAGTGGCGTATGGGGCCGCCGAGTATAAATTCGTAAAGTTCCATCATACGCCCGGCGTAGAGCAATTGCTGCAGGGCCGGGTTGTCGCGAGTTGGCTCATCAGCCGAGCGTTTGTGTACGCCAGGTTTGAGCACACCCTCGACCAGCGGGTAACCTTCCTGAAAGAGATCCAGTTCTGCCAGGCATTCCAACGAACTCAAACGAGCCGCCACAACTTGGTCACGGTCGAGGAAACCGGGGAGGAAGAGGTAACCATCCTGCGCCAAGCGACGGTACAATTCGTCGCGGTCCTCAACGGCGTCGATGGACGGACGCAAGGGGCCGAAGTGATCTGGCGAAGTGTCGAGGGCTTGGCCCCCGAAGGTCGGATGGGGCGTTGCTGGCAATGACATATGGTCTAGCCTTTTCGGATCGGTTGTGATTTCTCTTAGATCGACTCAGTAAAATTACAGAAAAACTCTGGGAACGCCTACAGTTTTGCCTAAATAAGCAGCGCGGTCCATCTCTTATTCTTGCGGATAACCCAGCGCGGCAAAGGCCGTGGCGATTTCGTCGAGAATGGCCGGGTCGTCAATAGTAGCGGGCATATTAAACTCTGCGCCGTCGGCGATTTTTTTCATTGTGCCGCGCAAAATTTTCCCCGAGCGCGTTTTGGGTAGGCGCTCGACCACGGTGGCCACTTTAAAAGAAGCGACCGGCCCGATCTGCTGGCGCACGCTCTGCACCAGCTCGTCGATGATTGCTGACCTCGAGCGCATCACACCCGCTTTTAATACAACAACGCCGAGAGGGACTTCACCCTTGGTCGGATCCGCTACTCCTAAGACCGCGCATTCTGCCACGTCCGGATGGGAGGAGAGCACCTCCTCCATGCCCCCGGTAGACAATCTATGTCCGGCGACATTGATGATGTCGTCGGTGCGGCTCATGACCCACAGATAACCGTCTGCGTCGATGTAACCGGCATCGGCGGTTGAATAGTAGCCGGGAAAAGTGCTCAAGTAGGATTGCCGATAACCCGCGTCGTTGTTCCACAGCGTCGGCAGGCAGCCAGGCGGCAGGGGCAATTTTATGACGATGCCGCCGATCTGACCCGCTTCGACCTCGCTTCCCTTCTCGTCGAGGACGCGCACATCGTAGCCCGGGGTCGGTTTGGTGCAGGAGCCGGGTTTGATGGGCAACTCCTCCAAACCGAGGCAATTGGCCCCAATAGGCCACCCGGTTTCGGTTTGCCACCAGTGGTCGATCACTGGAACGCCGAGCTGCTGGCCGGCCCACAGAAGGGTATCTGGGTCGCAGCGCTCGCCAGCCAGGAACAGGGCGCGCAAGGTCGAGAGGTCGTATTTGCCGATGTGTTCGCCATCGGGGTCTTCGCGCTTGATGGCGCGAAAGGCGGTCGGCGCGGTAAACAGAACGTTGACATTGTGTTGGGAGATGACGCGCCAGAAGGCACCAGGATCGGGGGTACCAACGGGTTTGCCCTCGTAGAGCACGGTGGTGCAGCCCTTGAATAACGGACCATAGACAATGTAAGAGTGGCCGACGACCCAGCCAACGTCAGATGCCGCCCAATAGACCTCACCGGCATCGACGCCGTAGACATTTTCCATGGTCCATTTGAGCGCTACCAAGTGGCCGCCGTTGTCGCGCACGACCCCCTTGGGAATGCCGGTAGTGCCAGAAGTATAGAGAATGTAGAGCGGATCGGTCGCCGCCACAGGCACACAGTCAACAGCTTGGGCAGCGGCCATGCTTTCTTCCCAGTCGAGGTCGCGACCGGCTATCATGGGCGCCTCGGCCTGAGGACGTTGGAGGATAATGGTGCGCTCTGGTTTGGCTGTGGATAGCTCGATCGCCTGGTCGAGCAGGTCTTTGTAGGGAATCACCCGCTCTACTTCAATGCCGCAGGAGGCAGAAACGATCAGTTTAGGTCTTGCGTCGTCGATGCGGGTGGCCAATTCTTGCGGGGCGAAACCACCAAAAACAACGGAGTGGATGGCGCCGATGCGGGCGCAGGCCAGCATCGCAATTGCGGCTTCGGGCACCATCGGCATATAGATGATAACGCGGTCGCCTTTTTCTACTCCTGCGGCGACCAGCGCTCCGGCGCACTGTGCTACCTCTGTCAGCAATTCGCCGTAGGTAAAGCTTTTTACGGTTTGGGTAACAGGGCTGTCGTAAATCAGTGCGGTTTGATCGGCGCGGCCGTTGGCTACGTGTAGGTCGAGGGCATTGTAGCAGGTGTTGAGTTGGCCGCCGACAAACCAGCGGTAAAAGGGCGGGGCTGCATCGTCCAGGACTTTGTCCCAGGGTTTAAACCAGTGGACATCTGCGGCTACTTCGGCCCAGAAATCTTCTGGATCACTGAGTGAGCGAGTGTGGAGTTGGTCTTGGATATGGGGCATAATAGGTTTCTACCAGGTGTCGTTTGGGCGATGGTTTGTCGTGGGTTTCAATATAAGGAATGGGTTGTCGTTGTCACAATTTGGCACTTCGCCAAGTTGGCGACGGACGGTCCGGGTAGGGGTGAGGTTGTCCTCTACTTATATATATGCGACATTATTTGCTGTAGAATTCGTAAACTTATCGGGAGATATATATGAGGTGTTTGTTCCTGAGTGTATTGTTAGTTGCCACTCAGGTGGTGGGGCAGGAGGTTGGCGAAGATAAGCAGGTGCGCCGTGCTATTCTTTTCTTTGGGGATAGTTTGACGGCTGGGTATGGCATTGATATAGAGCAGGCTTACCCGGCGCTGATTCAGGCGAAGATTGACAGTCTCAAATGGACTTTTGAAGTTATTAATGCCGGGTTGAGTGGAGAGACCTCAGCGGCGGGCTTGCGGCGCATCGACTGGATATTGCGCCGCGAAATAGATATTCTGGTGCTGGAACTAGGGGCCAACGATGGGTTGCGCGGCATAGCGCTGGAAAGTACGAAGAAGAATTTGCAGGGAATTATCGATCGCACAAAAAAGAAATATCCCCATGTGCAGGTCGTGCTGGCCGGCATGCAGATTCCGCCCAATCTGGGAACGGACTACAGCGCACGGTTCCGCGACCTCTTTCCCGAGTTGGCCAAAGAAAACAAAGCGCAGCTCATTCCTTTTTTGCTGGAGGGCGTGGGCGGGGTCGCCGAGCTCAATTTGCCCGACGGGATTCATCCTACCGTCCAGGGACATGAGATCGTCGCCCAAAACGTGTGGCAAGTTTTGAAGCCGTTGTTGGACAGATCCGAAAAAAAAAGCGAGCAATAAAAATCGCCGACGCGAAGACCGCCGTGGTGAAAGAGGTATAAAATGACTAACATCAAGCATCAACCCATCGCCCACGACCACGACGCATTTCTTAAGAAGGCCCGCAAACGTCAGGGTTTCGCTGAGGCATATGAGGACCTGGCAGATGAGTATTCTCTCGCGAGGCAATTGCTTACTGCTCGCTCAAGAGCCGGTCTGACCCAGGAGGAAGTCGCCAAGTCCATGGGAACGACCAAGAGCGCCGTGTCGCGTTTGGAAGCCGCCGGCAAACACTCTCCATCGGTGGCAACGCTCAAGAAATATGCAGAGGCGGTTGGCTGCGAGATCGAAATTCGACTCCTCCCGGTTTCTCGCCCAACTAGAGGGTCCAGCGGACGAGCCAAAGCCCGCTAAAGCCCATTGCGTTATAAATAATAAATGAAAGGTAACACATGACTACCACAGAGACACTTTCCCAAACCGCCCTGCAGCGCGAAGCAGAGCGTTATCTACCCGGCGGCGTCGGCGCTTCCGGCAGGTATAACCCGTGTTTGGGTTATGCGCTCTATATACAGGCGGCAGAAGGATGCCGCATCTGGGACGTAGATGGCAAGGAATATATCGATTTTAATCTGGCACACGGTTCGGCCTTTTTAGGGTACAAACACCCGGCGACCCAGCGGGCCTTGGAAAAGGCATTCGAAGCGGGGGTGCTGGCCGGCTACGAGACCGAAGCACACGTGGAGTTGGCGCGCAAGATCACCGAAATCATTCCCTGTGCCGAGCGAGTGCGCTACGGCAATACCGGCTCGGAGGGAACCATGGTGTGCGTGCGCTTGGCCCGGGCCTATAGCGGCCGGCCGAAGATCCTCAAGTTCTGGGGGCATTTCCACGGACTCTACGACTATATGATGTACAATTCCCACACGCCGATGACGCCGGTAGAGCCGGGCAGTATCATCACACCCCAAGCCGAATCGGCAGGTATGCCAGACGCCGTGGACGATCTCGTCGTCGTCGTGCCCTGGAAAGACGAGGCGGCGTTGGAGAAAGCGCTGCAGCAGCACGGCGAGGAGATCGGCGGCATTATTATGGAGCCGATCAATTACAATCAGGGATGTATCGTCGCCGACCAAGCATACATGCAGAAGGTGCGCGATTTGGTCAGCGCCAACGGCAGCGTGCTGATATACGACGAAGTGCTGTCGGCCTTTCGCACCGGGCCCGACTGCGCCCAGGGATATTACGGCGTCACGCCAGACTTGTGTGTGCTGGGCAAGGCAGTGGCCAATGGCGGTGCCATAGTAGTAATCGCGGGCAAGGCGGCGATCATGGATCAAGTGGGACCGCGAGGACCGGTGAGCCAGAGCGGCACCTTTACTGGCAACCCGCCAGCAGTAATGACAGCCCTGGCCTCGGTGGACGAAATCTGCACGCCCGGTTTCTACGATCACATTTACGCGACGTCGGATAAAATGTGCACGGGGTTGGTGGAGCAGTTTGAGCGCGCCGGCATCCCGGCCCGCGTCCAGGGGCTGGGCGGTCGCTTTGGCATTTTCTTTGGTTCCACCGAGCCAGTGGAGCGTTTCGACGATACCCTGGACCTAGACATGGAGCTGCGGTCGCAATTTATCCGGGCCTGCGCCGGCCAGGGCGTTTATTTTCACGACTATGGCGACTTGGTGGCTGGGCACCACGGCGTCTCGGCTTCCCATTCTATGGCCGACATCGACGAGGCGCTCAATCGCACCGAGAGTGCGATTAAGCAGCTTTGATGGACCTATATTCCAAAACTGGATACAAACGAATTCTTGAGGTAGAGCCGGTCTGACCTAGGGGATTGGCACGCAGAAAAGTATTGTCGCCGTTCCTGCAGAAATGCTTCTAACAGGCCATTATCTATGGAGAGCGATGAGCTGTTCCAGAAAGGGTGGATTATTTCCCCTGCTGCGCCGCAAGCCAGTAGCTGGCGCACATGCCCGTTCTCGAGGTAGAGTTCCTCGTGCTGCAGACGCCACCCTAAGCGCAGCAACATCAATCGCAGCCACTCTCCGCTGAAGGTAGTGGCGAGCACTAGCCGCACGTCTACTGGTACTTGGTCGGAAAACAAATTTGCGATCATCCGCACAATGGTCTTGGTTCCTAGTCCTGCCATTACCACAGTGCCTAGAGAAATCGGCAATGCCTCGCACGCTGCGTCCCGGCACCAAATACGTAACCCTTCTCCTGGTCCTTCCGGGAACCATTCGGCAATACGCAGAGAAGTGTTTTGCAACGCTTCACTAGACTGATCTACCAGATTTACCTCTGTGCACAACCTATTGCGGTAGGCGTGTAACCCCACATAACCATGATCGCAGCCTATATCCCAAAACGGTTGATTGGGAAGGATAAGATTATAGATGTTCTTAAGACGGACTGAAAGCAGGGGAATATGCTCTGCCTGTGGGAAAAATTCAGTCATTCCTACTTGGCCGTAGGGCTCGTGAAGGTCAGTCGATTTTCAAACGGATCCTGGAGCTTTAGCTCCGTCGAGCCCCACGCCTGGTCGATCGGCTCTTCCGTCATGTCGCTCTTCTTGCCCTTTAGCTCTGCATAAATTCCAAGAACATTCTCGACTTGAAGATATGCTGCTCCAGGCCGCCCGGCCGGTTCGCCCAGATGCTCAGATAAGTGAATTCCCAGGCCGCCTCGCGAGATGCCCATATAGACGGGGAAATCCTCGGCGTGACGCCACTCAAAGTCGATCTCGAATCCCAAGAAATCGATGTAGTAGCTCTTGGCTTCTTCGTAATCATCAATTCGGAGGATGGGGTAAGCGCGTTCCATGTCCGTTTCTCCTATTTCTTTGTTAGACTCTATTTCCTACTTGGCAAATCGCCTACTCCAGATACCCGTTCTCTATGAACCATTCACTATTCTCGTATAGCGCCATGACTGACTTGTGCTTGTGGAATCCTAGCTTTCTATAGAATTCCTCCTTCCCATGAACACATGCCAGAATCACCTTGGGAACGGCGAGTTGTTCAAGCATCAAATTCATGATTGCTCTGCCGATGCCGTGGTGTTGATATTCGGGGGCAACGACAAGCTCACAAATCGTCGCAAAGGATTCGCCGTCCGATATCGCTCTTCCGGCTCCTATTAACTCGCCTCTCTGAAAGGCAAAACAGCAAACGTCGCTGTTTGTGTACGAGCGCCGAAGCTTTTCAGCATCCGGTGTGCCCAAAGGAGCACGGCGATAGATCTCGGCCAATGTATCCCAGTTGACTCCCTCCGCATCACTTTGCAACGCTACTTCATCCATGGTCTTTTATACCCCTTAGAGCAAATTAAAGGCGCGCCGCATAGGTCAATTGTTAACAGACGGAATTCTATCCTACTTTTCGCAGCTTTGGAATTCCCGATTTAGGCTGGGTCCTGGCCAGATCATAAACAGACTGAAGATTGAGCCAAAACTCAGGAGTAGAATCGAGAGCCTGAGCAAAAAGCCAAGCCGTCTCAGGGGTAACGCCGCGTTTGCCGCGAACGATTTCATTGATTCGCTGCGTAGGCACACCGATGTGCTTGGCAAAGGCCACCTGAGTGATTTGCAGTGGGTCGAGAAACTCGCGTTGCAGGATCTCACCAGGGTGAGCGGGGATTCGGTTTTCAGGAAGCATAGCAAACTCTCCAAGGTTCAGTGGTAATCGGCAAGGCGGACTTCATGGGCAGCGCCTCCAGACCAACGAAAAGCGATGCGCCATTGGTTGTTAACTCGGATGCTGTGAAATCCACGTAGATCTCCGCGAAGTGCTTCCAGACGGTTACCTGGAGGCGATCGCAAGTCCCTCATATCGTGCGCAGCATTGAGCACATCAAGCTTGTCCAACGCGTGTGTGAGAATATCCTGCGGCAAACGCCGAACACGGGCTGTCGAGCGGCCGTGGAACAGATCGGCCGTCGCACTGTCGCCAAAAGATGCTATCATGGATTCACAGTATCCGGGATAGCATGTAATATAGATATGGGCGCGTGTTTCACAAGGGCCTTGTGGCCTCCTTTTAGTACGTGCAGCTCAAGGCGGAGATAGCGCCGCTTATGAGGAAATTGTGCGGCGTTTCCAGAACATGGCTATAGGTTATGCGCGTTCTCTATTAGGTGATTTTCACCTGGTGGAAACACGCATGCAAACCATGAAACATCAAAAATTACTATTGTTGATAAGCTTGACAGGAACGAGGCTCCCTTTAGAGAGGGACCCCCCCTGATACTCCCGATGGCATCCCTCACCAGCAGCTCAATCAGAACGCCCCAGTAACCATGCAGGAAGCATTGAGGGCGTCGGCCTCCGCCTTGCCAGGTATAAAGTTCGAACCAACGCCGTTCTCTCTCTCGGGATCTGTGGGATGGAGACTGGACGAGAGCTCCGCCCAGGGACGGGCCGAGGCTTTTATCCGTCAAACCCTCGAGTTCTGCCACCAGCACCGGCCTTCCGACGGCAGTATGCACCTGTTGCTCCCGCTGGAATTGACCATGGTCGCTCTGGAAAAGGGTTGGGGCGTAATCCATCCCTTGAACGACTCTACCTCTGGAGAGAATTCGGAATACGTCATGATTTTCGGCCCCAGAGATGAAGGCGAGCTCAAAACGATTTGGATAATCGCTCAGATCTCCTACTACCAAGCTCGTGGCCTGAGCATGGAGCCCAAAAGTTCAACGGCGATCCCATCCGCGTCCTGGGGACAGGCTAAAGGTGATCTTATACACGAATAAGTGCAGTCTCAACCTGTATATAGCGCTGACATATGGTCGGCGATACCTATGGCCAGAATCGTCCCAATTCCTTCAACAGCCGCACGATGATCCGCTTCTCGTTGTCGACAACGGCGGTAGTGGAAATGTATGGCTTGTAACGAGTTTCAAACCCACGAACCCCGAAGGGGTTTGGCGGAGCGAAGCGAAGCCGTGGGTTTGATGTTATGAGAGGTGCCACTTGGGAGATCACTAGATAGAAACAGACTCATACGTAGTGCTCCATAAATAGCACACATGGTGCGGTTCACTGTTCTGATTGATAAATCTGTATCATTTGCTCTCTCACTGTTACAATGGCGCTTCTTACCTTCTCTACGACCTTTTCTGCTTCTATTGTCGTTATTTCTAAAATCTTCTTTTGAACGCTCTCTATTTCCTCAGTAACTATCGATTCCGAAGCTTTCATCCTACCTTCGATGAAGGCGCGCACACGCTGGGATAAATTTCTCAGGACAAATTCCTTTACCTCCTCCTCGGCTTGCTTCAAGACAATTACCAGATCCTCCTGATCGATTTCCCGCAATCCAGCCTGAATCTCTCTGCCTGTGAGTTTGAGCAGATCATCAAAGGAATGGAGGTGTGGTATATCGGGATCTAATTCAGGCCGACACCACGGAGCTATAGGGTCTAAGAATGCCAGTTCTTCTTTTACGAAACTGAGTAATTCGCCGGTCATGTTTTGGAGCTTGGATTCAACTCGCAAGTGCAATTTTTGGTTTAAGGTATGTTTCCGGTTTCGTGACACCACACTTCATAAGGTGATCGAAAGCGTAGTGCCTTACGGGGG
>Ga0114996_10008256_pt1 | contig 11625 bp, 2 predicted proteins | sample ArcticOcean_MG_C_4_FD_87039 | JGI IMG/M metagenome (GOLD analysis project Ga0114996, IMG submission 87039) | Marine microbial communities from western Arctic Ocean - ArcticOcean_MG_CB4_134 | ecosystem: Environmental > Aquatic > Marine > Oceanic | place: Arctic Ocean: Canada Basin | collected... | reverse complement strand
CCGATCCTAATAACATTGTTGGTCAACTTGTCACTGGTGCTTCTTCTGGAACTATAGCTCAAATTATAAGTGTTAACACATTTACTCAAGGATCAGTTGGAGTTGTTGAATTTGGGTTAAGAACGGATTCTATAATTGGTGATGGATTTTCTGTTTCAGAAACATTTACAGCAATCGATAGTGTAGCTGATGCTACAATACAATTCACTGTTCAGTCAATTGTAATTAGTGCTACAATCAATAATGGTGGTATTCTTAATAGTGTTGGTGATTCTATAACTATTGACTCTAATGCTGGTAATGGTTTAGCTAATGCTGCTGTATCTAGTATAACATCAGGTTCAATTAACGATATTCATATAGAAGAAGTTGGTTCTGGTTATAATATTGGAGATTCAGTTAAATTCACCGAAGATTCAACAGATAGTTTAGTATCTGCAGCTAAAGCATTTGTTTCTGTAACTGGTGGTAGACTCATAACAGAAGATTCTACTTCTGCTATTCCAGAATTTATTATTAATGAAGAAGGAACTGTATCACAATTTACATCAAATGCATTTCTTCTTAACGGTACTGCAATTACTGCAACTGCTGCAGAACCATATCAAGTATTCGGTACAGATAGGAATTTTAGCGATACTCAGTCATATTATTATCCCCTTTATTTGACAGAAGAAAGAGCAAAGGTTGCTAACACAAATACCTCAATAGCGCATTCACATATATTTGAAGAATTTTCTAGTGTAGTTTTCTGGATGCCAAGTGATGATCAAAATCATGCAAAGGACACAATTAGTAGTACATATGACCTCTTTGTTTCTGTTGGTATAACACAAAATGAAGATTTCACTCTTAGACAAGAGGATGGAACTACTGGCACGGGGTTGGGTGATAGATTAATATCAGAAGAAGAAAGTTTACGTCTTGATTCATATTCAACTGCAACTGATGGTATCATAATTGAATCTGATGTATTTACAGAATCAGAATCATCTGAGATAAATAGAATCTTTTTAGTAGGCCACGGTGGCGGTTATTCTAAATTACCAACCCTCACAATAACTAGTGCATCTGGTAGTTCAGCTGAACTGGTTGCTTTGACTAATGATATTGGCCAAATATTAGAAGTTGAGATAACGGACAACGGATTTAAATATCCTACCGCTCCATTTGGGTCTGCTAATACTAAACTTATTTTAGGTGATATTAGTGGAATATTTACTATTGATGATGCTTTAACAACTCATAGTGGTAATGTTGTTTCTTGGGACTCAACAACAAACATATTAACGGTAGATACTGAACCAAAAGATAGAATTGATTTAGAACAAAATATATCATATAATGAAAAAGTAAGATTAGAGAATTTTGATATTGTAGAACCAGGCAGACCAGATCATGGACAAATTGGACAACAATATAATGTTCAAGAAGAAATTGATTCTCATTTTCAATTGAACGCATATGAAGAAATAGAAACTCCAATAACATTAGAAAATGAAATTGGAGTTTTGGATACCAATGGATTCTCAACTAATGTTAATCAGATTTCTTTAGAGCGAGATCATAATGTTCTTATTGAGTTTGGTATAAGATTAGAAGATGGTGTTGCTGTACCTACCGACGAAGCTGGAAAATTTTTATTAGATAATCACAGAGTAGCAAAATTTCAGAGTAATCAAAGAGTAGATTTTGGATTTAGTCTTGAGGATGAAACATTAGGAACAGATGTCTTTGGTGAACAGGTACAAGGTAAATTAATTTATGATAATGTTTCTGCTGATGAGAATAATAATATTAGACTTGAAGCTTTTACATTCCATTTGGAAGTTGAAGCTTCAGTTGCAGATGCAAATGATAATCATGGAAACTTTATAGTATTTGCAGATGATGACCAGCTTCAACTTGAAGCTGGAACAGAGGAAAGTGGTGGTGGTAGTGAAGATGTAATAAGCGTGAATAGTAATACTCATGCTGTTATATTAGAGGATTCTACAGGAATTATTGGAGAGTATTTAGTTCTTGATAGTACTGCAATTGTATCAGGTGATAAGGTTGAAGAGCAATTTGCAACAGGTAGACAAATCGGTAATAACACTGATTCTATAATATTAGAAGATTCACTATTTGCAAATGGATCACCAAGTTATCTTGTAAATGAAGATTATGGCAACGGCCTCATCTATAATGACGATACAAGAATTTTGTTTGAGGTTGATGAGGCACCAGTTGGGGATACTGTTGTTAGTTACGGGCAATCAATCAAACATTCCAATACAGCGGACTCCAGACTTATTGGTGAAGGACTAGAGACTTTTATTACAGAAGAATCTCCAGAAGGAACGAATGTTCTGTATAGAGAAACAGGAGCATTACTTTATAATAGAGTTTTATTTGATTATGATGATAGCCAGGATGGCTCTAATCGTCCAGAACTTATAGTTACAGAAGCTGGTGATACTCTCCTAAATGAAATCTCAGGAGCTCATGGTGGTATCATAATGATACTTGATGGAACAGATAGTGATGGAACAAATGCTGGTGATGCTATACTTCATGAAGATGATGAACTAGGTGAAGAACTTATTCTAAATGCATCAGATACTGATGCAGCTGATGCTGGTTCTGATATTATTCTTGAACAAGAGTTTAGTTTATTAGGAGAAACAATTTCAGATGGTAGTAATTCTGGTGTTGTATTATCTGAAGGAATTGCTAATATTACCTTTAACGTTGGAACTACCGCCACTAATGTAGGTAAATATCTTAATACAGATAGTTTAGTAGGCCCAAGTATCAATCGTATTCAAGATTCATATTTCTATCAGCAATTTTCTTATGAAGTAAGTGTTGGTTCTGTTCTATCCGATTATATTAATGAATTAAAACGTGCAGTACATCCAGCGGGATTTATTCCATTCGGTAAAGTTTCTCTTGCTTCATTAATATCTGTTACTGTAGGAACTACTGGTGCTGGTATTTCTGATTACACTGGTGATACAACTACCTTTACCCCAGAATTTGCATCTCTGTTTAGTATTGTATTTGATAAAACTCTACGGATGAGTCATGAAGTTCGCAACAACGTTCTCTCAATTGATGGTGAAAGCAGTTTATTTGATACATTAATTCAAGAGAATGGTGTAGCACTTGGTGATCTAATTCTTGAAGAAACTGATGGTGATAATCTACAATTCGAGAGTGGATTAGATATTGCAGCGGAAAATTCTCCAAGCTCTGGTGATGGAGTTATTCTATTAGATTCTGATGTTGGTGGTAGACTTCTCATTGAGACTGCTATTGGAGAAAATGCAAATAGAAACAGATCAGTTACGCATATCACAACATTGCGTATTACTCCAGACATTGTTGTTCCAAAAACTGGATATGGAGCTCCTCTTGCTTCTGGTCTTTTGCCGGGTTCTATTTTCTTTGACCTTCCTAGTGTTCAACTAGAAGATGGTTTGAGGGAGAAGATTCCTATCAGTATGCAAGATAATTTAGTTCTTGATAGCTCAAATGCTGTTGGAAGTAGTGCTGGAGACAGGATTCTTTATGAGGATTCTCATGACCTAAATGCTCAATCTGGTATTCCACTTACTGAGTTGAGTGTTTTGTCATTTGGAAATTTAGATGAAATAGATACTGTAGGGTTCACTGAACCAGCTGGAACGTTAAAGACTAATGAGGGTGCTATTGTATTTGAACAAAGTTCTGCTTCTGACGAATTAGTATTAGAAGACTATATGCATTTTATTCTAGAGGGTGGTCGCCTTAATGATATTATAATTTTAGAGTCTGGTCATAATCTTTTAGTAGAAGATAACCCTTCACTCAAATTTTCTTTGGAGGACAACTTACAATCTAGTATCACTGGAACAGATGAACTTACTAATATAAGATTAGAAACGACAACTGATTCTACAGGACATTTAATCGGCGAAGGTATTGGTGTTGGAGATAACAGTATTAACATTGTTCTAGATGGCCGGCTCGATAGAGGTGAAAAACTTCTGACTGAAGGAAGTAAAATTGAGTTTGAAGATGCTACCAATCAGGGCAGTATTCCAGAAGGAAATTTTGGTAATAAAAACATAACACAGTTTACAAGAGAAGCTAGAATTAGTTCTAAGTCTGTAACAAATAGATTGTCTTTACAGGATGAACATGAATTTGGGTTTAATATTGGATTAGAAGACGATAGCGGAGTTGTCTTGTTTAATGGTACATCAGCACTTCTTGATATTGGTAAAAATATTGTATTAGAAGGAACGGACTCAGGAAAAACTGATGAGGGTGATTTCCTAATAATGGATAGGTCAGCTTCTAGTACAGATGTTGGTGATAATATATTACTTGATAGCGCTGGCGGTAGAGATGATGGGGATAAGCTGGTGTGTTTTAATACTATCCATAGAAATGTAGTAGGTGCTGAGGGCGGGTTCTTCTTATTAAATGGTACTGATAGTTCTAGTACAAATGCTGGAGATGAATTATTAGTAGAGGATGGTTTATTAAACTTCTTACTACAAAATTCTATTAATATTGCAAATGGTTTAGACAGTGAATCTGGTGGATTGAATTTACCAGTAACAGAATCACTACTAGATGGCGATGCTGCATCTCTTATAACTTCATTCGATAGTATTGCTGGAACCTTCGATTTAACAACAACTACGTTTGACTCTGCATAAATCGTTATAAATAACTATAAGAATAGGGAAATATAGATGGCATATCAATCACTAGGAGTAGGAACTAACGCCAACGATGGCAGTGGTGATACACTAAGAGCTGCGGGAGCAAAACTTAATGCTAACTTTGTAGAGCTTTATACAAAGATTGGTGATGGTTCTGATTTATGTTCAGGCCTTAGTTCTACAGCTTCAGTAATCTCATTAACCGCTCCTAATATCAGTGGTATAGTTGCAGGGACACAAACGTCGGCGACTATCACGACTCTGGCGAACACTACACTGGCAACAACGACAGTTAATGGTACAACAGGAAATTTTGGTACTGCGGCATTGGCCGCTGGATCACTTACGGACAGTTCTGGAGCAATTTCATTCGGTAACGAAAACCTTACAACAACAGGAACATTTACATCTGGTAATTTAATTTGTGGTACAATCACATCTACTGGAGCAACTATTGTATTTGAGGGTGCAACAGCAGATGCGTATGAAACAACCCTTACGGTAACAGACCCTACTGCTGATAGGACATTTACATTTGGTGATGAGACAGGAACCGTTATAACTACTGGTGCGACAGATACTCTCACGGGGAATATGATGAAAAGTGCTGCAACACTTCTTATTGTTAATTCATCTGGTAGTACTCTAAAAACAATTATTGGTGCTGGGTCTGCATCATAAATATAAAATAGGAAAAACAAATGGCAGCTATTATTACAGAAAAGTTTAGATTACATAATGCCGCTCAGTTTGAGGAATCATTCACTGAGTCGAGCAATACTGTGTATTATCTGTTTATTGGTAAGAGTACACCTTTTACTTCTGGAACAACTGGGGGGTCGGACTCTTCTCCCCCAATTCCTCTTGACAGTCCTACTGGCGAATATTATACATGGGACGATATGATTGCTGCCAAAAGTATCGGTTCTGCTAATATTCAAAGAACTGTTCCTAGAAGGAATTGGGTTAACGGTACAATATATGATATGTATAAACCTACATATAGCTCATCAAGTACATCAACCTCCGGCGCATCGAATCTATATGATTCCACATTCTATTTTGCTACATCTGATTATCGTGTATATAAAGTTCTTGATAATAATAGTGGGGCCGCATATAGTGGATCAGAACCAACAAGTACATCAGTTGCACCTTTTTCTAGTGGTGGTTATGTTCTTCAGTATATGTATACTCTTACATCTAGTCAAATAAATAATTCATTAACCGCTGATTTTATGCCTGTTACAACAAATGCTACAATTAGTGCCGCAGCAGTTGATGGTTCAATTGACGCATTATCTGTTACTGTTGGTTCGGGATATACAAATGGAACTTATTATGCCGCAGTATATGGAGATGGGACTTCTCAAGGAACATCTTCTGGTGCGATTGTACGAATTACAGTTTCAGGCGGAGCGATTGTTGCTTTCGGGTCAACTGCTGGAACAAACACTACAATGCATTCTGTCGGGGCGGGATACACATATGGTACAGTCAATCTTGCAAGTGGTTATACTTTCTCTGATGCCGCACTATCTAGTGCCTCTGCAATTGGTGGGTCTGGTGGTTCTATAAGTGTTATAATCGGACCCAAGGGTGGCCATGGTTTCAATGCAGTAGAAGAACTTGGTGGTCATTATGTAATGGCGGGTATAACATTAACTTCTGCTGAAGGTGATGATGTTACTACAGAGAATGATTTTAGAAGACTTGGAATTATAAAAGACCCATATACATTTGGTACAAATTCAGTTGCAACAATATCAACTGCAAGAATGACTTATGCAACAAAACTAACATCACAATCTGGTACGTTTGATGCAGATGAAAAAATAAGTCAAGCTACTACAGGTGCAATTGGTAAAGTTATTGAATGGGATAGCTCAAATTCAATTCTTTATTATGTTCAAGAACGGTTTGGAGACTATGGAACAAACAATACTACGGGTGCTAATGTTGCGTTTAGTGGCGCAAATATTATTACTGGTGCTACCTCTAGTGCAACGGGAACACCTGATGCAAGTGCAGATAGTGCGGTAACTCTTACTGGTGGAAATACAGTAACATTTGCTGATGGTTATGCAAATCCAGAGCTTGCTTTTGATAGTGGAGATATTATTTACCAAGAAAACAGAAAACCAATCAGTAGGTCTTCAGATCAAATTGAAGATATTAAAATTATCGTGGAGTTTTAATAAATGCCGGAAATTACAGACTTAAATGTAGCACCATATTACGATGATTTTGAATCATCTGATAATTTTGTTAGAACTCTATTTAGGCCGGGGTTTGCAATTCAAGCAAGAGAATTGACCCAGCTACAAACTACTCTTCAGAACCAGATTGAAAGAGGGTTTAGTCATGTTTTTAAAGATGGAACAATGGTTATTCCCGGCCAACTGTCTTTGCACTCTAACGCCCGTTATGTAAAGCTTCAAAGTTCTTTTAGTGGTGAGGCTGTTGATGTTACTCAGTATGTAAATGAAGATGTTCCTGTAATATTAACTGGTGCAACTTCTGGTGTAAAGTTTGCTGTACAAAGTGCTAGTGCATCAACTGCAACAGACCCGGCAACTCTTTATGGTGCATATATTCACGGAAATCTATCAGGAGCATTAGAAACAACATTAACCTCAACTACTCAAGATGCTGATGGATATAGTGAATTTATTATTAATGAAAACCTTTCTGCTAATGTTTCTGTACAACATGGAAGTACGGCATTTGCTGCAGATTCTGCTTCTATAATTACAGAGGAAACGGAAACAACTCTTGCAACAGGAGTAGCTGCTACTGGAATAAGTGGACCTGTATCTGGAAAATGTACTCTTGCAAAAATTTCTAATGGTATCTATTATGTTAGAGGATATTTTGCAGAAGTTTTAGATCAAAATATTATTGTATCAAAGTATAGTAATACAACAAGTATAAAAGTTGGATTAAAAATTGTAGAAGCTGTTATTACTCCCGAAATAGATACTACTCTTTTGGATAACGCACAAGGGTCAGCTAACTTTGCTGCAAAGGGTTCTCATAGATTAAAGTTTACATTAACTCTCTCAACATTAGCTACAGATTCAACGGATGATTCTGATTTTATAGAAATTGCAAGACTTAAAGACGGTATACTAGTAAAATATGCGAGAGATACAGAGTATAATATTCTTGAAGAAACTCTTGCTCGTAGAACTTTTGATGAATCTGGTGATTATACAGTAAGACCATTTACTTTTCAATTGAAAGAATCAATCGATAGTAGTGTCGGTAATGAAAATTTTAAAGGTGTATATTCAAAAGGACAGTTAACTGACAGTGGTAATATCGCATCAGAAGATTATCTTGCTTTACAGGTTTCTACTGGGAAAGCCTATATCAAAGGATTTGAAGTTGAAAAAATTTCTCCTACATTTATTGATGTTCCAAAGTCAAGAGAATTTAATACAATAAATGCAAGCGTTTCTTCTTTTGATGTTGGTAACTTTATTAATATAACTAATCTATATGGAACGCCGGATGTATCATTTATAAGTGGTGAAGCAGCTGCCTTTAAAGAGATTGGTCTTTATGATAAATCAATTGGAACCAGAGGAACGGCTTCTGGAACTAAAATTGGTGTTGCTCGTGCAAGAACATATCAGCATGTTTCTGGTACATCAGGAAATACTGATGCGGTATATAGACTCTACTTATTTGATATTCGTCCATTTACCATTCTTGAATTATCAGGAACACCAAGTCCAACATTATTGTCTGTTACATCCAATGGTGGCCAACTTATTACAGGAAGCACTACTGGTGCAACTGGTTTTGTTTATGGCGCAGATACTTCTGGAGTTAATGTTTTTCTTACAACAGTAACAGGAACTTTTCAAGTAGGAGAAACCTTAGTTTCATCAAATTCTGCTGAAACAGGAGGAATTGTAGAGGATTCTGATAATACAGATTTAACTGTTGCAACTATTACTAGTAAATCAGTTGCAGATACTCGCTCTTTTCATATGGAAGATGCTGATAGTGGTCAACAATTTACTGCTGATGCCGAGTTATTAACTGTAAGTAATGTAGATGTTGACCAGCTTGTTATGGATGGAACAGATGCGAATAGTATAGATGTAAATGATAATATTGTTCTTGAAGAGGATAACTCAACCACTCTTGCTTTAGAAAGAATAAAGGTTGCTAAACTTAATAATCCTGAGAAGAACGTTTCTTTATTCAATCTTGCAAAGCGTCCAGTAAAGACTTTATTGACTGCTACAAATGACGGTGAGAGCGATACACAATTTACAATTCGTAAACAATTTGTTGCAATTACAAACTCTTCTGGTTCAGTGCAAATTAGTGCTGGTACAAATGAAACATTTTTATCTCATACGGAAGCTGATTATACTATATCAATTCTAACAGCTGGTGATGGAACAGGTGTTCAAGGTCAGATTGTTGGTGCATCAACTGGTTTTTCTGGTGGTGGTACTTCTTTAGTTACAATTACAAATGATGCTGTATTTGGTGCAAGTGCAAAACTGAAAATTATGGCAACATTGCTTAAAACTTCTGTGATTCAGAAATCTAAAGCAACTAAACTAATGAAACAAGTCAAAGTAGTTGCTGGAACTACAGATGCATATGGAACAAGGCCTAGTGATAAAGAAATTTCTCTTGGTCGGGCTGATGTGTTTAGGTTGTCGGCAGTTTATGAATCTGCTGACTCTAGTACTGATTCTGTTTCTCCTACTATCGTTGTTACTACTGTAAGTGGAACATTTACTAGAGGAGAAAAAATCACTGGTAGTACGAGTGGGGCAACCGCAAGAATTACTACAATGAGTACTCCACTACAGATTGTTTATTTAACAGGAAATAAAAAATTTAATGCTAGTGAGATAATTACTGGCGAATCCTCTGGTGCAACTGCAACAACAACAGCAGTAACAACTGGAGATCATCTAATTACATCTAACTATACTCTTGATACAGGTCAACGAGACAATTATTATGATATTTCTAGAATTATTAGAAAACCAGGCATGCCTTCTCCGACAGGAAGACTTCTTATTATTCACGATTATCTAGAACATAGTGCAGGGGATGTTTTAACTGTTGATTCTTATAGTGATGTTGCAAACCAAATGGATTATGTTGATATTCCATCATATACAGCTATAAAGGTTGATCCTGATGTTCCTGTACCATCGCTTAGTCTATATCCATTATATAATGCTTTTGATTTTAGGCCTTGCGTTGAAAATGCCACTGGAGCTGGTACAGATGTGTCTACTGTAGATGAGATTACTGGGTATTCTTTTGATTTTTATCATAGACAGTTTGATGGAACAGGATCATCATCAAATAATTTCCTTAAACCTCAATCTTTGGTACAAGCAGATTATGAGTTTTATTTATCAAGACAAGCTACTCTTAGTATTGATTATGAGGGAATCCTCAGTGTAAAGGTATCACCTTCAGATGAAAATCCCCAACCTCCAACAAATGATGATACAACAATGACGCTTGCTACTTTAAGTATTCCTCCTTTTACATTTAAACCTACAGATGTTATTGTAGAGAGAACGAAGAATCAACGTTTCACAATGAGAGATATTGGTAAACTTCAACAACGTATTGGAAATTTAGAATACTATACGAACCTATCTTTATTGGAACGCTCTACAGAAAGTTTTGAAATTACAGATGCAAATGGACTTAACAGATTTAAATCTGGATTTGTAGTTGATGCTTTTCAAGGCCATCGTCTTGGTAATGTTATTAATCCTGATTATAAATGTTCTATTGATATGGAAGAAAAGGAACTAAGACCTAAAGCAAAATTTAAAGATATTAAATTGGTTGAAGAAGCAACCACTGATTCTGCTAGAGCAGGGCAAGGATATCAAAAAACAGGTGCTCTCCTTACTTTACCTTATACAGAAATAGCTCAGATTGAGCAACCATATGCAACCAGACTTGAAAGAATTACTCCTGTTCTTTTATCTAACTGGGCAGGAAAAATAACTCTTGATCCTGCTAGTGATAATTGGTTTGAAACAGAAGTTGCTCCAGATTTAATCGTAAATGTTGAAGGAAACTATGATACACTTTTAGCAGAAGCTGGAGGTGAGACTAATCTTGGTACTGTTTGGAATGCCTGGCAAACTACTTGGTCAGGTACTAGCGTGTCGAGAAACGGCGGCATATCTAATGTGCGGGGGATGGGCCTTATGCAGGTGCTGGACACTGTTCGAAGTACTACTACTACTTCATCTAGAACGGGTGAAAGAACTGCATTAACTGAGAGAATTGACCTTGAATCTCAAGGTACAAGAGTTATTTCTAGAGCATTTTTACCGTTCTGTAGACAACAAACTATTAATTTTAGTGGAATTGGGTTCTTTCCAAATACACAACTCTATCCTTTCTTTGATAAAGTAGATGTATCAGAATTTACAAAACCATCTGCTGGATTTTCAACTAGTGATGCAAGTTTAATTAATGGTGATGCTATGCTTACCAATGCCGCCGGCAGAATTTCTGGAACTTTTACTATGCCTGATCCAAAAGTTGAAGGTAATGTACAATTTAGGTGTGGCGAAGTCAACTTTAGATTAACTTCAAGTCCAACAAATATTACATCAACTGATCCTATAACTGCTGCTGAAGCAACATACTCTGCTATAGGTATTTTAGAAACATCACAAGAGACAATTATTGCAACAAGAAATGGTGAATTGACTAGATCAACCGTTAGTGAAAGTTCATCTTCAGTAAGTTCTTCAGGAACACGACGGGTCTTGGACCCAAATTTTGACGAGAATGCAACCGATCCACTTGCACAAACATTTATAGTTAGTGAAACAACTGGTATGTTTGTAACAAGTGTTGATTTATATTTTGGTGAAAAAGATGATACTGTTCCTGTAACTGT
>Ga0114996_10008255_pt1 | contig 11626 bp, 7 predicted proteins | sample ArcticOcean_MG_C_4_FD_87039 | JGI IMG/M metagenome (GOLD analysis project Ga0114996, IMG submission 87039) | Marine microbial communities from western Arctic Ocean - ArcticOcean_MG_CB4_134 | ecosystem: Environmental > Aquatic > Marine > Oceanic | place: Arctic Ocean: Canada Basin | collected... | reverse complement strand
GATGCAGATGAGGGACGTGGGTCTCAGAGGTACGTCCAGGATATATCTCCTGTACATCTTCTTCTCTCGCGGATTGTATATTATACAGCTGGCTCCCACCTCGTCCACCGGCGGCGGAATCTCCTCCTCGAAGGCCACGATGCCCTGCTTGACGAGCCACTTGATCGCGGTCTTGCCGTTGCCCTTCCAGATCAGCGTGGGCGAGACGCGCAGAGTCATCAGCGAGAACTTCGAAATGCTGTCGTACTCCAGCGGGATCGTAGCCCAGCCGTGGCCCGACCCGCCCCCACCCTCGGCCTCGGTCATCGCGTAGAGCGCCGTCTTGGGCTGCTCGATGCGGACGTCGAACGCAACGGTGTGCGAGGGGTACTTGGTCGATGGCGCGTTGACGATCGACTGGAACGTGGACTTGAGCTCCGTCTTCTTCATCATGCCCGAGGAGCCGAGTCGGTCCTTCACAGCCGACTCCAGCTTGAGGAGCGCGGTCGCCGTCTTCGAGTTGATCGCGAACGTGGCGCGCACCTTGCCGTTCTTCACGAAGTTGTCGCGGATGGGGTACGCCAGGCGCACGAGGTTCTCGCCCTTCAGGAGCAGCACGTTCGAGCTCGAAATGGTTGAGATAGTGATTGCCGCCGCGTCGCCGCTCATCTTCTTCCATGGCTCGAATGTCATGCCCTCGACGAAGGCGGCAGATTGAGAAGGGTCAGTGGTGAAGGTCGAGAGGTCCATGACGATGAGTGAAGAGATGCGTTGCTTAATAATGGAAAGTGAAAATGTTTGAGAGATCAGCGATTTGTTTTGTTAGAAAAAAACAAGCATAAAAAACAAGTATAAAAAACAAGCACCGCAGGCTCGCTACGCTCGCTATAACTTTTCTCCTTCGCTGTTTAGAACTCGTAAAGGGGGGCGCCATGTGTTGATATGTCATACCCTTTTGGCTGGGCGTTTACCGTTAGAAATCCTTCCACGTGGGAGCTGCAGAACGGTAGCCTGGCGCCCCCTTTGCTCATCATGCGCTCGCAAGGGAATCACCAAGGCTTGACGTATCGGGTGGTTCGATCGTTGATCTTCATGAATCTTACTCCGCAGCCCATTGGTCCCACCAAGTCGAGAGATATCACTGAACCTGCCTTGGGCAACGCGTTTCACACGCTCCTGCAACGCGTTCGAGAGGCTGTTCAGTCTCGGTCCTTGTCGGGCCCGGCATTACCTCTCCACGCGCGCTTCCGCATGGAGGCGGTCGAGAACTCCACGAACTCCATCGACACTCCTCGCCCGTTCTGGTCGTCGATGACGCTCACCATCACGTCGTGGGAAAACGCGCTCAACGAGATACTCGCGCAGATCTCAGCTCGGTACTCGGACGATGGTTACCTCGATGAGCTTGGCTCAGACCACGACTCGCAGAATGTCACCTTCATCACGCGCATCGAGTGCGAGCTCCTCATGCATCAAGGAGACATCGCCGCCGGCGGCTGCGGCGATAACCGCCCTCACGAGAAGTGGGTGCAGGGCACGGGCTCGATCAAGAACTACTTCCGCGCGCTCCCCGTGAAATCGAATGACAACAACTGCGGCATCGCGTGCCTCGCGGTCTACGCGCTGCGAGGCGGCTGGGCTCACGAACGTCGCAAATACAATACCGTTCGCGACGAGCTTGGCTTCCATCACGATACCCTGCTCTCCTTCCAAGAGCTCGACAAGGTGGCGGAGCGTTTTGCAACCAACTACGTCGTATTCGATCTCAATGGGAAGCGCTTGCACACTGGCTGCTGCTACGACGAGGACAAGGGTCGAAACGCTCACCTGCTGCTTGAGAATGAGCACTACCAGCTGATCCTGGCGCAGGTGGGGCAATGTCTTTGTGGTAAACCTGATGGAGAGGGGCACACGTGTCGCTTCAAGGGCGGCTTCTGCGAGAACTGCGCGTGCTTCCACACCTGCGGCGTGCACCAATGCCCGTACTCGCAGGATAACATCGCGGCTCGCGCTGTCCAGAGCCTCGCCGCTGACGCGCTTCGACGCGAGCAGGCGGCTCGAGAGCAGCGGACCAAGGACCTTGTGGACGGCTCGCTGGACGCCATGCAGAACCGCGAAGACTTCGAACCCATCCTTGACTGCATCTTCAAGCTCAAGCGCTCCTGCCTCGTGCTTGGACCTGGAGGCGTGGGCAAGACGTTCGTCGCGCTCTACGAAACGCGCAGTCTGGTTCATCAAGACGGCGGCAAGTGCAAGACCTTCACTCCGACGGGGCAGGCGGCGACGCTGCACGAGGACGCCACCACCGCACACTTTGGCCTCAAGCTGCGCTTGGGGACGGACGACTTCGAGACGATCATCAAGCGGTTCAAGGATGAGCACTACGACGACTGGGCGGACGTGACTCACGTGCTGTTGGACGAGATCTCGATGTTCGACGCGGCGATCATCCAGACGATGGACCTCGTCGTACGCCACCTGAAGCGCCGCCCCGCTGAGCCGTTCGGCGGCTGCGTCCTGGTGGGCGTGGGTGACTTCCTTCAGCTCAAACCCATCAATGCGACGCACCTGTTCTTCGACAGCGAGGTGATTCGAACTATGATCTCCAACGAGACGATGGGCATCTACTACCTGACCGCGCCCATCCGCTACCCTTGCGTCAAGTGGTTCGATCTCCTTTGCCGCGTGCGCATCGGCAAGCCGCAGCCTGGCGACATCGCCCGTCTCAAGATCCGCATGAAGTCCTTGGACGAGTGGATGCGGATCAAGGGCTGGACCGAGCAGTCGATGCCGGTGCTGGCGTGCCCCAAGAACAAGGAGGCGGACGCCTTCAACGCTCGCTGCTCCAACATGCTCAAGGCGCAGAAGAAGAAGGTCGCGCTCTTCCACCGCATTCCTCGCAAGAAGGCGAAGAGCATGGAGGCTCGCGATCTGACCAAGCTGGCGCCCGCCTCGGTGGAGCTCATCGAGGACGCCAAGGTGATGCTGCTCGTCAACCACTCACGCGGACGCTGCACAACCTCTTACCTCGAGGAGCATCAGGTGGGCAACGGAAGCGTCGGCTGGATCCACGCCTTCGGCACGCAGGACGAGCCCGGCGCGCTCGTGCGGTTCAAGAACGGCGCCGAGGTCTTCGTAGGCTACCACAGCTACGACGACATCGTCGATCAGATCCCGCTGCGTCTCGCCTACGCCTCGTCGATCCACAAGCTGCAGGGCACTAGCTTGGAGGAGGCGATCCTCTCCCTCAAGGATTGCTTCTGCGAGTCGCAGGCGTACGCGGCGCTCTCGCGCGTGTGTCGGGAGGAGAACTGCTACATAACCTCGCTCAACGCGCGCGCGCTCACGTGGGTCGACAAGCGCTGCGTCGCGATGAGCGTTGCCACGACCAAGAAGCCCCTGCCGCGTCTCGAGCTGACGGAGGAGGGCCTCTGGATCGATCCGCACACCGCGACGCCGTATATGCGCGCCAAGATCCACACCATGCCCAAGGGCGACGCCACCGCGGACAAGGTGATCTACTTCGACGCGGAGACCTTCCACAACCCCAAGGGCGAGCTCGAGTGCTACCACATGGAGCTGCAGAAGCTGACGCACGGGCACGCCTACAGGAAGAAGTGGACGAAGAACGAGACGGACCACGACGTGCTCGAGGACTTCTGCGCCTTCATAGTCGACGAGGTCAAGCGGGACGTGATGGGCTACATCAACTGCGCTGTTCGCAACGCGACCAAGCAATGGCTCGAGAAGCCGTTCGTGCTCGCGGCCTACAACGGCTCCAACTTCGACTTTCACATGCTGATCAAGTACCTTTTCCAGAACGGCCTCACGGTGGACTTCAAGGTTAACATGATGTTCCGAGGCAACACCGTCGCTTACTTCGATGTCTGGCACGTGCCCTCTGGCAAGCAGTGCCTGGTGCTGCACGATCTCTGCCGTCTGCTTAATTGCAGCCTCTCCAAGGCATCGGAGGACATGCTGGGCATCAACCTCAAGGGGCTCTACCCGCACAAGCACATGAACTGCCACGGCTGGCAGGCCATCGATCGCGACGAACAGCCGCGTCACGTCACGCGCGACGACTTCTTCCCGAAGGATCAGGCAGCTATGGACAAGTGCTACGGGCACCCGGAGGAGCTTATTGCCAACTTCCCGCTGATCGACAAGGTGATCTTCGACGAGGAGACCAAGCAGTTCGTTTCGGCCGAGATCGACCTGCGCGAGACCCTCGAGCAGTACGGCGCGATGGACGTGGAGGTGCTGCGCCGCCTCTACGCCAAGCTCGACGAGACGGTGCGCGAGACCTTCAAGACGACGGTGCTCAACTTCTACTCCGCCAACCAGATGAGCCGCTACGGCGCGCTGTTGAACTTGCCGCGCATAGCCCGTCTCAACGCGTTCGATAACGCTCGCTACATCGAGTCGCAGCTCTTCCTCCTCGATCGCGAGATGGATGCCTGGGTGACGGATGCGATGTACGGAGGGCGCACCCTACCGCGGCAGACCCACTTCAAGAGCCGCCACCTCGCCTCGCTCGATCTGCAGGACGAGGGCGGCGGGCAGGCGTTTCCGACGGACCTGGCCTTCCCCTGCACCCTGAACGAGTCGATGGAGTTCTACGACAACGTCGACGCCCTGCTCTTCCTCGACATCTTCAGCATGTACGTCAGCATCATGAAGACCAAGGAGTTCGCCTTCGGCAAGCCGTCCTGGATGTCTGAGGAGGACGTCTCGAAGCTCAACCAGAGGTGCGCCGGCTTGCAGCCTCTCGCGATCGCGACGCGCGCTCTCGGTCAGGCGATCATCGATGGAAAATGGGGTCAGTTCATTGTGGACGTCGACCTGCAGGGCAATCCGCAGGACGTCGAGCCGGCGGTGCCCTACCGCACGGAAGGTCACGGACACCACGGCAGGGTTTGCTGGGACTCCAAACGCCGTCGCGGCAAGTACACGCACATCGACCTTGGACTTATTCTGCGCAACGGCGGGCGGGTCTTCGGCATCGTGGGCGGCATCCGCTGGCCCTTCAAGGGCAGGATCTTCGAGTCGTACATGGACCTAACACTCAAGTGGAAGCAGCAGGGCGAAGATAGCGGTAACGAAGCACTGCGCTCCTTCGGCAAGCTGTGCGGCAACACGGTCTTTGGCGGGATGTGCATGAAGACGCAGTCGAACTCGGTCGCCATGTGCTTCACCGATGAGGAGGTTGACCTGTTTCTGAAGGAGAATACCTGGGAGGGAGCCTACGGCTACCGCGATGGCATGATGCTCTGGGGCAAGCGCAAGTCCATAGACGATGACGGTCTTGGGATTGAGATTTACTCTCCCACCTCGAAGCAGGTTGGCTGCATCGTGCTCGCGTACGCTCGGGAAATGATCGACACCTTCATCGAGACCGCCAATCCACTACGCCGTCAGCTGATGGGCGCCAATCCCATGCACGACAGCTTCGAGACGCTCCAGCGCGCCGCGCTGAAATCCCAGCCGTATTACGGCGATACGGACTCGCTTGTTATCCACGCCTCTCAGTATCGGCGCATTCGCCACCTTCTCAAGGACGAGGCTGGGTACTGGACGGACGATTTCAACAAGAAGTGGGAGTACCGCAAGGACGGCGAGACAATCCACCTTCTCTCGCTTATTTTTGAGTATTACGGCGCCGCGCCCAAGTCTTACGCGCTCACTTATGTGAAGCCGGAGAAGCGAAGCGCCGCGCCCGATGATTTCTTATTCTTCGACTTTGGTAGGAACGAGCCCAAAGGTACCACGCACGAAATCGTGATCTATGATTTATCTGCTTCGAAAGAGAAGTTTAAGTTTAAGGGCATCCCGCGAGGAATTCCCGTTTCTATCAACGGCACCGTGTACACCGAGATGAACATGAAGCTGCTTCGTCAAATCATGCTGAGTGGAATATCCTACATGGATGCCGATGTCGAGGGGCTGCCAGATCCGTCAGAGCGTCCTCAGATTGATCTATCCTCCATCGGGAAGGTGGGCTTCAAGCCTACTACATCTGACTACTTTACCGGAATCGCGCCGTTCAGCCTCAAACCTGTCGAGATTCGGCGCACCCTCTTCATGTCTCGCTTCGTTGGTCGTAAGATTGCTTTCCAGCGAAAGATGCCGGGGAGCGCGCTCACCAATGACGTCCTCGCCCCTGTCAGCATGATGATCGGCCAGCTGGACCTCGTCTGAACCGTCTGACGGTTGACGCGTCGCTGTGCCAGGCATGTCTAGCTTAAACGAGAGCCCGCACCACGTTAGGCAAGGACTTTTTACGGCTAGTCGGACTCTAGACTTGTAGCATTTTATTATGAAGAGCGCGAGCAAGCAAGCCAGAGGCGCTTCAATAGCGGCCTGTAGCCAGTTTATCTCTACCATTTTGTCCTACCTTTACTAAGCGGTAGGAGAAAAAATGCCCGAGAAAATAGGAGCATACCCTAAACGGGGCGTGGACTTGCGCAACTTCATTAAGTCTGTCAAGACTCAAAACACTGACAAGGAGTTGTATGAGAAAGTAAAATGGGCTAACAAGGGAGGTCTTTACTACTTCTCTAAAGGCCTGCAACCCGCCGAAACGAAGCGCCTGGGCAAGGATCCCTTGCTCAAAAACAGTGTCAAGGTTGGAGCGGACGCGCAGGTTAAGATAGGCGCGGCAGGTCTGAAGGGCAAGTCTAAGAAGGGCGATGAGGACTACAGGAAAGGCGCTAGCAATATGATGGCTCGTAACAAGATACCAGGCCGTCTGCAGATGTACGTAGGCCATCAGGGTATCGCGAACCCCAAGCTGCATGGCATTCGCACCATGCCCTACGGCAAGGTCGTCAACGGCAAGAACTCCAACATCGACGAGTCTGAGAAGGCGATGAAGCGGGTGATGGCTAATCTCGCTCGACCCAGTTCGCAGGGAGGCCACCCAGGAGTCGATGTCGCGAACCAGGCGTATACTCTGGACGAGGGTAACTCGCAGGAGCAGCAAAAACGCGAAAAGAAGGAGTGGTACGTCGTTGACTGGGATGAAAAGCATCCTCGGACCGGCGTCAGCACGCACCAAGCCATTACCATGGCGATGGGGCAGTGGCAGCCTACGGGAAACGCTATCGTGAAGCAGTTCCAGATCGGTCAGGGGAAACCTACGACCGTGCCGCAGCCTACGGAGCGGCCGGCGCCTCGGTTTAATTTCCCCACTATGACGCCGGTGGCCCAGAATCTTAAACGGCAGGTGGATTTGAACATCCCTGGCTCGGATTCAAGAGCGGCGAAGGCGTCCCGGCACAGCTTGTCTCAAATCACTGTTAAGATTAAAAACCTACGCGAGCAGCTACTCAAAGAGGAGAAGGCACTGTGGAAATCACGCCAGTCTCAATCCTAGAGCGCCCCCGCGTGCAGGTTGTTCACTACGCTCTGCGGGAGGCGGTTGGCAAACTCGTGCCCAATCTCGCCGTAGATGGGGTGCTGCATTTCGCACATAGCTTCCGCACAGCCTGCGGCCTCCTTGGAGATCACAGACGTAAACTGTTTCTTCGTAAGCATCTTCTTGTTGGTGTCGTAATAGGAGGGGGACTTGTAAAGGGGCTTTGGGTTCATAACGTCTCTGATAGCTGTCAGCTCTTCCGGGCTAAGCATCGCGCCTAAAAACATAGGGTGCGCGCTAGTTCCGGCTAAGTCGACCACCTTATTTTGACTCAGCTTTGATCTTACGAGATCGGGGGGAGGGGGCATCGAGTCCGAGTCCTCCATCTCGTCCGAGTCCGACGACGCTGACGTCGTCGACGGGGGCTTCCGGTCCAGAATCTCCAAGACTCTCTTGCTTCTTAGGGAGGGAGCCATGTTTGATAGTAGAGCTGCGCTGGCTGTGCTTTCGGGGAGCTCGCGAACTAATACGACGTCCAGAGGTCGGCCTACGCATGTTGGTTCTTAACTATCAATTGGACAAAATCTTTTCTTTTGTCTAAGAATAGTCAAAAAGATGGCCAGCGGTCAGAACGTTGCAGAGTTATCACATCTCAACCCGATTGAAGACTTGCCGGATGATCACTTCCTCGCCGTCATCTACGGCGTCCGGCGCTCCGGCAAAACCACCATGCTACGCCAGCTCGTCTACGATCTATATCCCCGCGTGCGGGATTACCACGTATACGTCCTATGCAGCACTGCCCGGTTCAACACCACTTCATATGATTGGGTTCCAAAGAAAGCCATCTACAGCGACGTTACCGACATCGAAAAAGTAGTTGGTGAATTACTCTCGTCTCAGAAAGAGAAGTTAGAGAAACTAGCCAAGGAGGGTAAGCTCAAACCAACCGGCCAGTCTGGCGGCGGCGGTAAGAAAAAGGACGCTGGCAAGAAGGCGGACAAAGGCAAGCGCGCTAACCCCAACCACGCGCACGAGAAGGAGAAGCGGCAAAAGCTAACCGAGGCCGCCAAGTACGCGCTAGCCAACAGTGCGGATGCTACGGGATCAGGGGGCGCAGGAGGCGAGGACGACGTGCCAGATATCTTGGTTATCATGGACGACGTCTGCTCTGAAGAATCCATTCGCCACTCGCGCGCCATGGGTACTGTCGCGATGAATGGGCGACAGTACCGCATGTCCGTGATCATACTGTCACAGATGGTTGCCGGCTCAGGCTCGATCCCTCCACGTGTGAGGACGCAGGTGAAGGGGTTGGCCCTTCGCTAGCTTTGCCCGGCGGGGCGTCGTGGCGGCAGTGGTGGAAGCACTGGATCACGTGCATGATGCACGTCTTGGCGAGGAACTGGGAAACATCCTCCTTCTTGTGCTCCTTTAGAGCTTCCTTTGTCTTGTCCACCATCCACTCCATAGAGGCCACCGCCTTCTCCCAGTCAATGTCTCCGCTTGTGAGAGAGTTAATGTCGACATCGATGTGGTTCACGTCGTGTACGAACTTACCACTATCAATGTCCTTGTCCGATACCGCTCCTTTTAGCAGTTCCTTGAGCCCGTACTCAGCGTCCAGCTCGTTGTTTGTTGGCTCCTTTAAGCTTTTCTCCGCCACATCCATTGCCAACGGTGTTTCTACGCAGGCTGACATGGTGATGATCGTACAGTCTCCGCCTCAGTTGAACGAGCGCAAGCTGCTTGCTGAATGGTACCTAACAAGGCAGAACGAAAGTGATGCTCGGAACGCAGCTCTCAAGACAATGGAGAACGTTACCGCGACAGAGTTTCGAGCCCTTTGCTGTATGGTTACCTCTCATGAGAGGGAGGTCAAAAAATACTGCTTTTACTACGGTCCGGTTCCAGAGCCCTTTCCACACACGGACTGGAAGATGGGAACGCCAGATCAATGGAAAGACGAAGAGGACGAGGGCGAGGGCGAGCACGACTTTTTTAAGAAGCACGCGGTTAAGCCGATGAAGCCGGAGGAGGAGGCCCAGTTTAAGATGACCTCCGGGATGCAAGTGGCAAGAAACTATGATTTACAATTCAATAACAAATCCCTAGTCGAGAAGAAGATCCCCTTCCGACTCATGCCTGCTTGGCAGAAGCCTAAGGATGTCATGCCGCCCTAGAAAGCCATGTGGTCCGAGAACGGACCAATGAGCTGGGACTTGGTGCCTGGCTGCGCCCAGTTGTGAGCGCGACGATGCGAGCCAAAGCTGCACATCTTCTGAGCTGCGCCCACGCGTCCGTGGCTCAAGCTGCCTAGAGTCTGAATAGAGGATCCGCCAGTATTAATTTCGATTTTACCCTTCTTAACTGGAGCCGCCGTATCCGGATCCGCCGCTTCCGTCTGAACCGAGACGCGCTTCTTCTTGTCCGGCGCCTTAGTCCCGTCAGGAATCTTGCTCCGGTCCGGCCCCTTGCTCTGAAAGCCGTAGAGCTGCTTCTTGCCTCTTTTCCCAATCGCCTGCTCTTTCTCCCCTGCCCCCTTGGCGTACGCCTCCCCTGCCGCGTTCTTCACACTCCCCTTCGTTCGACCCACCGCGTTCTTGCCCTCATTCCCAGCGTGATTCGAGCTGCTTTTCTGCTTGCCGGATTTGGCGCCGCTGTAGGTTCCGTCCGATTTCTTACTTGCTTTCGAACTGCCGGTGATGGCCGCGGTATTGGCCGACACCGCCGACGCTACGCCTCCGCATCCCAAGTTGCCGCCAGATCCTGAGTCCGGCATTCGGTGCTTCTTTACCCACCAGTAGACAAAAACTACACGTCGAGCGAGCGGCTCATCACGCCGGTGTTCGAGTCGATCTGGAGCGTCGCGTGGTAGTGCACGTACACCGAGACGCGGCACGGCTCGGCGAACTTGAGCTCGAGCTGTGCGTTGGTTGCGGACGAGAGACCGAGCGCGCCGTTGTTCGAAAGCTGGTCCGTCTTGTTGAGTCCAAAGGTGATAACGTGCGCGTCGCAGTGCTCCTGCAGACTGCCGCCCATCTGCGAGGTGCCAACGATGTTGGGAAGACGCATAACGGATCCCATGTCGCCGCGCGTGTTGTTGCCCTGGTTGTAGTGGTAGGGCAGGTTATCGAGGTCCTTCTCCACGAACCACTGCCCGCCGCCCTTGGTCGGGACGTACGAATCGCTCGACGTGCTGTAGTACGAGCTACCGATGGCGGTCTGGCTGGCCGTCTCGTAGATCGACTGCCCCGCGATGGAAAGCTTGACGTGCGTGGGCTTGACGGTCTTGAAGTTCTCAACCACCTTGTAGTTGGGCCACGTGAACGACGGATCGCTGAGCACGACGGGGCCCTTGGCCTGCCACGTGCCGATGGACTTGCCGTCATCGCGCTCGACAACCGCAATCTCGGCAGACTGAGGAGCGGCACCGGTAGCCCACAGCTTAGCAGTCGTTTCGTTGTACCTGGCCTTGCGATCGTTCCAGCGCTGCTTGGTATCGGTGAGACCGACGAAGGTCCCAATGGTGCCGCCAAGTCTCTCCCTAGATCCGCCAAGCGTGTTGTAAGCAAGCGCGCCGCTGGTTTGCGTCATGGTTTCGCGATCTATGAGGCGGATCTCGCCGCTCATGTGGTTCTCGCGACCAAGACCAACCAGCGACCCGTTCAACAGACCGGACGGACCCTGCGGATCGCCATGGGCCGACATCGTACCCGCATCCGTACTGGTACCAAGCGACTCCATCGAAACGTCCATCTTGGAGTGGACGGGGTAGCGGCCGTCGTAGATGCGATTGTAGACGTCACCGCCAACGAGCTGCGCGTCCGTGCGATTGCGGTAGGCGATCACGCTGATAGCGTACGCCAGGTTCTTCGAGCGGATCGGCACCACCATGGTCTGATCGGTGGAGGTCGCCCAGGGCGAGTCGGCTGAGCCGTAGATGAGGCCGTTGTACTCCTGGAAGGTGTCGTGCATGAGGATGGTCGCCGGCATGTTGTCCTTGAAATTGTCCATGCTCACCTGCTCGCGCACGCGATCGTGCAAGCTGAGGTAGGTCACGAGCAGCTTCATGCTGACGCTGCCCTTCTCCGGCAGACCCTCGGACGCGGCGTTGTTCTGCGAGCCCTCGACGATGATCGCGTCCGTGGCCATGTGACCGTGACCGTACGATCCGGACGAGTTGCCGCGGGTTGAGCTACCGGTCCACATGTCCGTCGTCGAGGAAGGCTGGTTGCTAAGGTTGAGGTATGGGTACATCGCATAGAAGCGCTCGATGAGGGCCACCTT